>Ga0315273_10010633_pt1 | contig 11747 bp, 14 predicted proteins | sample YL17G02_0_MG_FD_205753 | JGI IMG/M metagenome (GOLD analysis project Ga0315273, IMG submission 205753) | Sediment microbial communities from Yellowstone Lake, YNP, Wyoming, USA - YL17G02_0 | ecosystem: Environmental > Aquatic > Freshwater > Lake > Sediment | place: USA: Wyoming | collected... | reverse complement strand
GCATCTAGACTTAAAGAATGGGCAGACAGTTTTGATGGTAGAGAACAACTTGCAATTAAAAAATACGCTGAGGCATTAGAGATTATTCCTCTTACGATAGCAGAAAATGCTGGAATGGATCCTATTGATACAATGGCTACACTTAGAGCAAAACAAAATCAAGGACGTAAATGGACTGGAATTGACGCAAGAAATACAATAATTACAGACATGTTTGCAATTGATGTTGTAGAACCTCTTGCAGTAAAAGAACAGATAATTAAATCCGCAACAGAAGCTGCATGCATGATTCTTAGAATTGATGATGTAATTGCCGTTTCTGGAGCTCCTGGCCGATAAACATCTTTAAAGATAATTAGATAAAACTTAAGCAATCCCAATTTTATCAAGTAATTGTTGTATAGACTAGGAATAGATCTTGGTGGAACTAAAACTGAAGCAATTCTACTAGATCCACATTTTAAAATAATTCAAAGAAAAAGAGTTCCAACACCACAAAGTGATTATAATCAAATACTAGAAACAATTCATTCACTTGCCACAGATCTTTTAGAATCCCTTGATGATTACTCTATAGGAATTTGCACTCCTGGTGCAATTTCAAAAAAAACTGGTTTGATAAAAAATAGTAATACTCAATGTCTTATTGGAAAACCACTCATAGAGGATTTAGAAAGTAAACTAGATACAAAAATGTCAATGGAAAACGATGCAAATTGTTTTGCTATAGCTGAAGCTACAATTGGTGCTGCAAAAGAATTTGGTGTTGTTTTTGGAGTAATAATGGGTACTGGGGTAGGCGGTGGTATAACCATTAATGGAGAAATTCATCGCGGAAGAACCAACATTGCTGGAGAATGGGGACATCACACATTATATCAAAACGGAAATAATTGTTATTGTGGAAAACAAGGCTGCGTTGAGACATACATCAGCGGTCCTGCACTAGAAAAACGATGGCATGAATTAACTGGAAAATCACAAAGCATACCTGAAATTGTGAAAGATACTGCAAATTTGAAGACAAAACAATGGAAAGATGAATTTCTGAAAAATTTTGGATTCGGATTGGCAAATGTAATTGATATTTTAGATCCAGATGTGATCGTTTTAGGAGGCGGTTTATCTAACATTGATTTTTTATATACTCAAGGAAAAGATTCTGTATATAACAAGGTTTTTTCAGATATGGTTGATACTCCAATTCTAAAAAATAAACTCGGTGATTCTGCGGGAGTTTTTGGTGCAGCATTACTGTAAAATCTATCGCAACTAATTTACTAATGATATAATTTATTTGACTTTAAAATTTTGTGAATACATTAGATATTTTATCTTACTACATAATTTTTTGTTAAATTAGATCATATTTCTTTATAATTTTCCATTTTTCAACATCTGGGAAAAATTTTTGTATTACAAGTTTATTTATAGTAAATTCATTTTTTATATCCAATTCATTTATAATTTTAATTTTTTCTTCTAGTGGTAAAATTTTATAAATCAGACTAATATGTGGTTTAAATTCATATTTTACAATTTTTTCAAAATATTTTTTAAGATTTTCATGAATTATTTTTAATTGTTTATCCGTCTCTAATTCTATGTATACTGTCTTCCATAATTCATCAGATTGTAAAATTTTTGATTTTTTAACTACACACGAATTACAATTCAGTGACACTTCTCTAGCAATACTGTTTATCTGACTTATTTTTGAATTTACCAATCCATAAACAGTAACATGTGGTTCAAATTTTGGAGCCTGATATCTTTTTGCAATTTTATCAATAATTTTTTTCAGATAATCCATATCATTTTTAGAAAAAGTAAGCCAAATTGCATGCATTGCTATTCAAACCTTATTTTGTACAACCTTCCATCTTTGCAATAAAATAACCATTTGTCATTATTTCAATCTCAATTTCTTCTGACACAGATTGTGTATGACAAAATCTACATTCTTTTGCAGTTATTATAACATCTTGTTCTCCGATGCTTTTCAACCATTCTTTTGCAAACGATATGGATTTTTCTAAATCATTTTTATCAGTTATTACATCAAAATGCATGATATGCCCATTTTTTCCTTTGACATATGTATCAAATACATGAAAATCCATAACATCACAAAAAAAATTGACTATTAATTGATTACTTTTGGAATAATTTTGTAGAATCAATATCTGATCCTATGTACATATCAGTGAATTCTTCTGGATTTAGTGAATAGCATACTTTTGGTTCAAATTGAATCACTTTGACTTCATTTTTCTCACTAAGTTTTTTTATTTTTTCTGATGAATTTTTTTCCAATGTCTTTTTAATAATCGATTTCTTTATTTCTGATTTTATTGTTTCATTTTCTATATAACTCACAATTCCTCGGAATTGAAATCCCTTCAAATCATCTTTGTTAAAAACGGAAATGGTAACCCATGGATTTGCCTGAATATTCTTGTAAGATTTATGTCTAAAAAAATCAAGCCAATATATTGCATCTTCATCAACTCGGAAAAAAATTCTAGGTGAAACATTTGGTAAATTGTTTAACCCCATAGTTCCTACTACAAAAATTCCCTGCTCTTCAATGAATTTTTTTATATCATTTGGAATTTTTACCATGATCTCTATAATGATAATTTGTATTAAAGTAATCTTTTAAACTCCAAATATGAGAATAATTTCAGGGCCTTGGATTGAAAGAATTGTTTTAGTTAATAGCTATTAAAGCCAATGTTTTCTACATGGATTCCCTTTATTGTGGTTCAATTGTTGCAGGAGGTTTACTTGAAATTGCATATGTGACCCATGTGACATCTTCTATTTCATTTGTAATCCTATTGCTAATCTTTTCTAATAACCCATGTGGTAATCTAGTCCAATCTGCTGTCATTGCATCAATCGAGTCTACCACTCTGATCATTACAATATTTCCATATTTTCTTTCATCTCCAACTACTCCAACTGCTTTATCATCACCTACTGCTGCATATGCCTGCCACACTTTACCGTAAAGATCAGCTGCAATCAATTCATCTTCTACTATCCTGCTTGCCGTTTTTGATATCTGAAGTTTTTTTGGAGTAACTTCACCAATAATTCTTACAGCTAATCCTGGACCAGGGAATGGATGACGCATGTAAAGTTTTTCTGGAACACCTAAAATTTTGGCTATTTTTCTTACTTCGTCTTTATACAGATCTCGCAATGGTTCCAATATTTCTAAATCAAGCCAATCTGGAAGTCCTCCAACATTATGATGAGATTTAATGACCGCTGCTGGACCCTTTGACACTCCACTTTCAATTACATCTGGATATAACGTACCCTGTGCAAGCCATTTGAAAGGTCCATTCTTTTCTGCAAATTCAGTAAAAACATGAATAAATTCTTCACCAATAACCATTCTTTTTCTCTCCGGATCTTCTACACCCTTCAACTTGTCCAAAAAAACTTGAACAGCATTTACTGATGTAAAATTTACATGAAAATTATTTTTGAACATTTCTTCAATTTCACTCTCTTCATTTAATCGCAAAAGGCCATTATTTACAAAAACACACTTTTGTCTATTCCCAATAGCCTTATGAATCAGCAAAGCCGCTACGGTTGAATCTATTCCGCCACTGACACCACACAAAACATTTCCTTCAATTTTTGAAATTTTTTCTACTGCATTATCGATAAATCCTTCCATAGTCCAATCTTGTTTAGCCTGACAAACTTTCAAAACAAAATTCTTGAGAATTTCTGTTCCTTGTTCTGTATGAACAACTTCTGGATGAAACTGAATTCCATAAATTGATTTTTCATATGATGCAATGGCTGCAGCTTTTGCTCTTTCAGTATGTCCAATTACTCTAAATCCTGGTGGAATTTGTTCTGCTTCATCACCATGACTCATCCATGCCCTAACTGATTCACCAATTCCATTGAGAAGATCATCATTATTGTCGATTGTTAATAGTGATGAACCATATTCTTTGTTAGCTCTTTTTACTTTACCTCCAAATTTATTTACAATTAATTGATGTCCATAACAAATTCCTAATAGAGGCAAATTCATATCATAAATTTTATTTTCTGGAACTGGTGCACCTGAATTATACACACTTGATGGTCCTCCAGAAAAAATTATTCCTTTGGGATTATGTTTTTGTAATTCCTCAAAACTAATATTGAAAGGAACAAGCTCAGCATATACAGAAAACTCTCTAATTCTTCTACAAATCAAATGACTGTATTGCGACCCAAAATCTAAAACAACAATTTTATCCATAAAATCACTTTTTGATATTTTCAAGCATACGCGTGAGTGACCATCCTACCGTATTGATTATTTCATTTACCCTCTCTTTTTGCCTGTAATTTTTGATAATTATTTCTCTAATATCAGAACCATTTTTATTAATTATATAATCAATCACTGATTCTTTTTGAATTCTACCACTTTCGGCCTCTATAGCATCTTTTCGTTTCATCTCTCCAAGAATTCTGTCAAGAAAAAATGATTTGAAGGGTGGCGTATCAGCGTTTACTTCCAAATTATCTTCTAAAACTATTGAAACTTGATCAGATGTAATGTAAGCATTTGCAATGATCTTTCCATCATTACCTCTTGTTATAGGAATTAAATTTTCTTCAGGTTTCTTAGTGGTTACAGATAGATTTTTAGATTGTCCATTCAAATCTTTTACCTTATTAAGAACAGAGGCTTTTGTAAAACTCGATTCCTTTAATGCTAAATCTAAAATTGTCAGATTTTTTTCTAACATTTCGATAGCATTTTGATGTTTATCAATTTGCTCAATTAAATTATCTTTCAAAGCAATGATATCCCGTATTTGCTCCTCTGAAAACTTCATAATTTCTTTTATAAGAATATGGGTATTAAATGCATTCTAGGTAATTATGATATCTAGTTCTCGATAAGATATCTTTTCAAATCCTCTAATCGGGGTTGAGGTTGTAAATAGCTGCGATCTTGTTTTTTCTGATAACCATTCTAATAGTGATTTTCCTTTTTTTAATTTTTTTAATTTTATTTTTCTATCACTAGGTTTTGTTTGAGAATATCTCCCTATTCTTTTTCCAAAATCCATCCCAAGCAAGATGATTTTTTTTGCTTGAAAATAACTTGCAAGAAAAACAGCTCTATCTCCATCAGTAAAACCTCCAAAATTTTGGATGTTTTTAAATGATTTTGTTTGTGTAGTTCCGATACAATTTTTAAAATTCTCTACAAGACATAATTTTGCCATATTATCTCCATGCGCGTGAACAACAAAAATTGAATCTGTTTTTCCAACTCTTAATAATGAATTCTTATCTCCATCCAAATCTGTAACAATGATATCTGGTTTAATTCCATTCTCGACCAATGGTTTTACTGCACTATCTGCAACAATTTTTAATATTGTTTTAAAATTTTTCAACACTGGAATTGCTAAAGACAACGACGGTCCTGCCCCTACCACAAAAACAGTTTTTCCTTTTATCAAATTATTAATCTTTTTAACAGAGATGGATTTTCTTAAAATAGAATCTAAAATAATTGCAGACTCTGTATCTTGTTTTTCATTATATTTGAATTCCTGCAAGATCTCTGAATATTTTTTATTCCAACCTGAAATCATCATATAACTCAAATTGGTCTGGTTTGTGATAAACTATGTGACTAAGCTAGGGAATGTAGGCGTAGGAGGAAAAAATCCAGTCAGAATAATGGGAATTTTAAATACTAGTCTCGAATCTTTTTATAAAAAATCAATAAAAACAACAAAACAACAGATTACAAACACTGTAAAATACATGGAAATTGAGGGGGCCGATTTTATAGATATAGGAGGGATGTCAACTGCACCTTATTTACCAACATCAGTATCTGAAAAAATAGAATCTAAAAGAATTCTTAACGCAATTAAAATTATTCAAAATGCATCCAATCTTCCAATATCTGTTGATACATGTAGAGCAAATGTGGCAAAAATTGCATTGGAATACGGCATTGAAATAATCAACGATATTTCTGGATTGAAATATGATAATAAAATGATTAATGTTATTGAAGAATATGGACCATCACTTATTTTGTGCGCATTTAATTCCAAAATCGTATCTGGTGATTATATTACATCAACTAAAAGTCTTTTAAAAGATAGCATAAAAATTGCTAAAATTGCTGGCATTTCATCCAATAAGATCGTTTTAGACCCTGCCATTGGTTTTTTTAGAAAATCTGGTAAAGGATCGTTTTTTACAAAAATTAAAACCGATTGGTTGGAAAGAGATCTTTTTATTATTAAAAATTTAAAATCAATTAAACAACATTACCCAATACTCATTTCTGTTTCAAACAAATCGTTTATTGGGGAACTTTTAGGAAAGGAAGATCCATCTGATAGATTATTTGGTTCACTTGCTGCAGAAGTCGTCTGTGTTCTTAATGGTGCTGATATCATTCGTACTCATAATGTGGCAGAAACAAAAGATGCTATTAAAGTTGCATCAATTTTATCTAGAAGACACAAAGGCTTATAATCCATCTTTGGCTTTCTTTACAAGGTTTCATTGGAATTCAAGGATGGATTAACTTTTGATGATGTTCTTTTAGTACCCAAATATTCTGATATTACTAGTAGGTCTCAAACTAATCTAACTACAAAATTATCACGTAATATTTCAATTAACATTCCATTTGTTAGTGCAAATATGGATACTGTAACTGAATCTGCTATGGCTGTGGCTATGGCTCGTGCTGGAGGAATAGGAATTATTCACAGATTCTTGACTATTAAAGAACAAGCAAAAGAGGTTCTCAAAGTGAAAAGATCTGGTAGTGTGATGATTGAAAATCCATACTCTATTCATCTTGACAAAACTGTTCAGGAAGCAATTAACTATGCTGAAGAAAAAGAAATTTCAGGTCTTTTAGTTGTTGATTCAAATTCTAAATTGGTAGGAATAGTCACTGATAGAGATCTATTATTTGAAACTGATTCTACACATTTGATCAAAGATGTTATGACAAAAGATGTTGTAACGGCTAAACCCGGCGTGATCTTGGATGAAGCAAAGAAAATTTTACATAAACATAGAATTGAAAAGTTACCCATTGTCGATGAATCGGGATTTATTAAAGGTCTGATTACAAGTAAAGATATTATTAATATCGAAGATTATCCTTCTGCATCTAAAGATAAGAAGGGAAGACCTCTTGTTGGGGCAGCTGTAGGTGTAAAAGGAGATTTTATGGAAAGGACAGAGTCTTTGATAAACGCAGGTGTAGATGTATTGGTTGTAGATATTGCGCATGGTCATAGTGAAAATGCAATTAGTACAATTCGTAATATCAAAAAAGCATTTCCTAAATGTGAATTAATTGCTGGAAATGTTGCAACTGCACAAGGTGCTGAAGATCTAATTAAGGCAGGAGTAGATGCAGTTAAGGTTGGTGTGGGATCTGGATCAATTTGTATTACCAGGGTAATTACCGGTTCTGGTGTACCTCAATTAACAGCAGTATTGGATTGTGCCAAAATTGGAAAAGATTATGACATTCCAATTATTTCTGATGGTGGAACCAGAACTTCTGGTGATGCTACTAAAGCATTAGCTGCAGGTGCATCTTCAATAATGGTCGGCAGTATGCTTGGAGGAACAGATGAATCCCCTGGAACTGTATTGACAAAAAATGGTAAACGTTTCAAAATATATCGTGGAATGGCCTCACTTGGAGCATCTTTAGGAAGAAAATCAAAAGAGACAGGTTCTATTTCATTTGATGAAGATCTTAATGATTATGTTGCAGAAGGTGTTGAAGCAATGGTTCCATACAAAGGAACCGTAACTGATATTCTAAAACAATTAACTGGTGGTGTACGGTCAGGATTAAGTTATTGTGGAGCACACACAATTATACAAATGCAAGCAAATGCAGAATTTATTAAAATGTCTAGGGCTGGATTTGCTGAAAGTCAACCACACGATGTATCTTTAATGTAGTTAATTTTTTAAGCAGTATCACAAATCATTCTTTTATGTTATCAAAGAGAACTATTATTGGAACTATTGTAGGTAGCGTTATAATTGCACTGGGAATCTTTTCTTTAATTTCTGATATTGGATTGAAAACAATACAAGTAAATGAAACGTTTGAGATAGGAGAACACACTTCATATAAAATTACTTCGAGTGAACACGCACAACAACATATGAAAATTACAGGGGAAAAATTTGATCTTGCATTATCTAGTCCTGGTGATGGTATTCAAATACCGAAAACATCCTATAATAAAGAAGCCGTTTTAGATTGGACTTATTTAAAAGATGGTATGACAATAATAAGTCTTCAAAATACTGGTTCTACTGAATTAAAAGTTGAAGCAACATTGGAAGTAACAACTGATCCTATCTGGTTTCCATTTCATATGATGGTTATTATTTCAGGTATGATAATTATTGGATTTAGTATGGGCTTTACTCTAAGAAAGCCGAAAGGATTCTAGTTTAATTTTGCTGAAGGATAAGATCCTAAGATTTTCATAAATAGTGTTTCGTGATTAATTTTCTCTAACATCTCTGCAATTTTTGGATTTCTTGCATGACCTTCAAAATCTACATAGAAATTATACTCCCAGGTATTTGTCTTGGTTGGTCGTGACTCTATTTTCGTTAAATTGACATTATAGTTATGAAAATTTTCTATGATTCTATGAAGAGAACCAGGTTCATGTTTTATGGAAAAAATTATTGATGTCTTGTCCTTTCCAGTTTCTTCCTTGTTGTCTTTTGATAATATCAAAAATCTAGTATAGTTATTCAAATTATTTGCTATGCCTTCTGATATTACCGGCATATCGTAAATCTCTGATGCGTCTTTACTGGCAATACATGCTATATTTTTTTTGTTTAATTCTTTTATAATCTTCACACTTCCCGCTGTATCATATGTGGGAACTGTTTTCATGTTGTATTTTTCAATAAAGTTTCTACACTGTCCTAATGCTTGTGGATGAGAATAGACAGTATCTATCTCTTCCAAAGTTCCGTTTCCTATCAGACAGTGGTCAATTCTATGGTAAATTTCACCAATGGCATTAAGTGATGTTGAATATAACAAATCATAACTCTCTCCTACACTACCTTCCAATGAATTTTCTACAGGCAAAATAGAATAATCTGTTTTACCTAGTGTAGTATTTTCTAAAACTTCTGCAAAAGTTGGAAATGGAACTGCCTCAATTTTATTATTAAAAAATTCTCTAGAAGCTGCCTCGCTATATGCTCCTCGTTCGCCCTGGAACGAAACGCGAATCATTTCTTACTCTCTCAGCTTTACGAAATCACTGTTACCATAATTTGTTGAAAGTTTTCTTTCATCAATCCAAGCACAATCCGTACATTTTATAGCATCACGCATTTGAACTACTTTTCCACCACACTTTCTACACTTGGTAAACAATACCCCCAAATGTGGTTCTTCAATTGCTGCATGAATCGTACCATTTAGATGATTTAAAATTTTTAATGTAACGATATCATTTACCAAAGCCACATTTTTTTTTCTGAGATTTCTTGTAGAACAAACACACTCTACTTTCGATGTTGTTGGTTTACCGTTAATGTAATCGATTGATACTGCTATCATAGAAGACATAACTGCAGCTACCGTTCCTATTATAACATCCCCGATCTTTGGAATTGATAACATCTTTGGATGTTTAATGCTAGCAACTCGTGTTTCTTTATTGAGATCAATCTCTCCCACAGTAGCTGCACGAACCACGTCTCCATCGTCAAAAGTGTTGTATCCTGTCTCATATTCTTCAATTGAAACTATTTTATCTCCCGGAAATGAAAAGGTCTCAGACATGCTGTATTTTTTCACGTTATGATTATAATTGTTTGTGGTTTAAAACAATCTTGGTAAATGATATAACTAGAAAAAGTTCAAAAAAATCATGAAAGCCCTAGTATATGATAGATATACTATCGATGATGATTTTTCTAAAATTTTAAAAATTAAAGATATTCCTGAACCTAAAGCCAAACATGATGAAGTCATTTTCAAAGTAAAAAGTACATCTCTGAACTATGACGATATCTGGGGAATGAGAGGAAAACCTTTGGCTGTACCTTTACCTCATATTTCTGGTACAGATGCCGCAGGTGAAGTAATCGCAATTGGTCAAGACGTCAAAAATATCAAAATTGGCGATAGAGTTGTTTCTCATGGAAATATGTCATGTCGAATTTGTAAATTATGCACTGGTGGAAGAGAATATGATTGTAGACAAAGAAAAATTTGGGGATTTGAAACGGGCCCGCTTTGGGGAGGATACTGTGAAATCACACATTTACCAGAAGTTAATGTTGTAAAAATTCCAGATAATGTTACTTATGATGATGCAGCTGCCGCCTCAATGACTTTGTTAACATCATGGCATATGTTAGTAGGAAGAACAAATATTCAACCAGGACAACTTGTTTTGATTATGGGCGGAGGTTCCGGTGTTGGAAATTATGGAATTCAAATAGCAAAGTTATTTGGCTGTACTGTAATTGCAACAGCCAGTCCAGATAAATTAGATAAATTACTGGAATTAGGAGCTGACTTTGCCGTAGATCACAGAAAAGAAGATTGGCATAAGACGGTTCGAGATATTTCTAAAAAAATAATTAAACCATTTGGAGATACTCCTGGAGTAGATGTAATTTTTGAACATATTGGTGGCTCCCACTGGAACAAAGAACTGGCTTTGTTAAAGTATGGTGCAACAATTGTTACAACTGGAGCAACAACAGGTTATGATGCTAAAACGGATTTACGTCATATTTTTTTCAAAGGAATCAACATTTTAGGTTCTACCCAAGGTACTAGAGCAGAGTTAGAACAAGCTTTGTACTGGATGTCTAGAGGTAAAATTAAATCTATCATTGATTCAGTATATTCATTTGAACAAGCTGCTGAAGCACATACGAAGATGTTAACTGGAAAAGGATTATTTGGAAAAATCTTAATGAAACCTTAATCTTTAATCAATAATGACTAATCCAAAAACTAATTCAATTTTAGATGAAGCGAATAGGTTGTTTTTACAAGGTAAACTGAAAGAAGCAATTATCTATTATGATGAAATTCTGCAGGAAAATCAAAATAACATAAGTTCTCTTAACAACAAGGGATACGCATTGAGTAAATTGAAAGATTATGATGGTGCACTACAATGCTATGATCGTGTGCTTAAATTAGATCCTGCAGATATATCTGTTTTAATAAATAAAATTTCATCTTTACGAAAAAAAGGTGAATTTAATGAAGCATTAAATTACTGTAATGATATTTTACACAATAATTCAAAATATAATATTGTATTGTATCATAAAGAGAGAATTTTGTTTTCTATGGAAAAATTTGAAGAATCTATTCTCATTTGTAATAGAATCTTAGAAGATTATCCAAATAATGGTGATGTTCTTTTTGATAAATCTTGTAATCTTGCAATGCTCTCCAGATTAGATGACGCACTTGACATACTTAAAACTGCAATATCTCAAGGAATTCAATATAAGATTAAAGCTAAAAAAACTAAATCTTTTGAAAAACTAAAGAATGACCAAAGATTTCAAAAGCTAACTTCATAATTCTATAGCCAATGTGGAATTTCCAAGTATCCTTCTATGTTTTCTTTTCTTAATATTTTTAATAATGCATTTGCTTGTGGTGTGGAAAGAACAGGTTT
>Ga0315273_10010629_pt1 | contig 11751 bp, 15 predicted proteins | sample YL17G02_0_MG_FD_205753 | JGI IMG/M metagenome (GOLD analysis project Ga0315273, IMG submission 205753) | Sediment microbial communities from Yellowstone Lake, YNP, Wyoming, USA - YL17G02_0 | ecosystem: Environmental > Aquatic > Freshwater > Lake > Sediment | place: USA: Wyoming | collected... | reverse complement strand
TGTGCGTGTCAACTTTCCCTCACAAACATCAACGGGGCAAGAGCATGGAAGGGGAAGACGAAATTATCTTATGCGGTGCTTACAAGGATTTCAGGAAGGAGCTTCGCTACGGCCTGGCGTCTGCTGACGAGATGGAGGTTGCGCATATTCTTGGTGCTGTCTGCGATGAAGTAGAGCCGTTTGCCTTCAAGTTTTCCGAAATAAATGTCGAAGGCATCCGCGCCTATGCGAAGCCTTCAGGAACTGGGATTTCTGCTGTCGTGGATTTCCTGAAGTCTCATCCCCAATCACAAATAAAAGAAAAGTTGAAATCATACTGCCCCGTGCCACAGCTCCTTAGCGCAGCGGAGTGCTGCTTTTTCAATTTCCTGATGGCAGCCACAAAAGTCAGCTTCCGCATGGGCGATTCGATAGCGAAACCAGCCACGATTCCGTCAAAGGAAGCGGCGGAAGATCAGATCGCATTCATCGGTAAATACAAAAACTGGATAACTGTAAAAAAGCTCGGGCTCGACAAGGCGATGGAGGACTGGGAGGTTTCAGCTGTTCTTTGCAGCATAAGTCACTCTGCGGTAAACAAGGCATTCGATTTCAGCGGCGTGGAAAAGAACGATGTGCTCGTTTCAAAGGCAGCTTCCGGAAAGAGGAAATCGTACGGAAACCTTGTCGAAGCGCTCGGAATCATGATTCCGGAACTAAAGGGTGACCGGTTAGCGGATGCGTTTGTGATCTGCAAGGTCTTCGAAACAATAGGTTACAAGCCTTACGCAAGCCCCGAGATGCTTACTGCAGCGCATCCGGATGTTAAGCCGCCAAAAGTTAAGGGAAGGAAACCAAAGGGATGATTATGACAAAAGGAGTTGGATATGGAAAGGTAATTCTGTTTGGGGAGCATTTCGTGGTGCACGGATGCCCTGCGATAGCAGCAGGCATACCGAATGCAGTAATAGTCGAGATCGAAAAGGCCGCTGAGAATGAAGTGTTGTCAGACAAAAAAATAATAAAGGAGCTTACCTACGCCTCAATTGAAGCCATTCAGCGCAGCATGGGCGTGAAAAACAAATACAAGGTTTTCCATTCCGGGGATCTTCCGCCTTACGGAGGGCTTGGTTCTTCCGCCGGGTTTTGTGTTGCGCTGGTGAGGGCGATCGCTGATCAGGAGGATATCAACCTAAGTGACGAGGAAGTAAACAAGCACGCATACGAAGGAGAAAAGGTATTCCATGGAAACCCATCTGGCATAGACAATACAATGGCGACTTATGGTGGGACTATTTTCTTCAAGAAAGGTAGTACTCCTAGGGAGAATGTTTTTGACAAAATAAAACCAGGCACCTCACTTGACCTTGTTATTGCATTTTCAGGAAAAACCAGCCCAACTGCAAAGATGGTCGCTTCAGTAAAGGAGATGAAGGATTCGGACCCAGAGCAGTTCCAGCAAATATACGATGAAGAAATGGAGATTGTAAATGTCGCAAGACACGCGCTTGAACGCGGGAAGCTCTACACCATCGGTGCTCTGATGAATTCCAACCAGAAACTTTTGGATGAAGTTGGTGTTACTGATGAAATGAACGAAAAGATAAATAAAATCGTTTTGAACGCTGGGGCCCTCGGTGCAAAACTCACCGGAGGTGGAGGCGGCGGCTGCTGCATTGCGCTTGCAAAGGACAAGAAGCACGCGCAAAAAATGATCTCTGCCCTGAAGAAAGAAGGATTCGAATCTTTCCATACCAGGGTGCAATGATTGCCTTTTGCTAAATTTTTTTCTGGTTTGCTCGATGACAGCTTCAACAGGTATCTTTTACTATTTCTCTTAGCCCTTGCTGCAGCAGCATATCTCCTTGTTCCAACTCAAGCCAATGGCGAAGTAGAATCAGGCACCGTAAATGTGCATGTATTCACTCTGAGCGCCTGTCCGCACTGCCAGGAAGAGAAGGTATTTCTTAAGTCACTCCAGGCCAACTACACGAATTTGAGAGTATTAATTCACGATGTAGGAGATTCTTCCAATTATCTTCTTTACACGGATTACTTCCGTGCTTATCAAATTTCAGAAGGATATGGCTCGGTTCCGTTAACTTTCATAGGATCAGAGTACATTTTCGGATTCAATACGCCAGAAACTACTGGAAGGCTTCTTGAAAGCAAGGTAAAGGCCTGCATTGAGAACGGCTGCCCTGCTCCAAAGGATGTCCTGGACGGAAAGGTAAAGCCCGGCCCAACCAATGTAACGGGTAACGGTGAATTCATCATAGACATACCTTTTCTTGGAATTACCGATACGCGTGAACTTTCTCTTCCTGTTCTCGCAGTGGTGCTGGGCCTGGTCGATGGGTTCAATCCATGCGCCATGTGGGTGCTGGTTTATCTGATAGCCCTGCTGATGGAAATAAAGGACAGAAAACGCATGTGGCTCATAACCGGCACCTTTCTCCTTGCTTCTGGTGTTCTTTATTTTGTTTTAATGGCAGCGTGGCTGAATGCCTTCCTTTTGCTTGGTTATCTCCGCATCGTTACGGTCATCGTTGGCGTGTCGGCAGTCGGATTTTCGCTTTCCAACCTGTATAGTTATTACAAATGCCGCGGGCAGGTCGTATGCGACGTTGGCGATGCAGAATCAAAGGGAAAAACTGCAGACAAGATGCGCAGGCTGGTTGCAGCAGAGCTCAACCTTGTGACATTCGGAGCGATAGTCGCGCTTGCGTTTGCCGTCAACTCAATCGAATTCGTCTGTTCGTCAGCCCTTCCTGCTATTTTCACTCAGGTCCTGGCGCTCGCAAAGCTGTCTACGCTCGAACACTATCTTTACATACTTCTTTACGTGTTTTTCTTCATGCTGGACGACATTATAATCTTCAGCCTGGCGGTTTTCACTCTTGACAAGTCTGGTATGGGAGAAAAATACGCAGGCATAAGCAAGCTTGTGGGAAGCATCCTGCTTTTGATAATCGGCATACTCCTCCTTTTCTTTCCAAGCGTGCTGAGATGAAATCTACTGCAGGCTGGATTTGACGCCAACCCTCCAGCAGATCCGCTTTAGCATACATTCGCGGCATTTAGGATTTCTGGGAAGGCAAATGGTCTGCCCATAGGAGACAAATGCATGGTTGAGCGTTCTCCAGAATCTGCGGGGTACAACTATCTCTAGAGCCTTTTCGGTTTTTTCCGGACTCCTTGTTTTGACTATGCCCAGCCTATTGCTTATCCTATGAACATGCGTGTCAACAGGAATGGCATCCTTTCCGAAAGAATAAGCCAGGAGAATGTTCGCAGTTTTTCTTCCCACTCCAGGCAGCCTAAGCAGGGATTCCATGTCGTTGGGCACCTTTCCATGGAAATCATGAAGGAGCATTGCTGCCATTTGCTTCAGGTGCCTGGCTTTCACCCTGTAAAATCCAGAGGGCTGGTCCAGTTTCTCAATCTTTTTCACGGGCATTGCAGCAAGGGTTTTTGCATTCGGTGCTTTTTCAAGAATCGCTGCTCCTGCTGTGAGAGAATTTTCATCCCTTGTGCGCGCGGAAAGAATTGTGAAAACGAGCGAGCGAAACGGGTCGTTTTTGATAAGAACTGGAATTTTGTTTATTGGTGCCTCTCTTTTCCCTGCCGCAGATCGCATGGTGTTTATTATCCAGCCGATTCTCCGGGTAGCATTGTGATTCATGCAAGGATATCCAACACATTTTATTTATTCTTTTGTTCCAATTCACGAAGCTCATGATTTTCAAGTATTTTCCAGGCATCTGATATGGACATGCAGAAAATATTCAATGCAGATTCTTTGACAACGAGCCTGGCTATCACGATTCCGATTGCAGAAAGCGCGGCAACATAAAGAGGAATAGACCCGGCAGATATACTTGCAATAATAAGCGCTCCTGAACAGGCTACCATAGTTCCGAAGACAATGTTATTTCTTTTCGCAGTTGCGCTGACAAGTTCCTGGAAGGTTTCCACGCCAAACCGGTCTATGAAAGCGGTGCTAATCTCGTCCTCATGTGCTCTTGCTGCCTTACCGAGTTCCCTGAGGGCTTCCATGGCATCGAGCCTTGCGTATCTGTCAGAAGCGAGGTCAGTGAGCTTGCATGCAGCCTTGCATCGTACTTTGCGGTCAGTGCTCTTGATATCCCTAGCGGGTTCTTCGATGGGAGAATGGATCTTCATCTCAAAGCCTGTCTTTTCTCCGCGTCCCTTCTGAATGGAAACCAGATGGCGTAGCACTCGAGGTAAGTGGATTGATTTTTTCATATTGAGTTAGTTGGGTCGAATGGTTTTAAAAGTATTGCAAAAGCGACGTTTATTTTCTGATTTCAGTGCAAATCTCTTTCTTTCCGAGCATCAGCGCTTCAACCCTTTCGGGTTTCAGGCCGTTGACCACGTAGGAAGGCGTGTCGAGTTCCAGTAGCTCCTTTATCTTGCCTGCCATTGCTCCGGTGACATCCTTACTATTAGGCGCTTTCAGATGCCTTGAGATATCTGAGAAATTGCTGCTAGTTATCAATGGGATCACTTCTTCTATATCATCAAGAACACCGTCCTTGTTTGTTGCGAGTATGATCCTATCAGCCTTCTTTCCTAAATAAGAAATTATCTGGTCTCCTGAACAGACCGAGCCCCCTAACTCGATATCCGGGACCATGTCTCCGAAAAGAACCGGGAGATATCCTGCTTCCATGTAGTCATCTATGATTTTTGTATTGAAAGAATAGATACGTTTGTTTTTCGACAATATGACTGTTGCAGGCGGAATGGAGATCGCAGGCGCACCTTCGGTGTTAAGCGCACCAGTAACCAGAACAGAAAGTTCTGAGCAGGCTTCATGGGTTATTGCAAAACCGAGCTTCTGCTCTGTGTTCTTCACTCCGTTATCTATACCGTATTTCACAACAAGCGGGTGACCGAAGGAACCGGCGCCATGAACAAGGATCCAATCGCGTTCGGATTTCTTCCACGCCCGCGCCACTGATTTTGCGAGCATCTCTATGTTTTTCAGGTCAGCCTCACGCCATCCTGCTTTTCGGGTAATCACAGATCCGCCAAGCTTCAATAGTTTCATAATAAATCGGATACAACAACTGTTTTTATAAACCCTTTTGCACCAAAATACACTTATGAAATTCTATAATTGGACACTTAATGTGATCTCTCCTTCGATTCCGGAATTCGGGAATACCATCGTTGGAGAAGAAAACGCGATTAAACAACTGAACGCGCTATTCTGGAATGCCTCAAAGGAAGCCGGAGAAAAAAGCAGCTTCGTTGTCGAATGGCTGACAAACATCGGCTGCGCAGTAGAATTCATCGTGTTTTTTGACCCTTTGCCCTTTGAAAAAAAGAAGATCAATCTAATTCTGCTATCCCACCAGGACCTCGAATCTGTCCTCCGCGATGACAGGAATAAGGCGCCCAGGTCTGTGAGCTATTATTATTCTAGTAAGGGCTGGGTAGGCGAGCTCGAGAGTGGAAATGTCACGCTTCGCTTTCCCGAATGGCTTCTGGGATCCATTGCGTCTCCTCATATAATGCTTTCCAAACCTCATGACAATGGGAAAGACAAGCCGCGTGAGGATATCAAGGAAAAAAACAAAAAAATCGATCAGCAATCCTATCGTGTAATCGATCCGGCGTATCGTGTCTTTCTATTAAGTGTAACGAACTGTTTTCCAAAAAATCCGGAGGATGTCATTGCGGATCTGATCGCAGCAGATATTTACTCATTAGTCACCCAGAAACTTCCTCCAGAGAAATCTGTACGTATAATGCTGCCTGCATTCAAGAAAGAAATGGCTGAAAAAGGGATCTCAAGCGAAGAGATGACAAGGATGGCAGTCCGGACGATGCAAAAACGCAATGTGAGAAGGGATCTGGGAGAGAAGGTAATGCGAAGATTTGCCCAATACCGCTAGCCATCTTTTTTTAATTAAGCAGGGGAAAGTGAAAACATGAAGATATTGCTTGCCATCACAGGGGCCTCGGGCCTCTGGTATGGTACCAGGTTGCACGAACTCTTGAAAGCCTCAGGCCATGATGATTCGGTGGTAATAAGCTCCGGTGCCCGAAAGGTAGCAGAAGCCGAAAGGGCCAGCCTGCCGAAGGCGGATTACGGAGAGTTCGATTTCAACTGCCCTTATGCATCTGGTTCAAATCCACCGGATGCTGTTGTTGTTGCTCCCTGTTCATTGAAGACACTTGGCGAGATAGCGAATGGCGTCGGCAATTCCCTGATCAACCGCGCCGCCGAAGTTGCGTTGAAAGAAAGGAAAAAGCTCATACTCGTGGTTCGGGACACGCCATATTCCCTGATTACGATAAAGAACATGGAAACCGTTACTCTTGCTGGCGGCGTAATTCTGCCTGCAACTCCTGGTTTTTACGGAAAACCGAAAAAAGTAGAAGACCTGATTGATTTCGTTGTTGCGCGAGTTCTCGACCAGCTCGGGATTAAGCACAAGATCGGGAAAAGGTGGAAGGAATGAAGACGTTCCGCGAATTCATTGAAGAATTGAAGGAAAAGAACAAGGCTAAGGTGGTCAAAAAGTCGATATCAAAACATCTCGACCTCGCAGGGTTGCTGCACGCCCTTGATGGCACTCCGGTGTATGTGCCGAAAGTTGAAGGCTCTGATTTTGCTGCAGCTGGAAATGTTTTTTCTACAAGGGAGCTCATATGCGATTATCTCGGGATAACCAAAGAAAAGCTCATTCCTAAGCTCGTTCACGCTTTAAACAATCCAACAAAACCAAAACTGAATAAAGATAGTCCGTTACTCGAAAATGTAACTACAGACATCGACCTCTTGCGTCTTCCTATTGCATTTCATGCAGAAAAAGATGGCGGACCATACATTTCATCCGCCATCGTCATTGCTAAGGATAAGGAACTAGGCCGCAACCTTTCATTCCACAGGATGATGGTTATAGGTAAAGACCGCGTTGTCCTTCGCATTCTCCACCGCCATCTTGATGAGTTCATTAAGAGGGCAGGAGGCGAGCTCGATATCGCATTTGTCGTGGGCGCTCCGATTCATGTTCTTCTGGCTGGTGCGATTTCTACGAAATTGGGGCAGGATGAGCTCGAATTCGCGAATACCCTCGCGCCAGTCAATACCGTTAAACTTAGTAATGGAATCGAAGTCCCGGCGGATTGCGAGTTTGCTTTCGAAGGAAGAATCACGAAAGAGCTGCATGATGAAGGCCCTTTCATAGACCTAACTGAGACCTACGACATTGTCAGAAAACAGCAGGTAATGAAAATCACGAAAATGTACCACAGGAACAATGCCATCTGGCACGTGCTGCTTCCAGGAGGGCTTGAACACAAGGTGCTGATGGGCATGCCCCGCGAGCCGACGATATTCAACGAGGTAAATAAGGTATGCGAATGCAGGCAAGTGAACCTCACCCCGGGCGGCTGCTCCTGGCTGCATGCTATTGTTTCAATAAAAAAGAAGAATGAGGATGATGGCAGGAAAGCGATAGAAGCCGCGTTCGCTGGCCACAAATCCCTGAAGCACGTGGTCGTTGTTGACGAAGACATTGACGTGGACAATCCAGCCGAATCCGAATGGGCTATAGCCACCAGAGTCCAGGCGAACAAGAGCATAGTGGTGAAGGAGAAGCAGACTGGATCATCCCTTGACCCGAGCGCAGACCCGCATACCTACGAGACGGCGAAGATGGGCATTGACGCTACAAAGCCCTTGGTTGCCCATGGAAAGAACTTCGAAAAAGCCGGATGGAAGAAGATCGATCCTAAGGAATTTCTATGAAGCTTACTAAAGAAGAGCAGCGCCTGTTCGATGGAGAGTTCGGAGAAGCCGCACGCCAGTCCATGGAAATCCTCGTGGCGCTGGGAAAAATTTATGGCGCGCAAAAAATGATCCCAATAACAAGCGCGCAAGTCGCTGGAGTTTCCTACAAAACAATCGGGGATGCTGGCCTTGAATACCTTCAGGACCTGGCTGCAAAGGGAGCGAAGACCAGGATCCCGACTTTCCTCAATCCAGCAGGCATGGATATTGCACAGTGGAAGGAAATGCGGGTGCCTGAAGAGTTCGCAAAAAAACAAATCGAAATTCTTGACGCATATTCAAAAATGGGCATAATGAAGACATACACATGCGCTCCATACTTCATTGGAATCCGGCCGAAAAAAGGAGAGCACATCGCATGGGCTGAATCAAGCGCAATATCTTTTGCAAATTCGGTGCTCGGCGCTAGAACAAACCGGGAAGGCGGGCCCAGCGCGCTCGCTGCTGCAATATGTGGGGTAACTCCATATTATGGACTGCATATTGAGGAAAACCGGGTAGCGAAGCTCGTTGTAGATGTCAAGTGCGAATTGAAAACAATTTCTGATTTTAGCGCCCTTGGCTGTGCGATAGGGGAAATCGCAAAAGACCGTTATCCTGCATTCACTGGAATTAAAACTGCAACTGAGGAACAGCTTAAAGTCCTTGGAGCATCAATGGCTGTGACTGGATCTGTTCCGCTCTATTTTGTTCAGGGCATCACGCCGGAATGGAAAGTCGCTGATGACGCTGAGAGGATAACAATAACTGATGCAGAACTCAAAACCACCAAAACGAAACTGGACACAGTACACGGGACACGAGACTCTCGCCCCCAGCTTGTTACTCTTGGTTGCCCGCATGCTTCACTCAATGAGATAAAAGTAGTCGCTGATATGGTTTCAAAGCGAAAACCACACTGTGAGTTTTGGGTTTGTGCTTCACGAAAACTTAAGGAAGAATCCGACAGGCTTGGTTATACTAGGGCGATTCAGTCTGCTGGCGGGCGGGTTGTAGCTGATACCTGCATGGTTGTCTGCCCCCTTGAACAGATGGGGTATTCTGTCACAGGAACGAATTCAGGAAAAGCAGCGAAATACCTTCAGAACCTTTGCAAGCAGAGGGTCGCATTTGGGGATATTGAGGATATACTATATAGATAAGAGATAGGTTATGATGATGAAAAAAACTTCAGTGGAAAAAAACCGTTGGATTTTTTACGCCGGCTTATTTGCAATGGTTCTTCTTCTAGTCGGAGTCTTCTCCGAGCCATCATCATTACTCCAAAAAACATTATTTCTCATCGGAGCAATCATCCTGACCATCGTCGCATATTTGAATAATCAAAGGATGTTGTTTGCTCTTCAGATCATCATCAGCGTAGGTTCTATCCTGGCTTTTCTCGAGCTGATCGGGATCATCAAGTATGCCATCTTATTCGCCGCTTCGGCTGTTGCCATAGTGTATCTTCTGATAATCAAAAACTACAAGAGCGATCCCTGGAGCATAACATGCAGCGCCGGATTGATATTAATTGCCGCGGGTTTTGCCACTGATGCCAGCATCTACCCGCTATATTTCGGATTGTCTCTGGGGCTGGGGGGATTGCTTGTCGCCTTTTATTCCTTCATCGATTATTTTTACAATAAGAACAAGATAGCGATTATATGGTTCGTCCTGAATCTTGTCTTCGCGATAAATCCAATACTTCTGGCCATTTCCGCATTAAAACAGCATTAGGGATTATATATGATAATCAAGGCAAGGTCTATCTCACGAGGGATCGCATCCGGTCAAGCGCTCGTCAGCCAGGCTCCAATAAGTTTCCTTGGGGGCGTAGACCCGAAAACAGGAAACATCATCGAGAAAGGCCATCCTCTTGAGGGAAAGAATGTTTCAGGTAAAATCTTGGTTTTTCCGCAGGGCAAAGGCAGCACTGTTGGTTCTTACGTAATGCTCCAGCTTGCGAAAAATGGACTTGCTCCTGCAGCCATAATTAATGTTAGCGCTGAGCCTATAATTGCAGTAGGAGCAATAATCTCAAAAATTCCGATGGTGGATCAGCCTGATCTAAATATTTTAAAAATAATAAAACAAGGTCAAAAAATTAAAGTTGATGCAGAGAAGGGCCTGATTATTTTTTAGCCCATCAGGAAAGCAGGAAGCTCCTGGTCGCTCTTTTCAATTGTTGAAGGGTATCTTATGAGGCCTTTTCGCCTGTAGTAATCCATCACTTTTTCCACATTCCAATTTGTTTTCAATATCCATCCGAACATACTGGTCACCTATACTACTTTTTTACATGGGGATAAAGCCTACTTAATAAATCTTTATAAATCTTTGTCTCATTTTCGCGCATTCATTATATATCCTTCCAGCTAATCCCATTCCATGGTCCTCTCCTATCGCAAAGGTTCCCGTGCCGAACACGAATTGATAAATTATTTTTCAGAAAAGGGATATTGCGTGATAAGGGCTGCTGGCTCAGGAGTGAATTCTCTAAGCCCGGATATCCTTGTTTTCAGACGCGGGGTGCAGTGTGGGATTGAGGCAAAGGCACATGAGAAAGAATGCCTCGGCATACACCGCGAGCAGTTTGAAAACCTGAAGAAATGGGAGGACGTCAGCGGAATAAACTGTTACATCGGATGGCGCCGCAGCCGTGAGCCCTGGTATCTCATCCCGCTTTCGATTTTCAAAGAGAATGAGAAAAGCTTTTCCGTGAACTGGGAACGGGCACAGGCTATCGGGAAGAAGATTGAGGAGTTCCAGTAGTTTTCCACCAAGGTACTGGCATGTAATTAAGTTTTGGCTGTTTTGTTATGATTAGCGAATCGTAATCCTTTATGAAATCCGGGAACGCGCGTTTTATCCTGTTCATTATTTCCATCATGTCCTCGATTCGCTCAACTTCCATTTCAAGCTCCAGATCCCAGGCACCTAAAGTAGTAGTGAGTGCGAATATCCTCGGCTCCCTTTCGCAGAAGCGGCATATCGAAGCGAGCGATTTCTCGTCCACGTTGTGCAGGCGTATGAATGTCTTTGCGAACACGATTCCGAGCTTCTCGTAGTTTATATCAATTCCGTACTGCGCGATTATTCCCTTGCTATTCATAGTTTTAACGTGATGAAACACGTTCTGTGGCGAGACTCCGGTTTTTTCAGCAATTTCAGTGAACTTCGCCCTTCCGTTTTTAGCCAGTTCTTCGAGCACGGCGAGCGCGTTCTCATCCAGTTTCTCCTGCACAGGCTCGCCGCCGTACCGGACCGCCTTCACTTCCCGGGATTCCGGAAGCAGCCATTTTCGGTTATAGTAGAACCACTGGATGTTGTGGATTATTTCCTTCTCGTAGATGTTCTTGCTGAATTTATTCAGAATTTTCATGAGGGTATCATAATACGAGAACGATGATTGCGTCCAAACACAGAATAACGCATCCCACCTGCCGCTTGCCTGGACAACCCAGCCTACCTCGGGCAATTTTTTTAAATAATCGAAAAACTCCTTTTCCTTCTCCTCATCCGTATCCTGGAATTTGATATACGTCTTGATGTTCGCGAACCCGAACTTCGCGGTGTCCACGCGCGCCAGGTAGCCGGTGATGATTCCGTCTGCCTCGAGTCTTTTCATCCGGTAATTCACAGTGTCCTTGTTACTGCCTATCCGTTTCGCTATCTCCTTTGCAGACTGCCGCGAATCCAGGTCCAGTTGATAGAGGACCTTCCTGTCCAGGGAGTCAAGTTCCATGTCTAATCATATGTTCGTATTTCCTTATAAATATTTGTTTTTGAGGCAAAATTTAGTGATAAATTTAAAATATTATATTTGAGCTGTTATAGTCAGGTGATTATAATGGTATTGGATGAAGATGATGAAATGGATATCGAAGACCTGCTGAAGCTCGGAGACGAGGAGGCGGTTCCTCCGGAGTGCAATTAGAGGCGATATTCATGAAGAAACT
>Ga0315273_10010627_pt1 | contig 11753 bp, 5 predicted proteins | sample YL17G02_0_MG_FD_205753 | JGI IMG/M metagenome (GOLD analysis project Ga0315273, IMG submission 205753) | Sediment microbial communities from Yellowstone Lake, YNP, Wyoming, USA - YL17G02_0 | ecosystem: Environmental > Aquatic > Freshwater > Lake > Sediment | place: USA: Wyoming | collected... | reverse complement strand
CTCCTCGTCCTCGGCCCCCAGCAGGAAGTGCACGTCGTCCTGGACCTCACGCGGGTTTCGCAGCCACGAGTCGGCCCGCCAGGCCATGCTGAAGTGGGCGCGCTTCACGAGCGGGGCCGCATCCCCCTCCTGCCAGACCCGCAACTCCAGGTCGTAGCCACCCGCCGGCGCCGCCGAGAGGTCCACCGCCACACCCCCCTGGAGCACGCGCGTCGCGGCCGCAGTGCTCTCCTGGGTCGCGATCGACTGTCCCCCGCCGTCGAGGACGCGAGCCGTCCAGTGCCAGGGCCGCTCCGCGCCCGAGCGGGCCACGAAGGCCGCTCGCAACTCCGATGCGAAGAGCCCGTACAGCCGCTCCGGGTTGGGCAGCAGGGTTCGCCCGCCCCGCTCGAACGCCGTCGCTCGCCCGCCCACCCGCTCGGTCCAGAGGAACTCGATGTCGGAAAGGTCGCGCCCATCCAGCGGCGCAGCCACGCGCACCTCGCCCTCGACGCGAGCCGAAGAGGCCACCCAGGCAAGGGCCCGGCGCCTGCGCGAGAACACGTCGTCCACGCGCACGAACAGACGGTGGTTTCCCGGCCGTGCCGGGAAACGCAGCCCGATCACCTTGCCAAAGCCTCCCGTCGAATCCACGGGCTCGATGGCGAACTCCTGCGCCTGCTCCTGGTTTCCCGTCCCGCCGAAGGCGCTACGGAGCCGCGAGGTCACGCGCAACCGGGCCGCCCCCTGGACGTCCCGTATCAGCGCCGCCAGCGTGCCGTTCGGGATGCGCACGTAGACGTCGAGCGTCGCGCCGGAGGAATCGGGGAACGCCGCGGCATCCACGGTGAAGCCCCCGCGTCCGCCCACACGCCAGGGCAGGGGCGCCTCGTCCGGGCCTGCGGCCCCGGATGGGCCGGCCACGCCCAGGGCCAGCAGGGACGCCAAGACAAGACGCGCCCCCAACAGGGAGCGCGTCCGGTACGCCTTCATCACGGCATCTTGCGGCGTGCCGCCCTCAGAACAGGAACTTGAGCGAGAAGCGGTGGGCACTGCCCAGGTCCTTCATGTCCGTATAGGCATAGTCCAGGTCGGCCATGCCAGCCACGGAGACCGGCACGTGGAACCCGACCCCACCGGCGAGCCCCTCGGAATCGTAGTTGAAGTTGTAGCCGCCCCGCAGGAACAGGTACTTGCGGAACGAGTACTCCGCTCCCATGTTGAGCCGCTCCGAGTTGTCCGGCGGGTGCGAGAACTCCAACGACCCGATCAGCTTCTGATCGGCCCCCTGCATCAGCACCGCCGACGTGCCGACCCGGAAGATGGACGGCAAGCGCGCGGAGCGGTCGATGAAGCTGATCTGCGAACCGATGTTCGAGATGGCCATGCCGATGCGCATCCCCAGCGTGCCCACGTCGTATAGCGTGCCGATGTCGAAGGCCACGGTCGACTGGGTGAACTCGGCCAGCCCCTCGCTGATGTAGTCGCCGGTGACACCGGCACTGAACTTGTCCGTGAACGAGCGCGCATAGGTCAGCCCGACGCTCATCATGCCGGCATCGAACGTCTTACCCGTGCCGATGATGGGATCCGGCTGGTAGGCCGTCGTCTCCACCATGGGCTGCATGGAGAGCGAGCGCGCGTGAATCGCAAAGGCACCGGGGATCCGGCGCATGTGGAAGACATAGGTGATCTGGTCGAAGGAAAGCTCGGCCGGCCAGTTCGCGTGATTCAGCGAGAGCTCGGACTTGTCCGGATCGATCCGCGCGATGCCTGCGGCGTTCCAGTAGACGGCGGTGGCGTCGTCCGCCACCCCGACGAATGCCCCGCCCATGGCCGCCGCCCGGGCACCGACGGCGATCTTGAGGAATTGACCGTCGAACGTCCCGACCTTCTCGAAGATGTTAGCCGCGCATGCCCAACCGGGGATGAGCAGACCCGCCAGGCCCAGCGCCGCGATGACCTTTCTCACTGCGATCCTCCTCTCTCGCTCCCGCGCCTAGCGGATGACCACGAACTTGCCACGCTGCATACCACCGTCCGACTCGACGGTGAAGAGATAGATGCCACTGACGATATCCTGTCCGTTGCGTGAGATCAGGTTCCAGCGAGCCTGACCGTCGTTGGGATTGTCCTGCTGCCGGTTGTATCCCGGCACCGTCGTCCCGCCCGGGCCCGGGAGCGCCGTGCGGATGGACTCGTTGACCGCATCATGCGAGAAGAGCGTCTGCACCAGGTCGCCCGAGACCGTGAAGACCTTGATGGTCCACTCCCCGCGCGGCAACCCCATGAAGTCGATGTGCGTGCCGGTGGGGTCCGAGCCGTTGGGCGTCAGGTCCCAGGACGAGGGCCGGTCCTCGATGTTCCGGTAGCCCCGGTACGGGTTCGGCACGACCCAGGCGCTCTTCCCCTCTCGCGCCAGGCCCTGCGGCACCACACCGTCGGCTTCCGTCGCCGAGCGGCGGCCCGACAACTCGAGCGCCGTCCGGCCGAAGCCGGTCGAATCGAAGGCCGTCACCGAGTAGAAGTAGACGAACCCGTTCTTGACCTCGCGGTCCACGAGCTGGTAGCGGCCCACGGGGTAGCGGGTGCGGTGCTCCCGGTTGAGCGGGTTGTCGCAGAACTGCCGCCCGAGGATGCAGGCGAAAGCCTCGTCGCAAATGCCCTCCCGGTCCCGCGCGCAATCGATCTCCGACACGCGGATGACCTGGCCACTCTGCCGGTCCCACAGGTCATCCCGCTGCAGGCAGATGCCCACCGTGGCGCTGTCGATGCAGCCGCCCGGGCAGTGCTCGGAACCCATCGGGTAGTTGTAGTTGGGCACGAACATCTTCGGACACACGGAATCCGTGGGTGACGACTTCGAGTAGTTCCGCTGCAGCAGCAGCCCATTGGCGTCGTAGTAGTGGAACTGGCGGAACTCGCCCAGCAGTGACCAATCGTTGTCGCTCGGCCCCGCCGAACCCACCGGCCGCTGCCAGTTGGCCGCCTTCCACACCCGGTAGCCGCGGAAGTCGAGCCAGCCCGACTTGGGGTCCGCCGTGACCTCCGAGGCGTTGTCCCACGCGACCGTCACCTGGTTGTCGCCTGCGGGGACGATGCGCGATGAATTGTCGGAGTAGTTGTACTGAGCCGACACGTTCAGGTTCGGGTTCGGCGGCGGAGCGTCGGCGTTCCAGGTGCGGTGGAACATGCCGAGCTTCCGGCGGTTGTCGTAGGCTCCGGTGCAGTAGTCACAGTCGAAGTCGAACCAGTCCACGGGGCCCGTGAAGGTCACGGTACGCGACACCTGGTCGTGGCAGTCGGCCGCTGTGATCGCCCCTTCACCCGCGGTCGGGTGGACCGGCGTCTCGCGGCCATGGAAGTTCGTGAGCCAGGGCCAGTCGGAACGCTGCTCGTAGATGCCCTCGTAGGCCACCTGGATGGCGTAGGCGTTGTCGAGCGACGGGTACTTCGAGAGCAGCGCGCCCGACCCGCCCGAGTACCGCCCGGCCGCGAACGCCATGTAGTCGGTGGCGAATTCGTATGCGAGCTCCTTGTTCCCGGTCGCCACGGTGAACGCGACGGTGACCTGGACGCGGCCGCCATTGGGCACGGCGAGCCAGGGCCCGCAGGACCACCAGGACATGTAGTCGCCCCGCTCCTCTCCCCGGGCCTGATTGATGAAGCCGTCCTCACCGAGGTTCGTGCCTGCCGCGCCCGACAGGAACTCGAAGCGCTGCTGGTCGGTGCGCGGTCCCCCACCACCCACGTACGGCGTACTGCCCGTGTAGGAGCGGAACGCCAGGAAGCCCACCCTCGTCGGGCCCGTGACCCCCAGCGGATCGATGGTGTGATCCACCAGCAGGAAGGTCGGGATGCCGGGGGTAAGGTTCAGATCCCCGTCGTCGTCCGCGACCGAGAAGCCGTGGATGCGGATGTCGTAGTGAGTGCACAGGGACGAGTCGTCCGAGACCTCGCTCGGCACGCCTCGCACCCTCATGGTCGAGTCCTGGAGCCGCTTGTCCGACGCGGGCGTCATGTGCGGGAGCAGGCAGCTCGGGTAGCCGGCCAGATCCTTGTCGTCCGCCCAGTAGCTGGAGGCCACGGCCGGACCGCAGTCCATGTCCACCTGGCCGCCCACGACCAGGCTGTCGAGGACGTGGCCGGAACGGTTGATGAAGTTGTACTGGACGATGTCGAAGTCCGTGAACCCCGGGATCGAGAAGGCCCAGGCCATCTGCTGGAGCTCGAGGCCGAGAGGGACGTGCCGCTCATTCGCCACGGCGTTGAGCGCCTGCGGCGTGTCGTCACGCATCACGCAGGAGTAGGTCTGCTGCCCGATGGCTCCGTAGTCCTCGTCGATGCTGCCGTCGAGGTCGTTGTCGTACCCGTCCTGGAATTCCTCGTCGATGCGGGGCTCCCCTGTCGCAGGGTTCAGGTCCAGGTCATCGTTGTTGAACCGCGCGCCGTTCAGGATCCCATCGTAGGCCCGGTACATCTTGTCCACCGGGTCGAGCGTCGGCGGGCGCCACTCGGTGTTCGAGCTCACGCGACGGATCGCATTCGGGTCCGTGGCCAGGGGGTTCACCGCACCCACCGCGATGCCACTGAAGTTCAGGTATTCGATGCCCGACGCACCCGGCCACTGGCCGGACGGGTCGCTGGAGAGATTCGTCCACGGGTTCCCGAAGACCCCGAAGTTGGTGACCTTCATGAAGAGGTTGCCCACGCTGAGCACCGCCCCGGGACCGAAGATGTCGGGGATGTCGGTTGGGCGGGCGACGCCCGAGCCCTGGACCGGGAAGTACTCCGGGAAGGCCGCCTTGAACTCGGCCTCCGTCATCCCGTCCGGCGTTCCGTCGAGCGTGCCCTTGCGGAAGAACCGGGGGCCCTGCTCGTCCTGCGCGGTCGCAGCGGCCGCCGCAAGCAGCAGCAGCAGCACACCCGCCACCACGCGCAGCCTTCCATACCAAGCCTTGGTTCTCATGTTCCCTCGCTGCCCGATCGGCTGGTCCATGGCTAGAAGGTGATGCTCGCGCCGAGCCGCACGCTCCGGCCCTCTTCGTAGACACGCGGATCCCGGACGGGCACCCAGTCCACCAGGTTATCGCCGTTGATGTCCTGCAGGTAGGCGCCGCCGGACCGTCCCGTCTCCGTGAAGTAGATCAAGTAGTCGTCGCCCGCCCCGTTGATGTATGGGTTGAGGCCGTTGAATCCCCCGAGATTGGCGATGTTGACCGAGTTCAGCACGTTCCTGGCGTCGAAGAACAAAGTCACGTTCTGGCCCCACACCTTGTAGTACTTGTCGCCGTCGATGGTGAGCCGCGCGGCCGAGGGCAGCCGTCTCGAGTTGTCCAGCTTCGGGTCCGGGCGGCGGTCGTTGCGGAAGGACGGCGTGAACGGGAACCCCGAGCCGTACAACCACAGCATCCGGAAGCCCCACTTGCCCGGGTCACGCACCACCGCCTGCACCGAGAGCGTGTGGCGCTGGTCCCAGTTCAGAGGCTGCTCGGAGATGGGCAGGTAGAGCCGGCCGCCGTTGAAGAACTGCAGCGCGGAGTTCGGGTCCGAGGCCACACCGGTCGCGAGCTGGAACGTGTAGTTCACCTCGGCCGAGAACTTGTGGCTGAAGCTCTTGATCAGGCTCGTCTCGAAACCCCGCGAGCTGGCATAGTCACCATTGAAGAAGACGTTGACCAGGTTGCCGAACTCGTCGCGCTCCTGCCGCACGGTGATCAGCCCGTAGATGTCCTTGAAGAACACCGAGAACTGCCCCGAGATGTCGCGCGAGAAGAGGTGCTGCACGCCCGCCTGGTAGGAGATGTTGGTCTCGGGCTCCAGGTCCGGGTTGCCGCGGGTCCCCACGCTGGCCTGCGCGCCGCGGTTCTCGAAGACGTACCGGCCCGCCGGGGTCTGGAAGGTCCACCCGTAGTGGAACGAGAGCACGTCCTTGTCCGAGACCGGGTAGGCGATGCCGAGGCGCGGGCTGAACTGCTGCTTGTAGCGCTTGCCGCTCCGCAGGTCCTGGTTGGAGACCTGCAGGCCCGGCGAGAACACGTCGTAGCGCACGCCCGCGTTGAGCACGAGGCCCTCGAATTCCCAGCGGTCCTGCACGAACGCGGCGCCTTCGGGGTTGTAGTTGGTGAATTCGGAGCGGGCACCGCCCGGGAGCCCGTTGGCTTCCGAGTTCGGCAGCGTCAGGGCCAGGTTCGACACCTGGGTGTACTTGGCCTCGAGGCCGGTCTTGACGGTGTGCTGCTTCCAGCGCCGGGTCGAGTAGTCGCTCTTCACGTTCCAGGTGGACTGGTCGCGCTTGGAATAGAAGGGGCGGTCACCGTGCGTAGCAAAGAACGGGTTGTTCTCCGTCCCGTACTGGATGTTGCCGCTCCAATAGAAGGGGCTCTGGATCCAGTATTCCCACGGCTGCTTGCGCCCGACCGAGCTGAGCGTGTTGAAGTTCAGGTTCGACGCGCGGGTGGACCACACCGCCTTGTCCGAGATCTGGTCCGTCCAAACGATGGTCTGCTGGTTGAACCGGTCGTCCGTCGTCGAGACATGGTCGGGCATGTTGACGTACTGGAACGAGGAGTCCCTCTGCGTGGGGCTCCACGTGCCGTAGCGGGGCCGGTAGGTGTCGGGCTGACCCACGACCCGAACGGTGTCGTAGTTCACCTGCACATAGCCCTGGCGGCTCCACATGTGGTCGTAGGGCGTGGTGATGGTGCGGTTGTTGATGGTCTCGAAGGTGAGCTTGTTCCTGGGGTTCACCCGGTAGGCCAGCTTGAAGTTCGAGTTGACCTGGTTGAACTGCCGGTTGCCCAGCCGGACGAAGTCGATGAACGTGCGGCGCGGGTGGCTCATGCTGCTCTTCAGGTACGTATCCGAGAAGCTGCCCTCGTAGGTCGCGAAATAGGTCAGGTTCTTGATCGGGGTCGGGCCGCCGAAGCCGAAGGTGAAACGGTCGAAGTTGTCGAAGGTCCGGGTCGCGTCACCGAAACGGTCGGTATCCCAGCGCACCTCGCCGCCGAAGCGATCGGTGCCTTCCTTCGTGCTGACGATCACCACGCCCGAGAGCGCGTTGCCGAATTCGGCATCGAAGCCGCCCGAGAGCACGTCGGTGCCGGCCACGGCCAGCGTGGCGATGTTGGCGCCGCGTCCGAAGAGCGGGTCCGACGCCTCGACACCGTCGAACTGGAACTTCACCTCGCCGCCGCGGCCCCCACGGAAGTGGAGCTCCCCGCCGAACGCCACGATGCCGGCCTTCACCGCCACCGCCTCGCGCAGGTTGTCCACCGGGATCTCCTTGAGCTTGTCCGCGGTGATGCTCTGCTTGGTGGCCGAGGACTTCGTGTCGATGCGCTTCTGCGCGCTGACCTCGATGGTCTCGAGCTCCTTGACGATCTTCTGCTCGCCGAAGGCGAAGTTCAGCGTGGCAGTGGCCCCGGCGCTCACCAGGACCGTCTGCTTCTGCGCGTCGTAGCCGGTGGCGATGGCGCGGACCTCGGTCGAGCCCACCGGGACGCCGACGATGACGAAGTTGCCGTTGTCGTCGGCCTGGGTGCCCTGCCTCGTCGCGGGAACGGTCACATTGGCGAAGGGGACCGCCTCGCCACGCGCCGTCACCCGGCCCTGGATCTTGCCGTACGCCGACGCCGCGGCTGGCGCCCTCGGCGCGGCCACTGCCGGTTTGGGCGCAGCCGGCTGTACGGGTGCCACCCTGGGGGCCACGCTCGGCGCCGCCGTGGTGCGAGGAGCGGTCTTGGGAGCCGCCGCCGGCTTCGCCGGGGGCTTGCTCTGCTGTGCGATTGCGGGGACGGCCAGGGCGAAGACCAGCACAAGCGCCGAGCCCGCCCGGATCAAACGCCTGCCATCAGAGAACATGCGACTCAACCTCTCAGGTGCGCAGCGACGCGGTCAGTGGATCCAGACCAAACGAACCGTGGACGATGCCAAGCCAAGGTCACGCTGTCAACGCAATTCCGGCCATGGAGCCTTCCATCCGCCGGAGTCATCTGGGGGCTCGCAGGCGTCCGGCCGCGCGAAAGGCGCGCCACACGCAGGCGAAGGTCACGGTCGGAGCCGGGAAATCGAGTGGTGGTTCGGTACGGCAGGATCGGCACCTGGGGAAATGCCGCCGGACGGCGGTGCCTTACGCCCAGTACGACCCGACTATCCATCCGGCCCGGGGCGATTGTCAAGAGTTCTTTCAGCCCTCCCGCGGCCTCCCCCTGCAATCCCAGCACTCTCAGAACGCCCACCGCACCATGCTGGCCAGCTGCTGGCGGCTCGCACGCGGCGCAGCGGGAGTGCCATAGTCGGCCTGCAGCCATTCGATTGCGTAGCCTGCCTCGAAGGTCCAAGTGGCTCCGGCTGGCCGGATTCCGAGCCCCAGGGTCATGGTGTGGGAGAGTTCCTCGTTCTGCCGGATGTCCTCGTCGCGGTCTTCCCAGCGATACACGTAACCGATACGCCCGATCATGGCCTGGGTGCACCGGTACTCGAGCCCGGTCCGGAGGTCCCAGCCCTTCCGCAGCGGGCCCGGCCCGCGCATCTTCAGTCCATCCATGCCCAAGATCTCCAACAGACTCTGCTCCAGCAGGCTCTGGGTCTTCAACAGACTCTGCTCCGCCAGGCCCTGCACTTGGTGGTACTCGACCCCCCACGAGCCGCGCCCACCCGGCAACCGCATCGCCAGCCCGCCGCCGGCCTCCCAGGTGCGCTCCTCGGACTGGTTGAAGACCACGCTGTCCGGGAGCATGAGGGAGTCGGCGTTCGAACGGTAGGTGACGATGTTCCGGAAGTGGTTGAACGAGGTGCGGTCGTCGAGGCCCGGAGGCGTGACCATGGTCCTGCGGTAGCCGGTCGCCAGGCCACCGCCCAGCTCGAACGGCCCGCGCGTCCAGCGCAACCGCGTGCGCAGGGCCCGTCCGCGCTCTTCACGCTCCAGGAGCTTGCCCCGCCCCACGAGCGGGTCGGCGCCGATGCCGGCGGAGATGCTGAAGAACCAGCTCTCCTCGGACCGCGATCGCCAATCGCGGCCGTCCACGCCCCATTCCAGGCTGCGCCCCAGGCGTCCGACCAGCGTGGCCTGGCTGGTGTGGTAGGGACGCTCCTCACGGTTCTCCGCGGTGCGGCGGGCCGATTCGTTCTTCCCCTGGATGCTGTTCTGCACGATGTCCGTGCTCACCGCGGCCTTGAAGGCCCGTCCGCGGTCGTAGGCCACGCCCAGTCCGCCGCCCGTGCTGCGAACCTTGTAATCGGTCGCCGTGAAGAACTCGGGCGGGTTCTGCTCCGGGCCGGTCTGGTCGATGTACTGCCCCTGCGAGTTCTCCTGCAGGCTGCGGTACTGGTTCTCCACGGTCTCGCCGGAGTAGAAGAGCCGCAGGGAGTAAAGCCAGCGGCTCGAATTGACGTAGGGCATGTGCCCCATCAGTACGGGCATGACCGTCGGCTGGCTGAAAGCGCTGCGCCGCTCGACCGTCTCCGAGAAGACCTGGTCCATGCGCAGGGCCCCGAGATCGCCCGCGATGCCGTATGCCGACTTGCCTCCCGTGCGGCGCCAGATCTCGTAGCCGACCCGGGTCTCCCGCGCCGCGCGGTCCTGCCGCTCGATGGTGCCGGTGGCGCTCGGAAGATCGTGCACGCCCGAGAACGAGGAGGTCGCCGGGTACAGCTCGGCCGTGTTGGCGCTGTCCGCTGCGAGGATGCCCAGGGGGCTGGCCGCGAAGTCCCACAGGGTGATGGCGGTGTGGGGGTCGTCCCCCACGAAGGTCATCCGGCCCATGCCCAGCAGGCGCGGGCTGCGCTCGATGGCATCCAGCGAGAAGCCGAGTGAGCCGCGTGCCGCGTCATAGAACTGGGCAGACACGGGCACCGCAAGGGTCGTGAGGAGGAGAATCGAACTGATCGCGCTCAGCAGAACCCTGCGCCTAGGGCTCATGAAGACTCCTTTCCGGCTGGTCCGGGTCAGAATAGTCCATTCACCGTGCGGAGGAGGATTCTCTCCCGCCTGCCGGGGCGAAAGTGCGCGCGGTCAACGAGGTGCGCATGCACGGACCGTGGGATACTAGGAACTGGTCACGAACCTGTCAACCGCGGAGTGGGGCTGCGGTTCGGCGCACCCGGGTCCGACCCACCCGGGCCCGACCCACCCGGGTCGCGGCTCCGCCGGGGGCCGAGACGCAGGGATGCCCCTCGAGGAAACAGCGCCAGTCGCGGTCGAGCGCCACGCGGATTCCGACCCGCGGCCCCCGTGCGACGCGATGCCCGCCGCGCCGCGGCGGCAGGTCCGAGAGCCAGAGCGGCCCGCCCACCAGGTCGAGGCCGTCGTGCGCACGAGTGAGCCCGAGCGCGCGAGCCACGTTGCCGGGCCCCCGCGCGAGCCGGGTGGTGGCGCCGATGCCGCGCCGCTCGCGCATGAGCTCGCAGCCGTCCACGGGCTCCAGCGCCCGCACCAAGACGGCCGAGGCCTTTCCCGTGGTCCCGGTCACCAGGTTCAGGCAATGGTGCAGGCCGTAGGTGAAGTAGACGTAGGCGTGACCGGGCTCGCCGAACATGGCGGTGTTGCGCGGCGTGCGCCCGCGGTGGGCGTGGCTCGCGGGGTCGCCGGCGCCGCGGTAGGCCTCGGCTTCGACGACGCGGCCGGAGACGCGCCCCCTGGGCGAGTCGTGCACCAGCAGCCGGCCGAGCACGGCGCGGGCGACGACGACCGGGTCGCGGGCATAGAACGACCGCGGCAGAGGCCGGCCGCGGTCCTCGCCGAAGGCCGCCTTCCTCAATGCCCGGCCACCGCCCCGGTCACTCCCAGCCGCCCGAGGGGCTCCATGAAGACGGCGCGGATCTGCTCCAGGCGCTCGGGGCTGCGGGCCTCGAAGCGCACGACCAGCACCGGCTGGGTATTCGAGGCGCGCACCAGTCCCCAGCCGTCGCCGAACTCGACGCGAGCGCCGTCGATGTCGATCACGCGGTAGCGTTTCGCGAATTCGCGCTTGAGCTCCTCGACGACGGCGAACTTGCGCTCCTCGGGGCAGGCGAGCCGGGTCTCGGGCGTGGCGAAGTAGTGCGGGATCGAGTCCACCAGCTCCACGAACGTCTTCCCCGTCGCGGCGACGTAGCGCAGCAGGCGCCCCGCGGCGAAGAGCGCGTCGTCGAAGCCGAAATAGCCCTCGCTGAAGAACATGTGCCCGGACATCTCACCGGCCAGCGGCGCGCCGGTCTCGTGCAGGCGGCTCTTGAGCAGGGAGTGGCCGGTCTTCCACATCTCGGGCTTCCCCCCGTGGGCCTCGATGTCCTCCTTCAGGCCCTGGCTGCACTTGACGTCGAAGATGATCCTCGCCCCCGGCACGCGCGTGAGCACATCGCGCGCGAGCAGCGCCAGGAGCTGGTCGCCCCAGACGATGCGCCCGTTCGCGTCCACCGCGCCGATGCGGTCGGCGTCGCCGTCGAAGCCGATGCCGAAGTCCGCCCCGCACCGCTTCACCTCGGCCTGCAGCGCGACGAGCAGCGCGGGCACCGTGGGATCCGGCAGGTGGTTCGGGAAGCTGCCGTCCAGCTCGGCGAAGAGCGGGAACACCCGGTGCCCCATCCGCTCGAAGGTCTCCGGCACCACCGTCCCGGCGCAGCCGTTGCCGCAGTCCATCACGACCGTGAGGCCCTTCGGGCTCTGCAGCCGCTCGACCAGCATGGCGCGATACTCGTCCAGCACCGGCCGGTCGGCGGCAGAACCGGTCCCGCGTTCGAAGTCGCCGCGCTCGATCAGGACGCGCATCTGCTGGATCTCGGCCCCGTAGAGC
>Ga0315273_10010626_pt1 | contig 11753 bp, 5 predicted proteins | sample YL17G02_0_MG_FD_205753 | JGI IMG/M metagenome (GOLD analysis project Ga0315273, IMG submission 205753) | Sediment microbial communities from Yellowstone Lake, YNP, Wyoming, USA - YL17G02_0 | ecosystem: Environmental > Aquatic > Freshwater > Lake > Sediment | place: USA: Wyoming | collected... | reverse complement strand
TATTGTTGTGCGTCGAACCGATAAAAGACCTCAAGCATATTGAGGAGGTTGCAAATAATTTGCCAGTCGTGATCGGCATGCTTCCTTCGACAACGAATCTTGTTGATGCTGCACGGGAGTTTGCTGCTCACCTCGATATCCTCGACGGGAAAGGTGGTTCGATATCGGACTGGGTCGCAAAACAGGAGTTGCGCGAGCGTGCTGCATCTGCTGCTGCCTCCCTAGATATTGCAATTGAGCAGGTGTTCGGTGGGAGAGCAGGAGGGATAAGCTGGAATGTTTTGGGAAAGGAAAAGAAAATTGTTAAATATCATAAATCACAACCTCTGTCATCATTCCTATCGAACCTTTGCGATAATCGATATGTTCACGCTCCTATCGTTAAAAACGAGATGTTATCTCGGCGGAATTTAACTTCCCAAGGCGCTATGGCTCGTCGCGAGCTTCTTGAAGCTATGGTTACAAGTCCGAATAAGAACAGATGTGGAATTACAGGGTACGGCCCACAACGGGCTATGTTCGAAGCCATTCTCGCCCGCCCAGGAATCCATAGAGAACGTGATGGAGTCATTGGGTTCGGAGCGCCAATTGACAAACTGCACTCGTCTTCTGATCTCCAGTATGGGCCGATCTGGAAGGCAATTGAGAATATTTTTTTCAAAGCAGAGGGTAAGAGTATAAGTTTAGATCAAATATACAGGCGGCTGATGTCGCCCCCGATTGGTTTGAAGGAGGGGCCAATCCCCGTTCTGCTGACAGCGGCACTTCTTGCTAACTCTGAGACTATCTCGCTTTATGAAAATGGGTCTTTTGTTGTGAGACTTGACCCCCCGTTGCTTGAGCGTTTAATACGAAATCCTGCATTATTCTCGATTAAAAACTACATGGCTCTTGGATTTCGTTCTGAGATTGTCCCTATGTTAGGAAAAATGTTGGCAGAGTTGCTCGGTATCGAGCCTCGGTCATCAAAAGGGATCCGGAATAGTTCCATCGTAGGGGTAGTAGGCCCGCTGTTAGGCTTTGCTCGATCCCTCCCTGCTTATACTCAAAACACAAAACAACTTGAGGAGAAGGCGTTAACCGTTCGGACTGCGCTGTTCACAACAACTGAACCTGATGGGTTGTTGTTCGAGGGTTTACCGATGGCGTTAGGGGTATCGCCGTTTGTATCGAAAAAATCATCGAATCGAAAAGAGATAAGAGTATTCACTGAAAAGTTAAAGACCGCGCTGAGTGTGCTCGGCAGTTGCTTCGATGTCCTGCTTAACCATATTGAGGAAAAGATACGAGAAAGTCTTGCTGTCCGTGGAGATGACATCCGCCGAACTATCGCTGGGCGGATGTCGCAGTTTTCTGATGCCATTCTTGATCCTGAGGTGAAATCGTTCGTGCTTGCTCTCGCCGATGATACTCTTGATCGGACAGGATGGCTTGAATACCTCGGAATGGTGCTCACTTCAAAGGCTCCGAGGTCTTGGAACGACGATGACGTGCGCCGTTTCGAGATACGCCTTGGCGAGCTTGCCGCTGCAGTGCGTCGTATCGAAGGATTGTACTATGAGCGCTCCGCTGTACCCAGGGCAGGTTTTGACCCTGTGCGCGTTGGATTTACGACGCCGGACGGGAGAGATACATCTCGTGTTGTATGGATAGACACTGAAGTTCACGATGACCTGAATGTTCTTGTTACAGAGATCCTTTCTCGTGTTGGAACGCTTCTAGGTCCAGATGGTGGAGAGATGCTCCTGGCGAAGCTAGCAATCGAGGTACTTGGCGATTCTATTCCTCAGAGGAAATATGAAATTTTGGATGGAAAATTAGTTAAGCGAGCGAGTAGTGATGATTGAAAAAGTTCACCATATTATTGGGCTCTCGGGGGGCAAGGACAGCGCTGCGCTCGCGGTTTACCTACGCGACCGAATACCTGATGCCCAATACTTCTTTTGCGACACCGGTTCAGAACTACCAGAAACATATGCGTATCTGGCGAAGCTTGAATCTTATTTTGGAAAACGAATCCGCAGACTTGGGTCTGGGCGGGACTTTGACCATTGGCTAGATGTTTTTCGGGGTATTTTACCTTCGCCTCAAATGCGGTGGTGTACAAAGCAAATGAAAATAAAGCCCCTCGAAGATTGGATCGAGGCGTCTTTCGGGGGAGATAAAGTTGTCTCATATGTCGCTATTAGAGCGGACGAGCCACACCGCGAAGGATATCTCTCGACTAAGTCTAACGTCGTGGTGCGATATCCATTTCGGGAGGACGTGATTAACAAGGAAGGTGTGATCCGTATTCTCGAAGAGGCAGGTCTCGGGTATCCGGCCTACTACGAATGGCGAACTCGGTCGGGATGTTATTTCTGCTTTTTCCAGCGAAAAGCCGAATGGATTGGACTTGCAGAACGTCATCCGGAACTTTTCAAAAAATCAATTGCCTACGAAAAGAAAGTTGCGAAAAATTATTCAGAATATGGGATGCGAGGTCGGAACTACACATGGTCGCAGGGTGAGACGCTACAAGAATTACTTGCCCGAAAGGACGAAATTCTTATTAAGCAAAAAATTGCAATAGATCGAGAGAAAAGTCGCAGAAAAAATATTCCATTAATTGAGGCGTTAAGCGACATCCTAGACGAAGAAGATGACAATCAGCAGTGTAATATATGTCGTCTATAATTTAATTGTCATAAAACTTTGGTGGCTAATGAAAAAAAATAGAATGTACAACACATTTCATGAAACCCTTTCGATGAGTTTACCCTCAATAAGTTCTATTTTAGAACTTTGTGTAATAAAGAATGGAATAGTTAATTTAGAGGATATTAAGAATTATACAAACCTTGGGTCTAACTATATCAAGGTCATGCCCCGATACGCTCAGGCTTGTGGGCTTATTACTTTGAAAAAATATGGTGCCACTTCATTTGGGGATACGGTTTTTAACTTAGATCCAAATCTTCGAAAGCCTGCAACACTTTGGCTTATGCATTATCATATGAGTGCCCCTCACGGGCCAGGGCCGAATTTCTGGAACTGTGTTGTATCTAATTGCTTCAGCATTGGAAATGAAATAAACACCGCAGATATAATTAATTCCATTGGAGGTTCTTTAATAGGACCTAACGGGAAAGAGTTAGGCATTCGTGCAAAAAGGGACTGCGCTTCAGCAATCCTTAGGACGTATGCAAAAAGCGATGGGTTTGGGGCATTGGGGATCCTTCGAGAAGATGTAAGTAAGTATAGTGTTTTACAACCTGACCCTCCCCCGATTGGTGCTCTCGCCTATGCTTTAGCAGACTACTGGGATGGTGTTTTCGGAGATAGGACAGATGTAAGCCTTAATGAAATCACTTCTTCGAACAGTTTTATTAGCTTATTTTTCATTGGGCAAGGGATACTTGCTAATATGCTTTCCGATATGCAGAGGAAGGGATTTGTTCAGGTGCGCAGAGTTGCCCCTCCATACACGATTGTGAAGCTTTGGACAAATAAGGAATCCCTATTGGAACGAATTTATGAATGAATTTGCATCTAAAGAATTATCGAAATTATTGCGAACTAAAGAACTTCGATTCCGAACAGGGATCCTTCTTCTGACTAGAGCATGGTTTTCTCGAGAAGCCGAGGTATCAGCATATTTAGACGTAGAACATGTGGACCTGACAAAATGGAAACTCAACCGTGTTCCGTTGGATAGGCGATACTTGGACATTCGCTGGGAGACGTTGGTGGAGGATCTTTCTACAATAGTAAACGATAATAAGGTATATGGGCAGTGCATACTTATCTCAAATGTGGATTTATTCGTTGCCGCACTTCCTTTCGAAGATCGCCTAAGGTTCTGGGATTTCATGCGCACAACTTTTCGTAGGCCGAGAGGGTTGATTTTAAGTTTTCCGGCGGAGTCACCTCATTTATTGCAAGATGATGAACGTCAGAAATGGGAAATTTCAGGACGAATTGCATCATGGAGGGGAGGGGCTTTAGATGTCAACACTACGTATTAAAGATCTAGTAAAGGCAAGCACTAGTGCTGAATTTCGAAATGACGTACAACTATCTCACTATCGAAGTGATCATAATCAGGAGTTGGCAGAAGGCTTTATCTTCACGCGCAAAGCAAGTAAAGGGAAGAAATCATCAATCGACTTGCTCAAACAAATCTGCAATGCTTACATTCCAGGAAAGAGTCCGAACCGGTTTGTTTTCCACGCTACCTATGGACATGGTAAAAGCCATTTTGCCCTTGCGTTGGCCAACTTTTTCGGAAAACCGAGTGACTCCCCTGAATTAAAGGCGGTTTTGGCTAGGATTTCGCATGCTGTTAACGATCCAGGGTATTTTGGATATTTCCCAGATTATAAAACGAATCATAAGCCCTTTCTTATTATTATTCTGAGCGGGACCGATCCGTGTGACCTACCTACTCAATTCTTCCGTGCAGTAGAAATTGCAATAAAAGATGGCCCAGGAAATGGGGCTATTCAGTTACCTTTTTGGTACAATGGCGCCGAAAAATTTCTTACCCACATTCCAGAGCAACTCAATAAGGAAGCAGATATATTTCTTTCAAAACAGTCGATGAACCTCGAGGTCCTTATTAACCGTGTAAATAAACAAGACGCGTCTTGCTTCAGTATTTGTAACGATTTACACGTTCACTTATACAGCGTAGTTCCGAATTTTGGAGTCTCAATGAGTCTAAAGGATTCGGTAAAGTGGCTCACTAATAATCTTTGTGACAATAACAAACTGTACGGCGGGATTCTCATTCTATTTGATGAATTCAGTGCTTTTGTCCGTGACTATGCTCTACAAATGAGCACTAGGCCTGGGACACCCCTACAAGATCTCCTAGATGGTGTTGGTGATTGTAAAGATAAAGCGGCATTTGTGGCGCTGTCCCAACATGACCCTGAATCAGTGGCGCGAATGACTCTTGTGCAGTTCGGCACACAAAATTTACAAAATCTTCTCATTCAACTAAACCGCCTTCCAAATAAGTTTAATCTTCACTCCTCGCTTGAGGAGGTTCTTGATGCCTATCTCCAGCAGGATAAAAACGCATGGAAGCAAATATTCGATGAACAGCGATTTTTCAGTGGTATCAACGAAGCGAATGATTTTGCTTATGATGTTTTTAAGGAACGCTATCAGAAAAATCTTGAGTGGAGCTTAGAACATTTCCAGGAAGTCGTAACGCATGGTACATTTCCTCTTCATCCCATGACGACAGCTCTCCTTTCAACGGTGGACCTCCAAGAAACGACGAGCCCTAGATCAGTTCTTGGTTTTGTACTTAAAGCTCTCGATAATCTTCGGGAGGAGCCAGCAATTGGGAAAGATGGGCCAACATGGATCCTCCCAATTTCCCTCGCGGACTACTTCCGTGACATGCTTGGGGCAGAGCATTGGCGGGATTATACCGACGCTGAAAAACAGGCAGGAGGACCTGACGCTCCGAATGATGAAACAGCCGTCCTAAAGGGGATGCTCCTTCGTCAGGCAGCCCATGTCGCAACCGGGGTAGTAGGTTTTGAACGAGTGATCGGTCATTTTGCAGGGCTGCCACAGCAAGAAGCCTCGAAGGCATTGGAACGGCTTGCAGGTACTGGACGGAATGTTATACGACACGATACAGTTCAGCGACTCTATATGTTTTGGCCTGCGGGGAAGGGAGCTAATGCCGTTGAGGAGTTATTGAGGAAAAAATTAAGGGACAAGGTTCTTGATGAAAACACTCTGGAGAGTGTCCGGCGGTTACTTCTGGAAAGAGGCCTTCTGTTGCCTCAGTCGGTCTCTGTAAGTTGGGGTCACTCCGAGGACTGGAAAGCATCTCAGGCCTTAATCACACGAGATCTATTCACCCCCGAAATGTTGCGGAAGATGGAAGCAAACCACCTTAAATGGAATTGTGATGGCAACGAACGTTCGCGCGGTCTTATAGTTTGGATGCTTGCGGAGACACCGGATGCAGTTGCGTGGTACCGCGAAAAATCTTCCGCCGTTCTCCAAAAGGCTTTCGGCCAGGGGCCCGTCCCAATTGTTCTATTGAAACCGAGGAATCCTCGCCCCCATTTGGTGCGCCTGCTCCTTCGTGCCTACGCATTATCGACTTTCGGAAATCCTGATAAAGCTGAAGTTGGGCAAGATCAGTTTGAAACAGTGGTTAAGTCTGACGAAGAAAATCTTAGGAATGAGTTTGACGATCTCAAACGCGAAGCAGAACTTGAGGTGACGGCGGAGCTTCGAGGCCGCTTGCGGGCTATACCCCATATTACTCATGAAAAGGCGCTCGAAGAAGTGTATGAAATTGCCTACGCTTCCGGTCCCAAAAAGTGGTTCCAGCAGTACAAGCTTAGTCAAACGTCCCTGCGTGCAGGGGTGAAAGTAGTTATTAAACACCTACTAGACAATTCTCTTGATGCGCCTCATGCGTTTGATAATCATAACGTAGCAAGGGAGACAATTACACAGTTTCTCAAACCCGAGTGGGGGATTATCGGTTCAGACTTCCGAATTCGCCCCCCCCTTGAAGGCGGAAAAGTATACCCTGCGTGGCATGAGCTTGACTTATATTTTGGTCCTAAAATGGGACCTAAATTGGCGCGACTAATACTAGAAAAACTACTTAATGCCCCATATGGATATGATCATAATAGTCTAATGGTTTTGTTCTCTGCGTGGTTAGGATATCAACGACATGATATCGAGGTTAGTAGCAGTGGTAGGTTAACAACGTTGGATCAATTACTAGACGGAAAAAAGGCCGCCAAGGATATGATCTTTGCTCTTTCTGAAGTCTCAATCAAACGAAGAGACGGCGATGAGATTAAGAAAAAAGTTGCGTCGATAATTAAAATGATAGATAGAGAGGTCTTTTCAAAAGCAGAGGCTTCAGATGCTGTAACTTTATTAGATGCATATATAAAAAGTGGAGCAAAGGATTTAAAAGATGAGGCCTCTAAAAGTATTATTAAATTGGGTGCGGCTATTCAGGAGGCCAATGAATATGATCAAAGGGTAGAAAAAATTATTCATAACATTCATGCGGAAAATAATTTGAATTTACTCCATCAGTATCTAGTAGGAGTTAGTAAGTTGCCAATTCCAAGCAGAGTCAAGTCAAATCAACCTAACATCGATGTTATAAAAAAATTAGTCATTGATAGAATTAAATTGGTCGTGGAGAAACAGTGTTCTTCTAATGAGAACTTGCAAGATTTAAAGGATTTCAGTCTCAAGGAAGCTTATTTAAATGGTATGAAGAAATTGGTAATGGACTTGGACTTAGGGGATCTCGTGGTGAGAGTACAAACAGCATTAAATTGTATCAGGGGAAAAAAGGTAGAGATTGAATTTAAAGATTTTGAGAAACGGGATGTTGCGTACGTAGAAGGGCTTCCAAGCAAGGGATCTCTCTCTAGCCTCATGGCTGTTCTGGAAAAGATAAAGGGAAAAGATTTTCAATCCCAAGAAGCTAAACGCGTGGTTGCAAAAAAAGAGGAGTTGGTATCCCGTGAGGTTGATCGACTTCGAGATCTTGCTCGATCACTTGCAAAACAAACCGAATTGGTAACAGAAAGGAGAATCTTAAAGGGTTTACAACAAGATCTTCTTCGAAGCCAGTCTCTCTTTGAGGGCAGCGATGAGGCAGAGACGATTATTGCGGCACTTCAGAGTTGTGAGGTTATCGAAACAGAAATGGAGGCTCTAGAACGGGAAAAGAAGGATAGGGAGAGTGAGGACGCTCCCAGAATGGCAATCATTGAGGAGTTCAAAATCGTGGGTACTCCTGTGGTGATTCTTCGTGAAACTTTAACAAGATTCCGAGATTTTAAACTTCGGATTGATAAAGCGAAAAATTTGCGCGATAAAAAGGTATCTGCGATCGAAGTGGAGATCAGCAAACTCTGTGATGGTTATCATAGAGTCCTTGATAAATTGACGGTTGTTGGTGATCATGCAGAGTTACAAGCGATTCGGGATGAATTGCGCAAACAAAACGATCTATTTAATGGATGCGATGAACAAAATTATATTAAGTCGGGCCTTGAAGAGTGTGCACGGAAAGCTGAAGAGTTTGATCGACTAGAGGAAGAGGAGCGAGTAGCCAAAGAGAGTGATGATGCGGCAATGGTTTTCATTCGAGCTACACAAACGACAGTTCCGCTTGCAATCTTGCGTGAACGGGAAAAAGAAATCCAGGATTACGATCTTACGACAATTGAAGCACGTAAGGCGAAGGATGAAAAGTTGGCTGCGATTGCTCTTGAAATATTGAAGCTCGAAAATATTGCAAGAGATCTTCCGTCCAAGGTCGATTCCATCAAAGACCGACGCGGGGTTGAGGCGGTCAGAGATGCCCTTCTACGCGTCCTGTCTAGATATGAAGGGTCGGAGGAGCAGCAGAAACTAAATGCTGTAGTTGATCGCTGTGAACGACTTGATGAGTTTTATAGGAAGTTCAGCGCAATACAACGAGAAGATGTCAAAACCCCGCAAGAGTTGGGAAAACGTATCGTTGCTATACGAGAGGTTGAAAAACAATTCTCAATATGTTTGAACACCGAACAATTGAAAATCCTGGAGGCAGCCGTCGGAAAGCTGACGAGGGAAGCTGATGAGCGCCGCCGCAAATCGATGGATTGGTTAAATCGTCTAGAGAAGGAGTTTTTGGAAGGGAAACGATTCGGGGAAATACTTAACCGCCTGAAGGAGCCTGATGTATTTTTACCAACGGAAGAAGCAGGCCGTCTACATAATTTGCTAATTAAAGTCCAGCAGAACCTTGACGAAGACCAGGTTGCTCAGGTTGAAATTATTTTTCGCAAGATTTCGGATCCAGAAAAACGACGTCTCTGTCTTGATAGATTGAAAAATATTTCGATAGATCTAGAACTAGCATGATCAGATGCTTTTGGCTTGATCCAAATGGAGATAATTTGCCTCCTGCAGGTACCATAATCGTTGAGGACGAAGTCACGTTACTTAAGGAGTTCGGAGGCAGTGGGGCAGTTTGGGTAAAGGGAAAGAAGTTATGTGTGTGGGCTAATGATACTGCTTCGGCCCGGAGATGGGAGGTAAAGTGGCTGGATTCGCCGGTAAATGAATTATGCAGGGCGTGTCCAATCCTTACACAGGAGCAATCATCTAATATAATTAAAGCAATCGGACCTGCATTAGCAACCCTTGAGCGTCCAATCAAGGCTGTCGATGTAGCGCAGTGTCTTTGGCCGGAATTAGATTTGTTGCTTTCTGAGCCCAATAGCGACCACACTTTTCGTTGGCTACTTTGGCTTGCTAGTTGTGTATTTAATGATGATCAGGTTACTTTTGCTAGAGCGTTAGCTGCACAATGGGCCGCCACGGCCCCTTTGCCATTGTCGCGAGGATACGAGGCACGAGAGCCAGTGGAGGCGTGGCAGATAATAAAGGAATGGCTTCGAGTAACTCCCTCTTCTCTTGGTTGGCCAACTGTTCCAAATATAACAATGCCTTTGTGTTTGGTAAAGCGCCTCGAAGAGGAGTTACGTTTGAAAGCTGTACAAACGCAAGGCTGTTTTTTCATGGATCTTCTACAACTTATGCCGGCTCGAGATATTACAGAACAAGCAGCTGGCGTCGCTGTGGAGTATTTCAAGAAGAACCCAAAGACTTTATCTCATGAGTATATAAAACAAATTCAGCGGTTTATCAAAATAGACCAACTCGACTCTCTTTTTGCCCTTCTTGCTCCAAAAGATCCTGGGCTTCCGCCTAAGGAATTCGAAGGAATAGCCAAATGGTTTATTGGGGGCTATTTACCGTTTCGCGTATGGCGCGGTGGTAACGGTAATTTAGAGCATTCTAATAGAGTTCGGGAATTGGGAAGGATATTTGCCGAGTGGTATTTAACTTACTATGCGAAGTCTCGCGCGGGTGGGTGTGGTGCTGAGTATTTAAGCTGGAGCAAGACATCTAGACTAAGTATTGCGTCAGACCACGTTATTCTATTGACTGTTCTTGATGGGCTAGGGTACCGAGATGCTGATACCTTGTTAGGATATATTTTAAGAAAATCAAATCGTATTTCCCTAGATGATTTTTCTGTTGTTATGGCTCCATTGCCAACAGTTACTGAATTTGCCAAAAAAGCTCTTTTTACTGGGGTACATCCTGCTTATGCTATTGAGGAAAAAAAGGAAAACTTAGGATCATTGGAAAAAAAAGATACTGATGTGGTCGCTGCGCTCGTTAAAGCACAGCCTGGTGAAATAGTTATTTGGAGTCTACTAGAACCAGATGATACATATCATAAACAAAAAGAATCCAATACCATGCGTAGCGAAGTTGACTCTCGGCTTCAAAGCATAGCGGAACGTCTCGTGAGAATTGTTAATGAGACTAAGGAGTCGCAAAAGCTTCGAATAGTGGTTAGTACTGATCATGGGAGATTATTAACAAATGCTACCCGATGCCAACCCGTGCCGGAGGGAATGAAGGCTCACGGACGTGCTGCCTGGGGAAATGTAAATGTGCAAATTGGGCCAGATGGATTCCTCATTATTGGGGACCTCGCATATTTACATCCAGAGAGGTATGGAGTCCCCGAAGTTTGTGCGATTGTGTTGTCTGATGAAGGTTTTATGGCTTCTGATGGTCGCGGAGGTATAGAGTCGTATCCTCATGGAGGACTCTATCCAGAGGAAGTGTTGATTCCGTGGATTGTGTTGAGCCGAGACAGAGGTGCTCTAGCACTATCAGCGGCTATATCTGGTCGTTATATGGCCGGCGGTACAGGCGGTACACTCTGTCTAAAGATATTGAATGGGAGCGATGTAAGAATCACTGCTCGGAAACTATTGTTACGTCCAACAGGTCATATATTTTCACTTGGACTTGAGATTCCTCCAATGGGCAGCAATACAATCAATCTTGTGGTGCCATCCTGGCCAAGCGCTGAGGAATGTCAGGGTTTTGAAGGGATTCTGAGTTACTCTCTCCCGACCGAAGATTGGAGGGACCTAACGGTGGTTTGCGAGGTCGAAGCGGAAGAGATGTACAGTCGAAAAGATATCTTGGATGATTTATGAGCGATATCAATCCAGATGGTGAAAAAATGCCGGAATTAGCTGCTCAGATTTTAACCGACAAGGTCGCCCAGGAATTCGGACGGCTTGCGATTGATAAGCGCCGCCTTCCTTCCAGCCAGCTACAAAAGCGTGGATTACCTGCTTATGTTGCGGAGTGGGTCTTGGACTCCCTCGTTCCGGGTATTGGAGCGCTCACTTCGTTAGAGTGTGAAAAAGTACAGAAGTGGGCGGACCAGAAGATCAGCGGCCCTAACGACCAGGAGGTCATAAAGTATAAACTCTCACAAGGCGAGACAGTGAAATTGCTGACTCCAGTCCAGGTGGAGGTAAAGTTGCGACGAGGGGATGCGGAGAGCCTTGCGCAACTGAGCCTCCTCGGCCTAGAGGACGTGAACATATCTGATGAAGTGATCCGGCAATACCCAGATCTCCTGCGCCAAGGGATGTGGGGGGTTACGGAACTAATTCACTCGGACTCTTCAGGCGTCTCTATCCAGAGTTTCAAGCCTATGCAGGCGACCGTGAATCTTGATTTGTACAAGAAGGCACGGTCGAAGTTTACTCTTACAGAATGGCAACATCTATTGTTGTTATCCATGGGGTATTGCCCTGCATCTTTCAGTGAAACTGAACAATTGATCCTTTTGACCCGTCTATTGCCTCTAGTCCAAAAAAATA
>Ga0315273_10010625_pt1 | contig 11753 bp, 7 predicted proteins | sample YL17G02_0_MG_FD_205753 | JGI IMG/M metagenome (GOLD analysis project Ga0315273, IMG submission 205753) | Sediment microbial communities from Yellowstone Lake, YNP, Wyoming, USA - YL17G02_0 | ecosystem: Environmental > Aquatic > Freshwater > Lake > Sediment | place: USA: Wyoming | collected... | reverse complement strand
CTTGGAGAGCGCCGAGTAGAGCGTGGTCGTCTTGCCGCTTCCTGTCGGCCCCGTCACGAGCACCATCCCGTACGGCATGGCGATCGCTCGGTTGAAGTCGATCAGAGCCTGCTCCTGGAACCCAAGCTTGTTCAGATCGACGTTGAGGTTTCCCTTGTCCAAGATACGCATGACGATCTTCTCGCCGAAAATGGTCGGCAGGCTCGAGACTCGAAGGTCGATGGTCCGCCCGACGATGCGAATCTTGATGCGCCCGTCCTGCGGCACGCGGCGCTCGGCGATGTCGAGCTCCGCCATGATCTTCAGGCGCGAGATGATGGCCGGCTTCATGCGGAACGGTGGCGACATCATCTCGTAGAGGGTTCCGTCGATGCGGAACCGGACGCGGAGCGTCTTCTCGTAGGGCTCGATGTGGATGTCGCTCGCTCCCTTGCGAACGGCGTCGGAGATGAGCGAATTGACGAGTTTGACGACCGGCGCCTGCTCGGCCTCGCCGAGGACCGCCGCGTCGGGGCCTTCGTCGACCTTCTCCTCGATGACCTCGATCTCGTCTTCCATCCCCTTCATCACGTTTTCGAAGGAGGCGGCGGAGTCGTAGGCCTTGTCGATCGCCTTCTTGATGGCGGCCTCGGGGGCCACCATCGGCTGCACCTCGCAGCCGGTGATGAACTTGATGTCGTCGATCGCGAAGATATTGGACGGATTCGACATGGCGACCTGGAGCTTCCGCCCCGACTTCGCCACGGGAACGACTTGGAACTTGTTTGCCACGTCCGATGGGATCAACTTCACCACCATCGGGTCGGGCACGAAATTCGACAGGTCGATGGAGGGTACGCCGTAGAGGTCCCCCAGGAACTTGGTGAGATCAGCCTCCGTCAGCCCCCCGATCTTGATCAGGGCTGCCGTGATGTTCCCACCACCTGTCTTCACCTGCTGCTGGGCCTTCTGAAGCGCTTCGGGCGTGATGAGGCGAGCCTCAAGCAGCTTCAGACCGATGTTGTCCTGCTGCACGATCCGTCCCCCGAACGTGTCGATGGCAAAGCGGTGGGACCCGCAAGAGTGAGCGCGGGTATGGCGGGGTCCAATTCCGCAAGTCCGATGCCATCCGCCCGGGCTCGGGACGATCGGGAGGGATTTGGTTCTAAGGGGCTGGAAAGAGGCGGGTTAACGAGTGGCTGGAACGGGCCGGGAAGCCGCCGCGCCTTGCAGGCGGCATGCCCCGTTGCAAATCGCGCTGGTCAGTTTGCGAACAGCGACGCCGAATCGACCGGCTCGGATCGGAGAAACGGGCGGAGTCGATCGAGCGTTTTCGGGCCAATTCCCCGCACGCGGAGGAGACCTTCCGGCTCGCGGAAGGGACCGTGAGCCTCGCGGTCGGCCACGATGCGCGCCGCGAGCGCTGGTCCGATCCCCGGGAGCCGCTCCCATTCGGCCGCGCTCGCTCGATCGACCTGAAGAGTTCCGAGAGGCGCCGGCCGCGCGCCCGACGCGCCCGACCGACGTCTCTCGGGTCCGGCCTTCGTCGCGGCGGCGCCCGGTCGGCCGCCGGCCTCGGGCGAATCGTTCGCCGCTCCGGCCGCGAGGCCCGCGGCGTCGAGTCCGCGCTCCGCGTCGACGGCGGAGGCCTCCTCCATCGCCCGAAGGCGCTCCACGAAGGTCGGCCCCTCCGGGGTCATCCAGGTTCGGTACGCGGCCCCCGCCGCGAGAGAGATGAGAACGAAGAGTAGCGCGGCACGAGCTTCACGTCCCCCCACGATCGCCTCCTTGGCGGCAATGCCGCCGCGTCAGTCCATCAAGTTCCAGACCACGCCGAAGCGGAAGCGGCGTCCCAAAGTCGGAACCCCCGCGTCGGTCGAGATCTCGTACGCGCCGCTCGGGGCTCGGCGATCGAGGACGTCGTCGATCCGAAGGTAGAGCCCGGCGTTGATGAAGTCCGCGCAGAGGGAGGCATCGAACGTGGCGGAGGACGGGGCGCGGATCGCGCCGGTCCGCTCGCCGGCGACGCGGGCGTCGAGACCGAGGCGAAGCGGGAGATCGCCATGGAAGAACGCCCGGCTCGCTTCCAGGGAGGCCTCGCCTCCGGCGCGCGGAGGGGATCCGGCATGGGGCGAGAGGCTCGTCGGCCCCCCCCGCAGCCAGCCGAGCGCGCGGGCGCGGATCGATCGCCACGTCGAGGCGGCCGAGAGCGACGCATGGCTCACCCACCCCGAACCGCGCGAGGTCGCCACGTCCGTGACGAGGATCGAGTCGGGGCTCTCCGCGCGAGAGAGATTCCAGCCGAAGTCGTCGGTGACGTAACGCGCCGATCCCGAGGCTGCTAGTTCCAGCCCCGATCCGGCTCGCCACACGGCGCGCGCCGATCCCCCGTTCATCTGCCGCGGGGAGAGCGAGGGATCGGAGTAGACCGAGTATCGGACCGGCTTCGCGATCACGAAATCGTCCGTGAAATAGCGGTCGCGCGACGGGAAGAGACGATCTTCCCACGTGGCGCGCTCGTGGCTCGACTCGAGATCGAGCTGCGCGATCCCTCGCGGCGAGGCCACCGCGACGCCCAGGCGCGCGTCGAGAAATCCCAGATCCTTGTCGCGCGCGTCGTACGCCACGTCGGCGCTCCAGGTGCGCGACGTGCGGTCGCGTACGCTCTCGCGCCGCACCGCGAGGACGACGCGCCCCTCGGCGCGCGTCGTCGCGAAATTGGATTCGATCGGGCCCGACGACGTCGAAGCGGGGCCGACGCGCACCTGGAACGAGCGGCCGGTGGCCCGCGCGGTGGCGATCCAGGTCCAGCCAAGAGCGGGCCGCCACGTCGACGTCGCGCCGGCGGTCCAGGTCGGCTCGGTCCATCGCTCACGAGCGCTGTCGACGTCGATCGAGGTGTGTTTGCCGCGCGCGACCTCGCCCGTGAAGACGTGCTCCCACGCGGCGCCCCGCCGCTCCAGGAGGAGCGAGAGCCGGCGGTCTTCGAGGAGAGCCTCTCCGGGCGCGATCGATGGGTCGGGCGTGGCGGTCTCGAATTTGCGGGAGGCCAGGTCCCCTTCCAATCGGCCCGTGAAGCCCGCCGCGCCGGGGAGATCGACCGCGACGGCGTAGCGCATGTCGGTCGCGCGAAGGAAGGCTTCTGCGCCGTCCGAGGCCCGCCAGGTGAAGGCCCCGGCGATGCCGGGACCGAACGAAGGAGCCACGAATCGGGCGCCGGCCTGTTCCAGGCCGAAGGCGCCCTTCTCGTAGAGGAGCGAACTCGTCATGACACCATCCCCGGCGTCACGATCCCGGAGGGCCGGCTCCCACCAGAGCGACGGGCGGGGCCGAGCGAGGAGTTCGGCCGGTCCCTCCATGGGAGGTCGCGGCGCGGCGGCCCGCCAGGAGGTGACAAGGAACGGATCGTTTTCGGCGTAGAGCGGCGAACCGATCGAGGTGGCCGCGTTCGGCGCCCCGAAGTAGAGGGGGAACCCCGAAACGACCGTTTGGTCGGTGGCGTGGGAGCGCCACCCGGCGAGCGGGACGCCCGCGTCGAGCGTGACGGGGGTCGCGTAGGCCGAACCGGCCAGCGGGAGATCGAGCGACATGGCGGGCCAGCGTCCCTCGAACTGGCGCGCGGGCGTGGCGCGTCCGTCGAAGCGAAGCATGTCGGTGTCGATGTCGCCTCGCGCCTCGCGAGGCGGCGGCTCTTTCACGGCGGCTCGAAGAGCGGAGGAATCCGCCACCGCTCCCGAGGAGTCGGCCGGTTGAACGAAGGTGGCGGCCGAGGAGTCGGCGGCCGTGCCCGCGGAGTCGGCCGCGGCCGCCCCAGAGCGGAAGAGGAAGATCGCCAGGACCACCGCGACGAGCGGAGCGGAACGAGGCGCGCCGCGCCTCCGCGCTCGATCGGTATCCATCAAGGCTCCCCCATCCGTCTCTCCAGCCAGGGCCCGGCCATCCGGCCGACCACGAAGAAGAGGATCGCGTTCGATGAGACGTGCTGCAGCGCCGGCACGACGCCGAGCGCGAGCGTCGCCGGGATCGAGCCGAACACGATCCCCTGCGCCACGTTGGTGACCACATCGTACGCGATCGTCCCGAGGAGCCCCACCAGGAGCCAGGCCACGGAAGAGCGGGCTCCGCCGCGCGCCAACGCGTTCCTGAGCGCCCCGCCCACCGCCCCGAGTGCCGCGCCGCCCAGCACCTGCGCGACGAGCACCCAGGGATGCGGCGGTCCGTACGGATTCGCCACGCTGAAGACGAGTCTCGCCACGCCTCCTACCCACGCGCCCCAGATCACGCCGACAAGGGTCCCCGATAGAACCGTGGCCGCCGAGAAGAGCTCCACGAAGAAGAGAAAGGGGAAGAGAACCATCTTGGCGTAGCCGCAGGCGACGGTGAACGCGATGAGGGAGGCGGCTCGGACGGCTTTGCGCATGGGGGGGCGGAACGAGTCAGGACGGTATCAGATGGCGCCGGGGCGCGCCAGACGAAAAGGAAGCGCTAGGGGCGGGTGCGGATCGGACGCCGGGAGCGGATCGCCTCTTCGAGAGGAGCCAGGATGGAGTCGGGAACGGGGACCGACCCGATCTTCACGCCGGGCGTCCGCTCACCGTGACAGTCGGACCCGCCGGTCATCAGGAGTCCGTACTGCAACGCGACCGCCGTGTATCGCTTCACCGACGCGGCGTCGTGCTTCGTATGCCAGACCTCGATGCCGTCGAGACCGCGAGTCGTCCAGCCGGGGATGAGATGGTCGCGGTTCAGGGTCCCCGGGTGCGCGAGCGCGGTCACGCCGCCCGCGTCCCGCACGATGGTGGTCGCCTCCTCCATCGAGACCTTCATCTTGGGGACGTACGCCGGCGCGTGGTGGCCGAGGAATCGCTGGAACGCCTCGTTCGGGCTCTCGACGAATCCCTCGCGCATGAGCGCCTCGGCGACGTGGGGCCGCCCGATGGCGCCGCCGTCGGCGATCGCCTCGACGTCCTCGATGGAGATGCGGATCCCGACCCCCTTCAGGCGCGCCAGGATCTTCCGGGCCCTCTCGTGGCGACCCTCGCGCCAGCGGCCGAGCGCGGCCTGGAACGCGGGCTCCTCGGGGTCGAACCCGTACGCGAGAACGTGGACGTCGATCCCCTGTTCGTTGATCGAGAGCTCCGCGCCGGTGATGACCCGGATGCCGGAGGCCTCCGCTCTCTCCCTGAGGGGCGGAATCCCGTCGACGGCGTCGTGATCGGTGAGGGCGATGATCTCGACCCCTTCCCGCGCCGCGTTGGCGGCGACCTGGACAGGAGAGTCCGCGCCGTCGGAGGCGGTGGAGTGGAGGTGGAGATCGAGGCGGCTGGCGCTCATCCAAGGTCCCGCGAGCCGGACAGACGCTGCTTCAGCTCCCGGACCTTGGAGGAGACCTTCAGGAAGTCCACGTTGAGGACGTGGACCTCTTCGTAGTGCTGGAGCGCGCGGTCCAGGTTTCCGAGGCGTTCGTGAGCCATGCCCAGATTGTACCGGATACTGATCGTTTCGTCTGGTCCATGTCCTGGCAGCTCCAGGGCACGGGTAAGCTCCCGCGCCGCGTCCCCGGGCTCGCTCTTCTCGAGATAGCAGAGGGCGATCATCTCCAACGACTTGAGCTCCAACGGCGCGCCCTTCTGGGCGATCTGGAACTCCGAGATCGCTTCGTCATGAAGCCCCATTTCCATGTACGCCATGCCGAGATCGTAGTGGCTCTCGTGGTCTTCGCCCGAGATGGAATTCTGAATTCCCTGCTTGAACTCGTCGATGATCTCCTCGAGATCGATGAGACTGTCGCCGGCCGATGGGCTGTCGTCGCGCACGCGAACGGAAGCCGCCGGCTTCGGCACGTCGATGGCGTCGAAGTCGACGCCCACGCCCGGCGCCGGCCCCGCGTGGATGAGCGCGTCGAGCCTTTGCACGCGCATGCGGGCGCGATCGTTCATCCCGTCGATTTCGAGGACGCGGAGGTACTCGGCCCGCGCGAGGGCCCACTCTTCGTTGCCGAGGTAGAGCTCCGCGAGGTCGAACCGGGCACGCGCTTCCTCAGGACGGTCTTCCGCCTGCGCCGTGATGTCGACCTGGCGGCGGAGCGCCGCCTCGTGCTGCGGCGCGATCTGGAGCAGCGACCCGAGAAGCGTGCGCGCGCGAGGCAGGTCGCCGCGGAAAAATGCCAGCTCCGCGGCCTTCCAGAACTCCTCGACGGCGAGATCCTGCTTCCCCGCGCTCAGGAACGACGCGGCCAGCTCCTCGTGCGACGGCACCGCCACTTCCGCCGCAGCGGGCGGCTCCGGATGCGGCAGCGCCTCGAAGGTGATCGTCTCCGCCGGCGTCGGATCGGCGAGCGCGGTCGGCGCGACGGGCGCCGCGGGGGCCGGCTCCGGAACCGGGGCCGCGGCCTCGGTCTCGCGGGAGAGAGAGACGACACCCGGTTCCATGGAATCGCCCGAACTCGCGGGGGCGTCGGAGGCCGACGTCTCGCCGTCGGATGCCTCCAGCGAGACCACCCCCGGCTCAAGCGTCCCCGCTCCCCCGGGGGCGATCGATTCGGCGGACGTCTCGATTCCGTTCCGGCTCGACGGGTCCGGCAGCGACTCGCGGGCCACTATCTCCATCCCCGAGCCATGCTCGACGAGGAAGGGCGGCTCGGCCGATTCCGATCCCGCCGCCACGGCGCCTTCGTCCGTCGCCAGGGAAGCGTCGCCCATACCCGCTTGCGCTCCGATCGAGGGGGCGAGCGTCGAGGCGCGCTCGCGAAGCTCCTGCGCGACGCTCCGCCGTCCGGCCTGCTCGGCGCGATCGGCGCGGCGAACGAGCTCCTTCCCGCCACGCTCCGGCTGATCGGCGCGCATGGCGATCTCGACGTACTTCTCCGAGAGCTCCTCGTTGTCCGGGGAGAGCGCGAGGACGAGATCGAGCGCGTCGAGAGCCGAGTCGTGCTCCTGGCGGCGGATCGATCCCTCGGCGTATTCGAGATAGTGGATCTGAGCGTCGCCGTAGAGTCCCTCCTTCGCGTAGAGGTCTCCCAGCGTGCGATGAATCTGGAGGTCCTCCTTCGAGATTCGGAGGATCTTCTTGCAGACGGCGATGGCGTTCTTGAAGAGCTCGCCGCTCGAGTATTCGTCGACGGCCTGGCGGTAACGGCGAACCGCCTCCTGCATCGAACCCCGTTTCGCAAGGAGGTCCGCCACCAGGATGAAGTCGTAGGGGTCCTTATCGCCGCCCGCGAAGAGCTTATCGAACTCCGCCAAGGCGGCGTCGATCTGCCCCTTCTGGATCAGCTGCTGGGCCTTCTTCTTGATCGCGAGATTGCGGTCCACGCGGCCTCGTTCGCTCCTTCGAAGTCCCCTACGCCCCGGCCGCGACTTGCATCCGCGTCCGCACCCGATCCATGACCGCCTCGTGCAGCGCTGCCGCCCGTTCGGTCGCCCGTCGCGCCCGAGCCTCGAGGGCTCCTCGCTCTTCCGCCGGCACCGAGGGAAGATTGATCGACACGTTCAGCGCGGCGCCCTCGGCGCCGCCTCTCGCGAGCCACCCGGCCACGCCGGCGTCGCTCACGGCATTCACGTTCCCCACCTCCGCCACGACCGCCGCCAATTCCAGCGCGCGGACGCACGCTTCCGCGGTCCGGAGCGGCACCGCCGCCGCGTTTCTCGCGGCGTCGACGAGCGCCTTCTCCCGGGTCGCCGTTTCTTCCGGCGTCCGCTGCGAGAGCTTCGACGCGGCCACGAAGCCGTCGTAGGCCTTCGCGTCCTCCGCGACCAGGTCGAAGAGTTCCCGCCTCAACGCTTCGCCGTCGCGCTCCACGGCGCGCATCCGTTCCTCGTGCTCGGCGTAGCGCTTCTTCCCGATCGTCAGCCTCGCCACCATCGTGGCGAGGGCGGCGGCCAGGGCGCCGGCCAGCGCCGCCACGCTCCCCCCTCCCGGGGTCGGCGACGACGACGCCACTTCGTCCAGGAACTCCGGCACCGCCTGCTCCGCGGCGCCGAGGTGCCTGGCCAGCCGGTTCTCCAAGATCTGCTCGCGGGAGAAGCTCTCCAGCCTCAGCGAGTGCTCCGCCACGTCGATCAGCGCGTCCTGGCAAACCAGGCCGACGATCTCGCTTCCCACGATCGGAACGCCGTAGCGCTCCGCCTCCTCGCGAATCATCGCGAAGACGCGGTGCACCGGTGTGCCCCACGTGTTCACGAGATTCATCGAGACCTGCGCGATGCCGCGCTCGTGAAGCTCGAATCCGAGCGCTTTCACGTATCGAAGCCCGCCGGTCTGAAAGCGGATCGCCTTCGCGATCTTCTTCGCGATCTCGACGTCCTTCGTCCCGAGGTTCACGTTGAACGCGAGCAGCGGCAGCCGCGCTCCGACCGCAATGGCTCCCGCGGCCGCGTGAATGGCCTTCGGACCGAAATCGGGATCCCGCTCGGGATTCGTCCCGAGTTCCTTCGCGATCCCCTCGTACTCGCCGCGCCGGACGTCCGCCAGGTTCTGGCGGCCGGGCCGGGTCGCCGCGGCCTCGTAGAGGTAGACCGGGATCCCCAATTCGGTCCCGATCCGCTCCCCCGCGCGCCGCGCCAGTTCGACGCAACGGTCGAGCTTCGAGGAACCGACCGGAACGAACGGAAGCACGTCGGTAGCCCCCATCCGGGGATGCTCACCTCGGTGCTGCCGCAAATCGATCAGCTCGGCCGCCTTCTTGACGCCCCGGATGGCAGCCTCCAGCACGGCCTCCGGTTCGCCCACGAAAGTGACCACCGAACGGTTGTGATCCGCGTTCATCTCCTGATCGAGCAACCGGATCGAGCGATCACGCGAAATTTCGGCAGTAATGGCCGTAACTACAGACTTATTTCGCCCCTCGCTGAAGTTGGGGACGCACTCGATCAGCTCCGCCATGGGACTCCCTCCTGGACAAGGACGGCCTCGCGAGTGGCCGCGCTCCGCGGCCACAAGTATCAATGTAATTAGGCGCTTACTCGAATTTGTTCAGCAACAACGCGATGACTGCCCGGCTTCGTGGACCACGGCCCCGCCACACACGACGACGCGGGCATGGTCGTGGCCATAGTGATAGGGGACGTGGCGGTAGTCGCCGCCGTCGAAGAGGACAAAATCGGCTCGGTATCCTGGCTGGATCCGGCCAGCGCTCTCCCCTTCCCCCACCGCCGCCGCCGCGTTCGCCGTCACCGCCATCCAGGCTTCCGCCGGGGTCATCTTCATCTGGGTGACCGCCATGGTCATCGCCAGGGGAATCGACGACGACATGGTGCTCCCCGGGTTCCAGTCGGTCGCCACGGCCACGGCCATTCCCATTTCGATCATCGAGCGGGCCGGCGCGTAGGGGAGACCGAGCGTGAAGGCGGTGCCGGGCAGGAGGACGGCCACCACTCCCTTCGCCGCCATCGCCTTCAATCCCTCGTCCGACGCGAAGAGGAGATGGTCGGCCGAGATGGCCCCCAGATCGGCGGCGAGCCCCGCGGCCCCGGCGTCCCCCAGCTCGTCGGCGTGGAGTTTCGCCCCCAGGCCATGCCGCTTCGCGGCCTCGAGGATTCGCCGCGACTCCTCGACGGTGAATATCCCCTTGTCGCACCAGACGTCGCAGAAACGCGCGAGGCGCTCCGACTCGACGGCCGGAAGCATCTCGTCGATCAGAAGGGCGATGTACGCACCCCGCCGCTCCCGGAATTCGTGCGGCACGGCATGCGCGCCGAGGAAGGTCGGGACGACCGTGACCGGCGAACGCTCGGCCGCGCGCTGGAGCGCTCGAAGCTGCTTTCGCTCCTCGTTCCAGTCGAGGCCGTAGCCGCTCTTCGCCTCGACCGTCGTCACCCCCTGGACGACGAGCGACTCGAGCCTCGCCGCCACGAGTTCGGTCAGATCGTCTTGGCTGGTCGCGCGGAGCGTCCGCCGGCTCGATTCGATCCCTCCCCCCTTCGCCGCGATCGACTCGTACGATTCGCCCCGGGCGCGGGCGTCGAACTCCATCTCGCGCGTCCCCGCGAAGGGGAGGTGCGTATGGGCGTCGACGAAACCGGGGGCGAGAAGGAGCCCCCTCGCGTCGAGGACCCGGTGGGCTCGCGCCTCGGGAAACGAGGCGAGGACGTCGGCCGTCTTGCCGACTCGCGCGATGGCGCCGCCGACGCAGGCGACCGCCGCGTCTTCGAGGAGGATCGGCTCGTCGAGCGCGCGCCCCCGGAGCGGAGCGTCCCCCGGAGCGCCGGGCGCGGTGATGAGCTGCGCGGCGCCGACGATCAAGAGATCGGCCCTGCCGCCGGCGTGCGCCGATCCGGGGCCGGGAGCGGGAGCGGGAGCGGCGCTCATGTCGCCCGCGGCACGGTGAGCCCGTGCCGTTTCGCGTTCGCGATCGCATCGGGATAGCCCGCGTCGGCGTGACGGAAGATCCCCATCGCGGGGTCGTTCGTGAGGACACGCCGGATTCGCGCGAGTCCCGACGGGGTGCCGTCGGCCACCATGACGACGCCGGCGTGGATCGAGTTGCCGATCCCGACGCCGCCTCCGTGATGGACCGAGACCCACGAGGCACCGGAGACCGCGTTCACCAGCGCGTTCAAGATCGGCCAGTCGGCGATGGCGTCGCTCCCGTCGAGCATCGCCTCGGTCTCGCGGTAGGGCGAGGCGACCGAGCCGCAGTCGAGATGATCGCGGCCGATGACGATCGGGGCCTCCACGTCGCCACGCTCCACCAGGCGATTCAGGGCCTCTCCGAACTTCGCCCGCTCCCCCATGCCGAGCCAGCAGATGCGGGCCGGCAAACCCTGGAACGCGACGCGCTCCGACGCGAGCCGAATCCAGCGCTTCAGCGGCTCGTTGTCGGGGAACATCTCCAGAACGGCGCGGTCGGTGACGGCGATGTCGCGGGGATTCCCCGAGAGCGCCGCCCAGCGGAACGGCCCCTTCCCCTCGCAGAAGAGGGGGCGGATGAACTCCGGAACGAATCCCGGAATCTTGAACGCGTCGGTGACGCCCCCCTTCTCGGCCTGCCCGCGAAGGTTGTTCCCGTAATCGAAGGTGACCGATCCCGAATCTTGAAAGGCGCGCATCGCCACGACGTGACGCGCCATCGATTCGTACGCCAGCGCCACGTAGCGCTTCGGGTCCTCGATCCGGAGGCGGAGCGCGTCGGCGTACGACATCCCGCCCGGCACGTATCCGTTGAGCTCGTCGTGCGCGGACGTCTGATCGGTCACGAAATCGGGACGCACGCCGCGTCGGACCAGCTCGGGGAGAACGTCCGCGGCGTTTCCGACGAGCCCGATCGAGAGCGCGCGGCGCGCCTTCGTCGCCTCCTCGACCCAGCGAAGCGCCTCGTCGAGCGACGACGTGCTCTTGTCCACGTAGCGCGTCTCGAGCCGGCGCTCCACGCGGTGCGGGTCGACCTCGACGGCGAGACAGACGCCGTCGTTCATCGTCACGGCGAGCGGCTGCGCGCCTCCCATCCCGCCGAGCCCGGCGGTGAGGACCCACTTCCCCGCGAGCGTTCCGCCGCCGTGCTGCCGCGCCGCTTCGGCGAAGGTCTCGTAGGTGCCCTGGAGGATTCCCTGCGTGCCGATGTAGATCCACGATCCGGCCGTCATCTGGCCGTACATCGTGAGCCCCTTCGCCTCCAGAGCGCGGAATTCGTCCCAGGTCGCCCACTTCGGCACGAGGAGCGAGTTCGCGATGAGGACGCGCGGGGCGTCGGGATGAGTCGTCACGACGCCGACCGGCTTCCCCGACTGGACGAGGAGGGTCTGGTCGTTCTCGAGAGCGCGGAGCGACGCCACGAT
>Ga0315273_10010623_pt1 | contig 11753 bp, 12 predicted proteins | sample YL17G02_0_MG_FD_205753 | JGI IMG/M metagenome (GOLD analysis project Ga0315273, IMG submission 205753) | Sediment microbial communities from Yellowstone Lake, YNP, Wyoming, USA - YL17G02_0 | ecosystem: Environmental > Aquatic > Freshwater > Lake > Sediment | place: USA: Wyoming | collected... | reverse complement strand
GGCGCTTGTCGACTTCGAGCGCCTCCTGGTCGGGCGAGTGCGGCATGACTTCCCACCGCTTGCCGGCGCTCATGAGGAACCAGGATGCCTCCGTCGCCTCGATCGCGCGGGCGGCATTCGCCACCTGACCCTCGTAGGAAACGAAGTGAAACTCGCGACCCTTGAATACCAGCCGCCGCTGTTCAACCTTGTGCTTGTTCATGGCGCCTGCCCTCCGGGGAAAACCCGCACTTCCGTGCCCGACCTGAATCTAGTCGGTTCGGCCCCGGATCAGGCTTTTGCGGTCAGGGTGTGCCCAGCGCCTCGCGAGGGGCCACGGCCGGTGCCTTGGACGGCACGGACCTGCTGCTCCCCTCCACCACGCTGGTCCCTTCGATCACGTCGAGGTCCGGGCGGACCTCGTCCGTCAGGCCGACGCGGTTCCGGTCCTCGCGCACCATGCGCGAGAAGAGCGACAGCTCGCGGTCGAAGAGAAACTGGAAGAGCAGGCGGGTCCATGACACGTACGACTTGAGTTCCACGTAGAACTCGGGCGCCATGGCGCGGATCTTCGGCAGGCGGGTCCACGGCACCGACGGAAAATCGTGGTGCTCGTTGTGGTAGCCGACATTGAACGTCACCGCATTCAGGGCGCCATAGTAGCTGAACGTTTCCTGCTCCCCCTCGCCCGTGAGGTAGTGGCGCTGGATCCACCGTGCGCCGAGGGGGTGAAGCCCGATGCTGAAGAAGAACGACAGGGCGAGATACGCGAGCGCCTTCGGTCCGAGATAGTAGTAGACGGCGACGTTGACGGAGAGCTGCAGCAGGAGGTTGATCACCTCCAGCCGCTGTAACACCTGCACCTCCTTCATGCGTATGGGGCGCAGGGCCTGGAAGAACGGAAAGAAGAGCAGCCAGAGCGCCTTCCCGATTGCGGAGTGGCCGACCAGCCTCGCCTCCCAGACGCTGGGCACGTCCGCGTCCAGCTCGTAGACGCCCTGGAAGGCGTGGTGCTTGAGGTGGTACTTCTGGAACGGTGCAATGGACGGGAAGAAGAGGGGCATGTTGGCGATCAGCCCCGTGATGAAATTCGGCAGCTTGCGCTTGAACACGAGGCGATGGGTGCACTCGTGGATGAGCACGAACAGCCCGTGATTGGCGAAGGCGCCGATGCTGTACGACAGCAGGAACACTACCCACCACGAACTTGTGGCGGCCACCCAGGCGACCAGGCCCTGGAGGGCGACGACGACCAGCGTCCACCAGAAGGTCGACTGGCTCGGCCCGATCAGCGTCCGGATGTCCGGGTGGGCCCGGAGAATCTCCTTGGTGCGGCTGCGGTGCGGCTCGGGGGCGCTCGAATGCTTGAAGTCTTCGGTGGCGGCGGTCACGGAATCCTCAGTATCAAGATCAAGTTGCTGGGGTGGACCGGACCGGAGCACCGATGCGGAGCCGTAGCGTTGCAGAATCTATTCGTACGCAGGCGGAGTTGACAAGCACGTTATGACATGTAATAGCTGTGATGCCGAATGGACTTCTCGAAGCACTCAGGCAGAGTCAGCCATTTGCCCGGCGGAGCGCCGAGGCGATGGTGAGCGTACTTCGTACCGCCGCAGTGCTGGATCACGAACTGAACGATGCGCTCAAGCCGCATGGCCTCACGCTGACACAGTACAGCGTGCTACGCATCCCTGCGGGGCGCCGGCGAGAACGGGCTCTGCGGGCGCGCGGTGGGGGAGGGGCTCATCTCCTCGGTGCCTGATGTGTCGCGCCTGCTGGAGCGGATGGAGGACATGGGGGCCGTGAGCCGGGAGCGTGACGACGGCGACCGGCGGCATGTCACGGCGAGGATCACCGATGCCGGGCGTCGGCTGCTGGACGCGGTCACCCCGGAACTCGAGGTGGTGGAGCGGGCGCGTTTCAGCCGGCTGAGCGCGTTGGCACTCCGGGCGATGATCACGGCGCTGGCGCATGTCCGCGAGACGGCCTGACGTTTCACTTTCTGATGTATGTGTTACAAACCAGGCACCCTTCCTTCTTCTTGTGAGGAGGGGTACCTGGCGGCGAGTCGTGTCACGGTGTTGAAGTTGCGGAAGGTGGCCTTGCCCTTGAGCGTCCGCTCGAAGACGGCATTGGACAGTTTCGAGTCGCTCTGCCTGCCCGCGCAGCGCCAGTACATCTCCCGGCCGTTCAGGTGGAAGTCGTCGACATCGGTCCGGAGCGCCAGCACCGCCTTCCGGATGGCGGCGTCGGGCGGCTCGCGCAGAAAGCCGACCACCAGCGCGCCGGCGGATGCGAGTTGCGCCGGAGTGAACGGCTGGTACGCGGCGACCGTGGCCACCTCCGTGTCGTTCCGGATGAAGGTGGCCACCTCATAGCCCAGCGCCTGGTGCAGGTGCCGCTCGATCTTCGATTCGAGGGTTGCCGCCTTCCCGGGAGAGCGGAAGATCACATTTCCGCTTGCGATGAAGGTCTCTACGTTCCTGAACCCCAGCTCCTCGAACAGTTCGCTCAGCCGCGTCATCTTCACGGTGTGCCCGCCCACGTTGATCGCGCGCAGGAAGGCGATGCGCCTCGGCATCAGGTGCCCGCGTTCTGGAGCGTGCGCTCCATCCCGAACGACTCCTCGTCGACGCCGCAGTCGTGCAGCTTGCTGCTGCTGTGGAACACGGTGTATCCGCGGCGGCGGTAGAAGTCGAGCGCCCGCGTGTTATAGGTGGAACAGGTGAGCCAGCTGCGCGCGTAGCCCCGATCGAGGATGATGTCCTCGCCGTACCGCAACAGGCGCGATCCGATGCCCTGGCCCTGGCAGTCGGGATGGATCCAGAGGCCGTTGATCTCGTCCAGCGTGGGCTGCACGAGGCCGGCGATCACGCCGTCGCGCTCGAGCACGAACATCAGGGCCCAGTCACGCGGGTATGAGGTGGCCTCACGATCGTTGCGGGCCCACTGGTGGATCAGCGGGAAGGGCGCCGTGGACCCGAAGGCGCTGAGGAACGCCCGTCGAGCGATGTCGATCATGCGGGGCACGTCGGACTGGGTGGCGGGGCGGATGGCCAGGGGCATGGCGGCAGGAAACAAGCGGCAGGAAGTCAGGGCGGCAAGGACAGGCGGCAAGACGTCAGGGGCGCAAGGCGGCAGGTAACTGGTTCAGTTGTCAGCGCGCGGTGCTGGTTGGCGCTCACGGCTGAGAAGGCGTTCGGAGAGATCCAGGCGCTGTTCGAGCTCCGCCACGCGCTGGTTCACGTCCTCCAACTGGTCCTGCCGGCGCGAATGGTCGTCCTGCAAGCGCGCCTGCTGGCCATCCAGGTGCTTCTGGCGGCTCCAGAGGACGATGCCGATCCAGATGGCCCCGATAATGAGGCCGTTCATCAGCGCCCACGCGACGATGTTGATCATGCGCCACCTCGATGAGGACAACAGCGGCGTGGGTGAGATTCGAACTCACGGAACCGTTTCCGGTTCGGCGGTTTTCAAGACCGCTGCCTTAAACCACTCGGCCACCACGCCCTTGCAGCAAGTTACGCAGGTCCCCGAAGCGTCGCCTTGATCCGGTCGAGGATGGCGTGCTCCTGCGCCGAGACGCCGCTGTGCAGTCCGAGCAAGCGCCCGAGACCGCCGGACGACTCCGCCACCTGGTGGCAGGCCTTGGCGAATGCGGCCACGCGTCCCTCCTGTTCCGCTTTCGGCAGCACCGCGAGCCCGGCCTGAATGACCTCTACCGCCGTGTCGAAAAGGTCGTCCGCCGGACGCTTGCCCAGCCACTCGACAAGCTGGGCGTAGGCCGGAGAGCCCTCCTGGAGGCCGCGGCCCATGGCGAGACGCAGGACTGTCTCGCGCTCCTGATCGGTGACCTTGCCCTCGGCCCAGGCGATCTGGACCAGCGGTGCCAGGAGGAGCGCCGGGCCGGTGTCGGGGGTCACTCCCAGGTCGATGACCCGGCTCAGCAGCTCCGGCTGATCCACCTGCAGCTTCTCCGCCAGTGCCTTGGTAATGGCCTCGAGCCGGTCCTTCTCCCGCAGTTTCTCAATCAGTTCCGCGTCATGCACCAGGGCCCACTGTTCCTCGAACGCGCGCTCCCGGTCCTTGAAGATGTCCCCTGACATGGCCGCTCCCGCTGGTTGAAGGTGGGGGCCAGGATCCTTTCCCCATTGCCTATGAGTCTAAGCCACTCCCCGGGGGTGGCCAGGTGCTGCTTGCCACTAGTGAATCGGCTGCAGATTGACCCGGATGGCCTGCGCGATGGAGTCCGCCAGTGCTGCCTTCGGGAGGTTCCCCTTGGTGCGCAGCGTCTCCGCCAGTCCCCGGTAGATCACCGCATACAGCTGCAGGATCGACGCTGACGGCGGATCCACCCAGCCGCGGGGCCGCGGGCGCGCGATCGACCGCCAGTGGTACACGTTCCACGCCAGGTAGTCGGTGCGGGGGAAGTCCATGAGCCCAAGCACCGGATTGTCCACCAGGGAGTCGCTGATGGTGGTGGCGGGAACGGTCATGAGCTTCCGGATCATGCCCTGCGTCACCAGGTACGGGCTCAGCCCGAGGGTCTGGTCGGGGTAGCCACCATCACTCCACGAAAAATAGATCGGCCGCTTGCCGAGGTTTTGCCGAATGATGGCGACCACGGCGAGGTCCTGCAGCATGAGGTAGTCAGCGCCGAAGCGGATCTGTACGCTGTCCACCTTGAGTCCGGCGCCCTTCTGCACCTGCATGTATTCCGGCAGGCTGTCGAGCTGGGCCTCGGTGAACCCGAACACCGGCTCGGTGGGGTGGGCCCACCGCGCCACCGCCGTGCCGGCGGATGCGCTCCAGTCGTTGCCCCAGAGGGACACCGACCGGCTCACGTCGAACACCGGTGTCTCGCGACGGCGGAGCTGGCGCAGGTGCCAGCGGGTATTGAGCAGCGACAGGTTGGCCAGGGTGACGTCGGGCCGCACGCCTTCCACCTCCTGTGCATACCAGAGCGGGAAGGTGTCGTTGTCGCCGGCGGTAATAAGGATGCCGTACGGTTCCACCGACTCGAGCAGGTCGACGGCGAAATCGCGCGCGGCCGTCTCGTGTGCCCGGCTGGCGGTGGCATGATTGCCGAACAGCGGAATGAATCCGAGGAGCAGCACCGGGCTCGCGGCGATCCACCCGGCCTTGCCGTCGCCCTTCCGCATGCTGTCGGCGATGAAGCGCATGAGGCCGCCGATGCCTCCCGCCACGAGCAGGCCCCACGCAGCGAACGATGCCACGAAGAAGTAGTCCCGCTCGCGCACCTCGCGCGGCAAGTCCGGCTGATCCGGGTGCATGGAGTAGCCGTACTTGAAGTTGAGGTAGAACACCAGCAGCGGCACGAGGGTGAAAAAGAACACGAGCACCATGGCCGCGTTGCGCTTGCTGGTGCGCCAGTACGTGATCCCGCCGAACAGGCCGAGGGTGGTGAAGATGGCGGTGGCGATGCGGCTCCAGCCGCCCCAGTCGCGGGCGAACTGCCACGACCAGTACTGCCAGTAGTTCTGGAACTGCGACAGCAGGTCGGCCTGCCGGTCGCCGACCGCGGGCTTGGCGTACTGCACGCGATTGAGGACGTCGTTCAGGGCCTGGCTGAAGAAGCCGATCGGCTCGCCCTCGTTGATGGCGGGGAACTGCGCCGCGCGGATCGGCATGTAGAGGTAGTTGATCGAGATCCCGACGGCGGCCGCCGTGATCACCGCGACCCAGAGCCATGGCTTGAGGATCACGCGCCAGTCGGTCCAGAGCACGTAGAGCGCCACGGCCGGCGCCGCGAGCACGCCCATCATGTGGTTGGTGGAGCTGAGCGCCAGCACGTAGGCGATGAGCACCAGCCACCGGTCGCGCCGCGGCCCCTCGGGTTCGTCGCCCCAGTGGATGCAGAGCCACATCACGATGGCGATCGAGAGCAGTGACACGGTGTACACCTTCTCGTTCACCGTGGACTGGTTCCACACCGTCCAGCTCATCGCGCTGACGAAGATGCCGGCGAAGGCGGCACCGTACCGGGCCCACTTCACCGGGACGACCGGTCGCAGCCAGCGCTCGGCGATGAGGAACCAGAGTCCCGCCGCCGTCGCGCTCGTGACCGCCGCGAACAGGTTGACGCGCTGGGCGTACGATGCCGCCAGCGGCAGCAGCGCGAAGACGTGCGCCATCAGGGTGAAGAGCGGGTTGCCGGGCGGATGGGGAATGCCCAGCACTTTCGCGGCAGCGATGTATTCGGAGGTGTCCCAGAAGGCCGTGGTCGGGGCCAGCGTGGCGAGATACACGCCAAGCACGACGGCCGCCGCCAGCGCAGCGGCGAAGTAGGGAGGGCGGGAGGACTCAGTCTGCAAAGTGAAACTCCAGTTTAGTGCCTGAACATCCGGGTTCCCGTCACCACCATCGCGATGCCGAGCCGGTTGGCTGCCGCGATCACGTCGGGGTCGCGCACCGAGCCGCCGGGCTGGATGATCGCCGTGATGCCGGCGGCCCCCGCTTCCTCGACACCGTCGGCGAAGGGGAAGAACCCGTCGGACGCGAGCACGCTGCCCGCCGTCTCATGTCCGGCCTGGCGCGCCTTGTGGATGGCGAGGAAGACGCTGTCCACGCGGCTCATCTGTCCCGCGCCGATGCCGATGGCCTGCTCGCCGCGCGCGAGGAGGATCGCGTTGGACTTGACCGACGCGATGGCGGGCCAGGCGAACCGGAGCGCGTCCCACTCCCGGTCCGTCGGCGCGCGGTCCGTGGGAACCGTCCAGCCGGACTCGTCGGGGTTGAGGGCGAGCCGGTCCTGCACCAGGAAGCCGCCGCGGACCCGCTTGAAGTCGAGGGTTCCGATACCGGTGCTGATGGGGAGCTCGATGACGCGAAGGTTTTTCTTCGCCGCGAGCACCTGCATGGCGTCGTCGTGGAAGGACGGCGCCACGACCACCTCGAGGAAGAGGTCTTTCATCGCGAGCGCCGCCTCGCGCGTCACCACCGTGTTGAACGCCACGATGCCACCGAACGCCGAGACGGGATCGCAGGACCGGGCGCGATCGAACGCGTCCTGCGGCGTGGCGCCGAGGGCGATGCCGCACGGGGTCGTGTGCTTCACGATGCAGCAGGCGATCCGGGTGCTCCAGCAGGAGACGGCCCACATCGCGGCGTCGATGTCGAGCAGGTTGTTGAAGGAGAGTTCCTTGCCCTGCCGCTGGGCCAGGTCCCGCGTTCCGCGCGGCTCCTCGGTGACATAGAGGGCGGCCCGCTGGCCGGGGTTCTCGCCGTACCGGAGCGTCAGGAGCCGCTCCATGGTGAGGCTGAGCCGTCCCGGCAGGCCTTCCTCCACCGGCGTCAGGAAACGCGCGATGGCACCGTCATAGTCGGAGAGGTGCGCAAACACCTTGGCGGCAAGCTCGCGGCGCGCGACCTGGTCCACGCCACCGTCACGCAGCTGCTGCAGCACGCGGGGATAGTCGAGCGGATCGGCGATTACGATGACCTGGGTGTGGTTCTTCGCCGCGGAGCGCAGCATCGATGGTCCGCCGATGTCGATGTTCTCGACCGCGTCATCAAAGGCAACGCCCGGCTCGGCCACCGTCTGCTGGAACGGATAGAGGTTGACGGCGACGAGATCGATCGGCTGGATGCCGTGCTTCGCGATGGCGGCGCGATGCTCCGGGAGATCGCGCCGCGCCAGGATGCCGCCATGCACCGCGGGATGCAGCGTCTTCACCCGGCCGTCGAGCATCTCGGGAAAGGACGTGACCTCCTCGATGCCGATGACGGCGATGCCCGCCTCGCGGAAGGCCTTGGCGGTGCCGCCGGTGGAGATGATCTCCCAGCCGAGCTCGACCAGCCCCTGGGCGAAGGCCACGGCACCGCGCTTGTCGCTGACGGAAATGAGGGCGCGTGGCATGGGCTAGCGCGAGACGGGGGAGGGTTCAATGGCGACCGGCAGTCCGGCCCGCGCGGCCGCGAGCACGACCGCGGGCAACAGCTTGTGCTCCTGTTCGAGCACGCGCGCCGCCAGCGCCTGTGCGCTGTCGCCGGGGAGCACCGGGACTCGGGCCTGGGCCAGGATCATTCCGCGATCGTACTCCTCTTCCACCAGGTGCACAGTGCAGCCGCTCTCGGCGGCCCCGCTCTGGAGCACCGCCTCGTGCACGCGAGTGCCGTACATGCCCTTCCCGCCAAAGGCGGGGAGCAGGGCGGGGTGCACGTTGATGATGCGGCCGCGGTAGCGCGCGATGACCTCGGGCGGCACCAGCTTGAGGAATCCCGCGAGCACGAGCAGGTCCACCGGGTGCGCGTCGAGCGCGGCGAGCCACTCGTCCGCGCTGCGCCAGTCCCGCAGCGCCAGCGCTGCGACGCCCCGGTCGCGCGCCAGGTTGAGGGCGGGTGCTTCGGCACGGTCGCTCAGCACCAGGACGATCAGGGCCTCGTCGCCACCACCTAGACGCGTGAAGAGCGCTTCGAGGTTGCTGCCCCGGCCCGAAACCGCTACCGCAACCCGCATTGGCATGGCGGAAGAAGGTAACCGGCGGGCCCCGGTTCGCCTAGCCAACGCCGGGTCGGCCGGGCTCCGGTGCCAAGCGCGCAAGCTCAAGCGGCAAAAGGGCCTAGGGACTTGGTGGTGGTGGGGAGGTGCTGCCAGGTACTGCATGGGTACGAACGTTGCTTTGCACGACTTGGTGAGGCATCAGACAGCCACTCCACGCAGCGAGGACAAAATGTTCGCATCGAGGTTCCGGCGATTCGGCGCCGGTCTCGCGCTCAGCGCAGTCGCGATGCTGGCCGGCTGTGACCAGCCCGAGCCGCTCGCATCAACGACCGGGTCGATCTCCGATCTTGTCACCAACGTCTCCGTGCGCGGCGGTACGGTGCCCGGCGTGCTGGCACTGGGTGTGGTACCGACCGGAACGCTCGGTCCCACGGCCACCGTGGCTGGCATCAGCGCGGCCGTGAATGGCGGCTCGGCGGCGATGGACGTCACCGGCTCGGACAACTATACCCGGCTGCTGGTGAGTGCGATCGGCACCGACGACTACTACTCGGTGCCACTCCCGACGGCCAGCACGCTGGAGAACGTGGTGATCTCGCTGTCTCCCAACGTGAATGGCAGCCAGCTGCGCCTCCGCTATGCGCTCGAGGGCGCCAATGGCATCGGGCCGTACTTCGAGCAGACCTTGCGCATCATCCGGGCGGGCAACGGCGATTTCCAGGCGAGCGTGGCATGGACTGGCGCAACCGACGTCGACCTGCACGTATACGACCCGAACGGCGAGCATGTCTACTACGGCAACCGGACGGCGACGACCGGTGGCCGGCTGGACATCGACTCGAACGCGGCGTGCACCATCGACAACACGAACGTCGAGAACATCTTCTGGCCGCTCAACGTGGCGCCGGCAGGCCAGTACCGGGTGGAACTGCACTACTACGCGGATTGTGGCGTGGCGCGGTCCGACTGGGTGGTGACGGTGCTGCTCAAGGGCCAGGCGCCGGCCATCATGACGGGAAGCTTCGTCGGGCTGGCAGGGGCCGCGAACCCGGCGGTGATCATCGGGAACTTCACCTACTGATCGATCGTTTGATCAACTGAGACATAAACGAGCCGGCGTGTCGCCTTCGGGCGCGCGTCGGCCTCGTGCTTTTCTGGACGTGAGGACGTGAGGACGTGAGGACGTGAAGACGTGAAGACGTGAGGACGTGAACCTTCGCTACCTTCAGGCATGCTCCATATCCGCTGCGGGACTGACATTCTCTGGAAGCTCGACGACGCCGGGCTGCCGGGGCGGAAGCTGAGCTGGTCCGATCCACTCTGCGAAGGGCCGGTGCCCAGCGCCGACCGCGCCACCCTGCGGCCCATTCGCGCGGCGTGGCTCGCGCGGCAGTACGGGGTCGAGCGCGATTCCGACCTCAAGGACCTTGCCGACGCCGACAAGGTGGTGGACGAAGCGGGGAGCCAGGACGAGGTGGTGCTCTGGTTCGAGGCCGACCTCTTCGACCAGGCGATCCTGGTGCACCTGTTGCCGCGCCTGGCCGACGTCTGCGGCAGCACCACCCGGCTTTCGCTGGTGACGCTGCACGAGTATCCCGGCATGAAGCGGTTCGTCGGCCTGGGACAGCTCACCGCGCCGCAGCTGGGTGAACTTTTCACCAGCCGCGCAGATGTCTCCCCCGAAATGGTCGCCGCCGCACGTGAGGCGTGGGCCGCCTGGGTTCACCCGACGCCCGAGCTGATTGCCGGCATCGCGTCGCGTGCCGGGAGCCCGATGACCTACCTGCCGGCCGCCGCGCGACGGATGCTGGAGCAACTGCCCGACGTGCGAACGGGGCTTAGTCGCACGGAGCGACAGGGGCTGGAGGCCGTCGCGGGGAAGGCACCGTCGCTGCACGCCGCGTTCGCGGCATCGCAGGACCTGGAGGAGCGTCCCTGGCAGGGTGATGCGATGTTCTTCGCGACAATGTGGGAGTTGACCCAGGGCGCGGCACCGCTGCTCGAGGCGGAGGGCGGATGGCCAACACTGACCGATGGACGGAAGAACCCGAAGCTGGCGCTCACCGCGCGGGGCCGCGTGGTGCTGCAGGGAGAGGTGGACTACTGGAGCGAGGCGGGCCGGGAGCGCTGGCTGTGCGGTACCCGACTCGGCGCGGGCGTATCGGACTGGCGCTGGGATCCGTCGATCAATGCGCCGCGTCGCGCAGCACGCCGCTAGCGCGCGCTGAGTACCTGCGTGACGGCGGCCGCCAGGTCGGTCACTTGCTCGAACCCCGCCTCCGTAATCGTGGTGTCCTCCGTACGAGTCCCCGTCAGCACGTGCAGTGCGCGACCACCGAGTGCCCTTGCGGGGACGAGGTCCCTCAAGCGGTCGCCGATGAACCAGCTTTCGGCGGGGTCAATGCCGAGCCGTGCGATGGCCTCGCGATAGAGCCTGAGCCCCGGCTTGCGGCACTCGCACGGCCCGCTGATGGCGGGGAGATGCGGGCAATGCAGTTGCAGGTCGAGCCGGGCGCCACTGGCGGAGAGCTGCCGCTCGAGTTCGCGGGCCACCAGCTGGTAGTCTCCCTCCGACAGGATACCGCGTGCGATGCCCGACTGGTTAGTGATGACTACCGTGAGCCATCCCGCCGCATTGGCCCGCGCCACCGCGTCGGCCGCTCCCGGCAGCAGGGCCACCTCGGCGGGGCTCCGGACGAAATCGGTGTCGACGATCAGCGTACCGTCGCGATCGAGGAAGAGGGCCGGCTTCAAGAGCCTCATCCGTTCTTCAAGTTGTAGAACCGGTCAGCCAGGGCCGCCCACGGAATGGTGATCCACCCAATCAGTGCGAACCATCCGATCGCGCGCTCGCTGGGTGGCGGCGGTGACCATGGGCCGCCCAGCCACATCACTGTGGTAATGAGGATGAACGACCAGAGCGCGACCGGTCCAGTCCATCGCGTGGCCCTCCGCGGACCCAGGTAGAGCCAGATACCCGCCAGCCAAAGTGCACCTTCCACGGCAATGGTGCCCCCGATCGAGTTCCACAGGCCGAGCCCGAAGCGCGGCGACGCTCCCGGCCACAGCGGCATGTCGGGTGCGTGGGTGAAGAAGTCGAGCAGCCAATGGCTCACCACAAGCATGGCGAGGAGCAGGGCGGTGCGGGGGGGAAGCCCGCGCCAGCGCGCGAGCCCGGCGAGCGCGGCACCCCATACTACCGACATCAGCAGGCTGTGCGACCAGGGGTACGACTCGAAGACCAGTGGCGTGAAGGCGGTGGTGCCCGGGACAATGCGCACGTGCTCAACCCCAAGGAGGACGAGGACCG
>Ga0315273_10010622_pt1 | contig 11754 bp, 5 predicted proteins | sample YL17G02_0_MG_FD_205753 | JGI IMG/M metagenome (GOLD analysis project Ga0315273, IMG submission 205753) | Sediment microbial communities from Yellowstone Lake, YNP, Wyoming, USA - YL17G02_0 | ecosystem: Environmental > Aquatic > Freshwater > Lake > Sediment | place: USA: Wyoming | collected... | reverse complement strand
CTCTGCGCGTCCTTCAACGTGCTGCACGCCGCGCCCACCGCCAGGTACAGCGAGCCGAACAGCAGCATCGCCAGCGCCAGGAACACCGCGAACTCGACGAGCAGGCCCACGCTCACGATGTCCGCGTAGCCGAAGTAGGCGGCGGCGCCGTAGGCGCCTGCGCTGTAGGTGAGGGCAATGACCACCGAGACGCCGCCCGCGCCCAGGAGCTTGCCCAGCAGCAGTTCGAACGGCGTCACCGACCCGAGCAGCACCTCGCAGATGCGGCTCATCTTCTCCTCGATGACGGCGTTGACCAGTTGCGGCGTGATGGTCATCACCGGGATGAACACCAGGAACATCAGGATCATCGGCACGCCCACCGTGCGCAACGGGTCCACCTCCTCGGCCGGCTTCACGCCGCCCTGCGGGCCGCGCTCGACGAGGCCGAGCTGATCGATACGCACCGGCCGGGTCAGCTTCTCGACCATCGCGCGGTCGATGGCCGCCCGCTCGAAGCGCTGGCTGACCACGGCCGCGGTGATGGTGGTCTGCAACCATCTCGGGAGCGACTCGTAGCTCGCGTGGCTCGAGTAGTAGCGGATGCGGACCGGCGAGTCGGACTGCACCGCGTCGGCGGGAATTTCGACGAAGGCGAAGAGCGCGTCGTCGCGGACCTCCTCCGACAGCGTGACCCGCCCGTCGTCGGTCAGGGCCCGCGCCGGCTGCGGCACCACCACGAACCGCGCCCCGGTCGGCTTGCCGTCCTTCCCCACCGCCGCCGCGTTCCACTCGGCCGATGCGCGCTGCACCGCGTCGGCCAGGACGCCGGTTGCGTCGACCAGCGCGAACCGGAATTCGCGCGTGTCGGCGCGCTCCATCATGAACTTCTGGCCGAACCCGACGCCAACCATCAGCACCGGCATGAGCAGCATGCTGATGAGGAACGCCTTGGTCCGAACCGAGTTGGCAAACTCCGTCGAGGCGACGATGAGCGCCTTATGCATGGGCCACCCCGGCGGTTTCGGGCCTCGCAATGCGCACGAAGATGTCGTGCAGCGACGGCCGGACGATTTCGAACTGCTGGACGGCGGTCCGCGCGGCCAGCAGGCGCAGGAACTCCTGCGGGTCGGTGGTAAGCCGCACCTCCTGCACGTTCCCGTAGTCGATCATCGACTCGATGCCCGGCAGGCCGTCCAGCGCGGCGATGCCCCCGGCGGTGCGCACGCGAATCGTGTCCAGGCCGTAGGTGGCCTGGATTTCCTCGAGCGTGCCATCCAGCACTTTGCGCCCGCGGAAGATCATGAAGATGCGATCGCACAGCTGCTCGGCCGTCGCCATGTCGTGCGTGCTGAACACGATGGTCGTGCCGCGCCGCCGCAGTTCGAGCACCGACTCGCGCAGCACTTCGACGTTCACCGGATCGAGGCCCGAGAATGGCTCGTCGAGAATCAGCAGCTCCGGCGCGCCGACAATCGTCGCGATGAACTGTGCCTTCTGCGACATCCCCTTGGACAGGGTCTCGACCTTCCGGTCAGCCCAGTCGATCAGGTCGAGCCGCGTCATCCACTCGGTGGCCGCGCGATCGACCTCCGCCCGGGGTCGTCCCTTCAGGCGCCCGTAGTAGCGAAGCAGCCGACGCAGCGTCATGCTCTTGTAGAGGCCGCGCTCTTCCGGCAGGTAGCCGACCCGGTCGCGGGCCGCGAGGGTCCCGCCGTCGCCCAGGACGGAAATCCCGCCCTGGTCCTGCAGCAGGATCCGCATGATCATCCGCAGCGTCGTCGTCTTGCCCGATCCGTTCGGCCCGATGAAGCCGTAGATGGATCCCTTCGGCACGACGAGCGAGAGATCGTCCACCGCGGTGACGCTGCCGAACCGCTTGGTGATGCCCCGAAGCTCGATGACGTCCATGGCGCGAGATTGTGTGGCGGAACGGGAGGGGAGGGCAAGGGGAAATTCGAAATTCAAAATTCAGAATTCAAAGGCGCAGGGCGCCACACGAGCAGAAGGCCGTCCATTCCGCGGAGCGGCCCAATTTTGAATTCCGAATTCTGAATTTTCAATTCCGCAGGGCTGAGCGAAGTCCCGCCCTACGGCCGCTTCTTCCGGTCCCTGGCGTCGTAGAACTCGCGGCAGGCACGCTGGAAGCGGCTGCCGAGCGTCTCCTCGATGTCCGCAGGGAGGACGCCGAGGGCGGCCCAGGCCGCTTGCGCGTCCTTGACCGCCGCCGCGGCGGCCTTCCATCGCGCGTCCTGATCCACGGCGACCGCGCCGCCGATGGTGTTGGCGGCCAGCGCCTCGCGCAGGCGCGCGGCGAGAATCGCCGTCGGGGATGCCTCGACCGGCGGCGCCTCCGCCTCGGCCGGGACCAGTTTCTCGACGCGCTCGCACAACTCCTCGGCCCTGCGCCGCACGGCGTCGAGGTCGAGATCGGTGCCGCAAAACGGCGCCGGGAACGCGGTCACCGCCCCCGCGAGCGCCCTGTTGTAGCGCTCGACCAGCGCCGCCAGGGCCTCGCGCGGCATCAGGCTGGCCGCCTTCTGCCAGCGGCTGCGGATGTCGGCGATGCGCTCGCCGAGGCCCTCGGGAGCCTCCCCCGGCACCGCGTCGGCGGCGGGCAGGAACGCTTCCAGTTCAGCACACAGGGTCTCGCGCGCGGCGATGTTGGCGGCGATCTGGATCTGGTCCCGCTGTTGATAGCGCTCGAAGAAGTGGTCGCAGGCGCCGCGGAACCGCTGCCAGACTTCCTCGGAGCGGGTCTTCTTCACGGGACCGACGGTCTTCCATTCGGCCTGGATGCGCTTGACCTCCTCGACGGCGCGGTCCCAGTCGCCGCTCTCGGCCAGGGCGTCCACGCGCGCAATGAGCGCTTCCTTCTGCGCCAGGTTGCCGGCCCACTGCTCCTTGCGCTGCAGCAGGTCGTCGCGGCGACGGGTGAAGAAGCGGTCGCAGGCCGCGCGGAACCGCTCCCAGACGGCCTTCTCGTGGCCGCGCGGCACCGCGCCGATGGTCTTCCACTGCTCCTGCAGTTGCTTGATGGCCTCGGCGGTCTTGATCCAGTCGGTGGAGTCGACCAGCGCCTCGGCCTGCTGGGACAGCGCTTCCTTCCGCTGCAGGTTCGCGGCCCGCTCGGTGGCCTGCTCGGCGAGGTGCGCCTCGGCGCGCGCGTGCACCTCGTCGGACGCCTTCTTGAACCGTTCCCACAGGCCCTGCGCCTTGTCGCGCGGCACCGCACTTGCCCGCTTCCATTGTTCCTGGAGATCGCGCACCTGGCGCGCCGCGTCCGCGGCGTCCGCCACTCCGGCCAGCGCCTCGGCCTTGCGGCACAGGTCTTCCTGGACGCCGACGTTGGCCCAGCGGAGCCACTCGTCGGATTCGCGCATCTCGGCCACCTTCGGGAACAGCGCCGCCTGGATGCCCCGCAGCCGCTCGACGAGGTCGGCACGGTCCTTCCGGGACGGCCCGGAGGTCAGCCGATCGATGGCGCTCTTGATCTCCTTCAGGGCGCGATCGCCGTCCTTGAGCGTCAGCGTCTCGGAGTTGGCCAGCGCCTCGACGCGGTCGGCCAGATCGCGGAGCCGCTGGAGGTCCTCGCGCTGCCGGCGCTGCACTTCCTCGCGGGCCTGCGCGTCGCGCGCGGCGAAGGCCGTCTGCGCCGCTTCGAACCGTCCGGCCAGCGCCTCGTCGCGCACGCCGCCTGTGGACAGGTCGCCCCATTCCTGGCGCAGCATCGCCCAGCGGGCACGCGACTCGCCCACCAGCGGCGCGGCCGCCATCGCTTCGGCCTGTTCGACCAGTTCGTTCATGCGCGCCCGGCGCCCCGCCAGGCTGCGGGCCCGCTCGATCTCGCGATGGCAACCGTTGAGGGCGCGATGGAACCGGCGGTCCAGCCGCTCGAGGTCTTCGGGCGTGAGCGACGGCGTGCTCTGCGCCTCCCACTGCTGCTGCACGCCGCGCAGCGACGCCAGCACCCCGTCGAGCCGGGCCGCCATGGCCGCGGCATCGGGCTCGGCGACCGCGATGCCGGAGACCGATGCCACGAGGGCCTCGGCGGCCTCGCACACCACGACGCGCTGGGCCTCCTCACGCCCCACCTGCTCGGCACGCACCGCCCGCTGCTGCTCGTCGGCCTTCAGGCGGGCGACGGCCGCGCGCGCCTGCCCGCACGCCGCCGCGAATCGCGCCGCGCGCCTCTCGTCAGCCTCGCCGGCCAGGCGGGGCCACCCGGCCTCGGCCGCGGCCAGCCGGCTCTCGATCGCGTGCCGGTCGGCGATGGTCGCTGCCTGCTCCACGCAACGGCACATTTCGTCACGCTCGACGTTCGCGCCCGGCGCCGGCACCGACGCGGGCGCTTCCGCCCCAGCCACCACCGACGGCCGCGCGGCCGGTTCCAGCTCGCGCAGCATCGCCTTCGCCCGCCGCACCACCGCCTTGAGCGCCGCCCGGGCGGCCACCGCCCTGACGCGCTCCGCATCGGTCAGCCGCTCGAGCGCCGCCGTCGCCACGTCCTTGTGCTCGCTCTTGAGCGCGATGGCGAGCCGTTCCTCCTGGTCGTCCACCCGGGCCAGCGCCGCAAGCCTCGTCGATGCGTGTTCCGCCCGTCGCGCCACCGAGCCGAGCGCCTTCACGTCGGACACCCGCGCGAGCGCCGCCAGGCTCACTGCCTCCGCCGACGCCGTTTTCGCCACCGCGATGACGTGCTTCGCGTCCGTCAGGTGTGCGAGCGCCTTCAGGCTTTCGCTCTCGCTGCTGTCGTCGAACGCTCCCACCGCGAGGTCAACGAGGACCTGGTGCGCGTCGTCGCGCACCGCCTGGTCCTGGTCGCGCTCGGCCACCTGCCGCAGCAGGGCCGGATCGAAGACCTTGCGGACGGCCGCGCGTCTCACGTGCGCGTCCGCGTCCTTCTGGGCCAGCGTCGCCAGCAGGCCCTGTTCCTCGATGGGAAGCTCGTCGATCGCCGCCAGGCGGACGGCGGGATCGGTGTGCTTCCACTTGGGTTGCGCACGAAAGCGGTCGAACAGCGCCATGGTCGTTCCTCTCCGCGACCGGCGGTCAGGCCGGTCCGGTCGTCCCCGCCCAGGCGTCGGCGTCGTGTGACGGGCGGTGCGGGAAGGGAGTGGACGGTTGTACGAAAGCGCCCGCGAATGGAAGAACTGATGGCATCTCGAAGCTCAAAGAGCATATCCGGGTCGGCCGGCCGAACACAACCTCCCACCGGCCGGAGACCCGTTCTGCTATAGTTCCGCTTTCCGAAAGGACCTGCCCGATGCTGTCACGCCGTGCGCTCCTTGCGGTTGTTCTTGCCGGCCTGCTGCTCGCCCCGTTCGCGACATCGCCCATGCGGGCCCAGGCCCCCCCCACCGGCGCGCTTGCGACACCCGAGCAGTTCTTCGGCTTCAGGATGGGCGCCGACCGCAAGCTGGCGCGCTGGGACAAGATGGTCGAGTACTTCCAGGCCGTGGCGGGCGCCTCCGACCGGGTGCGCTTCCGCGAACTGGGCAGGACCACCGGCAACAACCCGTTCATCGCGCTGGAAATCAGCGCGCCCGAGACGCTCAAGAACCTCGACCGGTACAAGCAGTTCGAGCGCAAGCTCTACTTCCAGGGCGGGGCGCCGACCGAGGCCGAACGCGACGAGATCTTCCGCTCGGGAAAGGCCGTCGTGCTCGTGACCTGCAACATCCACTCGACCGAGATCGGCTCGGCGCAGATGGCCGTCGAACTGGTGCATCGGCTGGCGACCGACAACTCGCCGACGACCCGGAAGGTCCTCGACAACGTGGTCTTCCTGCTGGTCCCCAGCCTCAATCCGGACGGCGAGATTCTCGTCACCGATTGGTACAACAAGAACGTCGGGACCGAGTACGAGTCCAGCCCGATGCCGTGGCTCTACCACCCGTACGTGGGCCACGACAACAACCGTGACGCCTACATGCTGACGCAGAAAGAGAGCCGGCTCATCGCCAGGCTCCTGTGGCACGACTGGTTCCCGAGCGTCTGGCTCGACGAGCACCAGCAGGGCAGCACCGGCTCGCGCATCTTCGTCATGCCGGCCACCGACCCGATCAACCTGAACGTCCACCCTCTCATCTACCGGTGGAACGGCCTGCTCGGGCAGGCGCAGGCCGCCGCGCTCGAAGCGGCGGGCAAGGACGGCATCATCTACAACGCCACGTACACGAACTACTGGGAAGGCGCGATGGCGTGGGCCGGCTGGTGGAACAACCAGGTGGGCCTGCTGACCGAACTGGCGAGCGTGCGGATTGCGACGCCGACCGATCAGCAGCGCGCCGAACTCGGGCGCCCGCCGGCGGCGACCGGCGAAGGCCGGGGCGGTAGCGGCGGCCGCGGCGACAGCGGTGGGATCCTGCCCCCGCCCACCGACGTGATGCCCCGGACCGAGTATCCGCGTCCCTGGCTGGGCGGGCGCTGGACGCTGCGCGACATCGTGGACTACGAGTTGATCGCGACCATGGCGCTCCTCGAGGCGGCCGCCGATCGACGCGAGACGCTGCTCCGGCAGATCTACGAGGTGAACCGGTCGACGATCGAGAACGGCAGGAAGGGCGATCCCGCGGCCATCCTCGTGCCGCTCACCGGGCAGCAGGACCCGCGCCAGGCCGTCCACCTGGTCGAGAAGCTGCAGCAGGGCGGCGTGGAGATCTACACCGCGGAGGCGGCGTTCGACGCCGACGGCAAGAGCTATCCCGCCGGCACGTTCGTCATCCCTATGACGCAGGTTTTCGCCCGCTACGCCAAGGACATGCTCGAGAAACAGGTCTACCCGGAGGTGCGCCGCTCGCCCATCTCACCGCCCGAGGCGCCCTACGACGTCACCGCCTGGTCGCTGGGCATGCTGGTCGGCGCCGAGACCGTGTTCGTGAAGAAGCCGCTGGCCGACGCCGTCAAGTTGCAGCGGATCGAACAGTTCACCGTGCCGAAGGGCGAGGTGACCGGCAACGGCCTGCTCTTCACCTTCGACTACAGGGGGCCAGACACGGCCATTGCCCTGAATCGGCTGCTCAAGGACGGCGCGCGCGTCACGTTCGGACCGGGCGCCTCGGTGGTCCGGGTGACGGGCGTGCAGCGAAAGCGCATGGAAGCGGTGGCCGCCGAGTTCGGCCTCAAGGTCAAGGCTGCCGAGGCGCCCAAGGGCACGATGCCCGGCATGGCGATCAAGGCGCCGCGCGTGGGGTTGTACCAGCCGTGGACCGCGAGCATGGACGAGGGGTGGACGCGGTGGGTGCTCGAACAGTACGAGTTCGCGCCCGGGACGATCCACAACGAGGATATCAAGACGGGGCAGCTGCGCGAGAAGTACGACGTTATCGTGTTCGCCGATCAGCAGCCGTTGAGCATCCTGCAGGGCAGCACCTCGCGCGCCAACCGGAAGGAGTACCAGGGCGGCATCGGCGATGATGGCCTCCGGTCGCTCAGGACGTTCGTGAACGACGGTGGCACGCTCGTGCTCATGGGAAACGCCTGCGACTTCGGCATCGAGAACTGGCCGCTGCCCGTGCGGAACGTGAAGCGCGGCCTCTCGCGCGAACAGCACTTCGCGCCCGGCACGATCGTCCGGGTGGACGCGGACGCGACGAGCCCGCTCGGCTACGGCGTCGCCGCCAGCACGTTCGGCTTCTACAACAACAGCCCGTTCTTCGCGATCACCGACGGCTTCCCGTCACAGAAGACCTCCGTCCTCGTGCGCTACCCGAACCGCGACATCGTGGCGTCGGGGTGGCTGAAGGGCGAGGAGCTGATGGCGGGCCACGCGGCGGTGGTGATGGTGGAGACCAATCCAGGGCGAGTCGTGCTCTTCGGCCTGCGCCCGCAGCACCGCGCGCAGACACAGGCGACGTTCCCGCTGCTGTTCAACGCGCTGTACCTGGCGACGACGGGCGGGACGAAGGGCGGGGCGTGAAAAGGCTTAGGGCCTGATTGATCCGAAGGCCCGGGGGTGCCGCTCTCCCCGGCCCCTTCGGACCTTCGGACCGTTGACGCGCTAGCTCCCCTGCAGATACTTCCCGAAATCCATCTCCGAGGCGGGCGGGAGCGTGTCTGGATCGACGTCCGGGATCGCGTACTGTTTCCTGAGCGCCGCCAGCACGTCGAGCGCCAGTTGCAGGTGCTCGCGCGTGTGGCCGCGCATCACGCTGGTGCGGATCAGCGCGTGCCCCATCGGCACGGCCGGGTAGACGGCGGGCGTCGCGAACACGCCCAGTTCCAGCGCTTCGCAGCACATCTTGAACGCCAGCGTCTCCGATCCCACGAACAGCGCCACGATGGGCGTCGTGCTGCCCAGGATGTGATAGCCGATCGCCTTCACACCCTCCCGGAAGAACTCGACCTTCGCCGACAGCTCGTCGAAGAGCGACTGATCTGTGTTCATCAGGTGCAGCGCCGCCAGCGCGGACGCGGCGCACGAGGGCGGCAGTGCCGCCGAGAAGATCAACGTGCGGGTCTTGTGGCGCATGTAGTCGATGACGGCCGACTCCCCGGCCACGAAGCCGCCCACGCTGGCGAACGCCTTGCTGAAGGTACCGAACGCGACGTCCACGTCGTCATTGACGCCCTGGCTGGCCGCCGTCCCGCGCCCGTTCGGGCCCAGCACGCCGAAGCCGTGCGCGTCGTCGAGGTAGAGACGGAATCCGTGCCGCCGTTTCAGGTCCACGATGGCCTTCAGGTTGGCCACCCGGCCGGTCATCGAGAACACGCCGTCGGTGACCACCAGCGTGTTGTCCCAGGACGTTTGTGCCGCGAGCTGCGCCGCCAGGTCGTCCACGTTGTGGTACACCCTCGCCCGCCGGCATCTCGCCATGCGCACGCCGTCGATCAGGCTGGCGTGGTTCTCGTCGGCGGAGAAGATCACCGCGTCGGACCCGCTGCCCAGCAACCCCACCGACCCGAGATTCGCCAGGAACCCCGACGAGAAGATAAGGGCCGCCTGCTTGCCCGTGAACGCGGCCAGTTCCTTTTCGAGCGTCTCGTGCAGGTCCAGGTTGCCGTTCAGGAAGCGCGACCCGGTGCAACTGGTGCCGTAGCGGTCGATGGCGTCGTGCGCTGCGCGCACGACTTCCGGATGGTGCGTCAGGCTGAGGTAGTTGTTCGAGCCCAGCATGACAACGCGCCGCCCGCCGATGGTGACGATGGGACCTTCCGAGGCCGACAAGGTGTGGAAATAGGGGTAGATGCCGGCCGCTTTGATCAGGTCCGGATCGTGATACGCGTAGCAGGGTGCGAAAATATCCATGAGCCTGTGCGTCCTGGGAACCTTGCCTGCGAGCACAAGGAAGGAACGCCTATTATAGGCATGCAGGCTGGGGTGTAAACCAGATTCGTGGGTCCGCGCCCGCCTCGCGGGGAGGGAGCCTCATGGAGCCATCGATCTCGTCCACGTCAGGTCGGCTCGTCGTCGTGACCGGCGCCGGTCAGGGCATCGGCCGCGCCACCGCCGCGCGTTTTGCGGCGCGCGGGGACCGCGTCATCGCCACCGTACGTGATGGTGACCGGGCGCGCGCGCTGACCGAAGAAGCGCAACGGGCGTCGCTGCCCCTGGAGTACGTCGCCCTGGAACTGGTCTCCGGCGACGGCTTCGACGAGGTCCTCGAACGCGTCGAGGCGGCACGCGGCCTGGACGTGCTGGTGAATAACGCCGGCGTCGGCGTGCTGGGCTCGGTCGAAGAGGTCGGCGACGAGCAGGTGAGACACCAGTTCGCCGTGAACGTCTTCGGCCCGCTAGCCTTGACCCGGCGCCTGCTGCCCGGGCTGCGCCGCCGGCGGGGCCACGTCGTCTGGGTGGGCTCGCTGGCGGGCCGCATGGCCCTGCCCTTCCAGGCCCACTACTCCGCCACCAAGGCTGCCATCGCGAGCCTGAGCGATGCGATGCGTCTGGAACTCGCGCCGCACGGCGTGCGGGTGACCTGCGTCGAACCCAGCGACTTCGCCACCGGCTTCACGGACGCGCGCGTCGTCGCCCGCGTGCCGGGCTCGGCCTACGCGTCAGCGCTCGAAACCTGTCTGCGGGAAGTGGAGAAACAGGAACGGGGGGCGCGGGCCCCGGACTGGGTGGCGAAGGTGATCGTGGCGGCTGCCAGCGACGGGAAGGCGCCAGCCCGCCGGCCGGTGGGCCAGAACGCGAGGACGATCTGCCTGCTGCAGCGCCTGCTGCCGGCCCGGATCGTCGAGCGGCTCGTGGGGTCGCACTATGGGCTGTGAAGCCCTCGGCTTGCAGGCCCCGGGTCTTCAGGCGGGGTCCCCAGCGCGGCACCCGCGCTGGGGTGCCGAGACCCGGGGCAGTCGGTCGAACAACCCTTTCACCGCCTGCTTCGACACCTTGCCCATCGCGTTGCGCGGCAGCTCTGGCACGCTGACGAGACGCGTGGGCAACTTGTAGCGCGCCAGCCGCGACTTCGCCCACTCGCGCAGCGGCTCCAGTTCGAGAGGCGCATCACCGACCATCGTCACCGCCACCGCGATGCGCTCGCCCCACGCCTCGTCTTCGAGCCCGACGACCGCGCATTCCCGGACCTGCGGATGCTCGCGCAGGACTTCCTCGATCTCGAGCGCGGAGATCTTGTAGCCGCCGCTCTTGATGATGTCCACCGACAGGCGCCCGAGCAGGCGGTACATCCCGCCTTCGAGCACGGCGACGTCGCCCGTGCGGAACCAGGTGTCGCGGAAGGCCATGGCCGTGGCCTCCTGGCGCTGCCAGTACTCGCGAAAGACGCCGTCGCCCCTGACCTCGAGTTCGCCAGCGGTCCCCGCCTGAACGGTCTCGCCGTGCTCGTCCACGACGCGCACCTGCACGCCCGGCAACGGCACGCCCACGAAGCCGGGCCGGCGCTCGCCGTGCAGCGGATTCGACAGCGCCATGCCGATCTCGGTCATGCCGTACCGCTCCAGCAGCACGTGACCGGAGATAGCGCGCCACTTCTCGCGCACGGTCACCGGAAGCGCTGCCGACCCGGAAACCATGAGCCGCATCGCGGCGCATCCTTCGCGCATGGCGTCGCGCGACTCCGGTGACGCCGCGTCCCACGCGGCGACCAGCTTCGCGTAGATCGTCGGCACGGCCATGAAGAGGGTCAGCCGCCGGCGCGTGAACGCCTGCCACACGGCCTCGGCGTCGAATCGCGGCAGCATCTCGCAGGTCGCCCCGGCCCACAGCGCGCACGTCAGCACGTTGACGATGCCGTGCACGTGGTGCAGCGGGAGCACGTGGAGGATCCGGTCGCTGGCCTGCCAGGCCCAGGCCTCGACCAGGCCGCGCACCTGCGCCCCGAGGTTCGCGTGGGTCAGCACCACGCCCTTGGGGGTTCCCGTCGTGCCGCTCGTGTAGAGGATGAGGGCACCGCGGGCATCGCAAACGCACGGCCGCGAGACGTCCGCGGCGTCTGACAGCGTCTCGACCCGCGCGATGGGTGTTGCCGCGCGTCCGCGCGCCGCCGCCATCTCGCCTTCCAGCGCCGGATCCACCACCACGACGCTCGCCTGCGTGTCGGCCACCGCGTACGCCCATTCGGCGGGCGCCTGGACGGTGGACAACGGCACGCCGATGGCCCCTGCGCGCCAGATGGCCCACTGGGTGGCGACGTGGTCGAACCCCGCAGGCAGCAGGTACGCGATCCGCGACGGCCCCTGTCCCGCCTTCGGGGCCCATCCCCGGGCGAGCAGCGACCGGGCGATGGCGTCCGAGCGGGCGAGCAGATCCTCGTAAGTGAACGCGCGGCCGGCGGACACGATCGCAACGCGGCGGCCGTGTGCCCGGGCGCGGGT
>Ga0315273_10010621_pt1 | contig 11754 bp, 8 predicted proteins | sample YL17G02_0_MG_FD_205753 | JGI IMG/M metagenome (GOLD analysis project Ga0315273, IMG submission 205753) | Sediment microbial communities from Yellowstone Lake, YNP, Wyoming, USA - YL17G02_0 | ecosystem: Environmental > Aquatic > Freshwater > Lake > Sediment | place: USA: Wyoming | collected... | reverse complement strand
CCTAGCTCTCCGGCCAGAAGGTCTCGGGCGCTGGTGTATTTCCTGGGAACCTCGACTGCAGCCCTTCCTTTCGCGATATAAGGCCCGGAGAGAGCTTCAGGGTGCGCGGCCACAAACCTGGAGAGGTGCTCTTCCTCCCAAGCCGGAGGTCCCAGCCGGCCGTGAACTCTTGGCAGCTCCCATACCTCCAGCTCGAAGAGCAGGTAAGCCCGGCCATCGCTACTGCCCACATCGCTGCGCAACAGCCGAAAGCCGTTCTTCTCCAGAAGAGACCTCGCCGCCTCCTCCGCCTTTCGCAGCTGGGGAAAGAGGACGTCCTCCACCACAGGCGGAGCCTGGAAGTCCACCAGGATCATGCAGCTTCCCCGGTCCCGGATCTGCCTTTCAAGCATCTCATCGGAGATGGGGCGATGCTCAGGAGGAAAGAAGTACTCCAGGCCGGGATCTCGAAGGAAGCAGCGCGACGCTGCAGAGAACTGGAGCATCTTGTCCAGGGTCAGGGCAGCTGCCACGTTTCTCTTCGGATCTACGGGATCCACGACCACCAGCGGCTCCTGATGAGGCCTGGCACAATGCCCCTCCAGGTCGATGATCGCGCCCGGCCTCCAGGAAGAAGCCCCTCTCAAGGTGGACACAAAAGAACGATAGCGAAGGATGAGCAGCTCCGCCAGGTAGCCGGAGAATCCGCCCGTCTTGAGCTCCGATCCGTAAACCTCCGTGCCCTTCATGAACTGCTTGAGAAGGAGGACCTCCTCCTCCAGCCCGTTTATCTTGCTGGCCACATACCTGGTGTGAAAGGGCGTCCTGTCCACGGCAGACTTGAGGGCGGTGGCATCCTGCAGAAGGTAGCAGGGAACGAGGTCGACATCGAAGTCATCTATGCGGGCGTGGACATAAGCGTGCTCAGCATAGCGCTCTTCGTGATGGGGAGAGACGAGCCTGGCCACCTCCAGCCCGAGCCCGAGGTCCGAGCCCTCCGGCAGGGCCAGAAATATATCCAGGTCGTGATCCCCGGCCAGCCATGTTCCCCTGGCGGCGCTGCCCGCGAGCATAGCCTGTAGCGCCAGGCCGCGCTCGGAGGACAGATGCCTGATCCGGGAGAGGATGGAGCCGGAGACCTCCAGAAGCCTTTTGCGGTCAACTGCCGTGGGGCGGACCCTTTCTAAAACCTCAAAAAGAATCTGGGAGAGGGAACTTGGCGAGGTCGTCGTAGATCGGCCCTCCTCGGGTCAGTGTGCTCTTCTTGAGAAGAAAGCGCTCTACGGGGAAGGAGCCCAGGTCCACGCCAGCCAGAGAGGCGATAATGGGAGCAAGCCTCCTGTTCACCTCAGGGCTCGGCTGGCCCACTCTGGCGATGGTGACATGGGGGCTGAATCCCCTTTCATCGCGGCGGAAGCCCAAAGGCCGCAAGGCCGCCTCTATCTTCTGCTGGAGGCTCTCAAACTCTCCCTCCAGCCCCAGCCACACCACGCGGATGGATCGGCCGGGAAAGGCTCCCATTCCCTTCACCCCTCCTCGGAAGGGCCGCCCCTTTACGCTCTCAAGCGCCTGGGAGATGGCCCCGATCATCCCTTCGGGAACCTCCCCCAGGAACTTCAAAGTGACGTGCACCAGCTCAGGCCTTACCAGCCTGAGCCCCTCAAGGGCGATCTGCTGCTGCAGGCGCCCGACCTCCTCGCGCATGCTCTCCGGGAGGTCCACCGCCACAAAGCACCTGACTTCCGTCATCTCAATACGCTGCCCTGGCTGGCAGAGGTTACTGATTTCCAGTATCTGGCCAGCACACCGTCCTTGACCTTGGGCTCAGGCGCCCTCCACGCCCTCCTGCGGCGCTCCAGCTCGTGCGGATCAACCAGAAGGTCCAGCTTCCGGGCAGGGATATCAATGCTGATCATATCTCCGGCCTGGACCAGGGCGATGGGCCCTCCTACTGCCGCCTCAGGAGAGACGTGGCCTATGCAGGGGCCGCGGGTACCTCCGCTGAACCTGCCGTCTGTGATCAGGGCCACGGACTCGCTCATCCCTGCTCCGGCTATGGCCGAGGTGGGCGCCAGGGTCTCCCTCATGCCCGGCCCCCCCTTGGGCCCCTCATATCTTATCACCACTACGTCTCCGGGCTTAACCTCTCCTCCTACGATGCCGGCCATTGACTCCTCCTCCGAGTTGTAGACCACCGCCGGTCCGGCATGCTTGCGCATGGACTTTGACACTGCCGTCTGCTTGACTACGGCGCCCTCGGGGGCCAGGCTGCCGCGAAGAATGGCTATTCCTCCCTCTGGGTGCACGGGAGCCTTCAGGGTCGCGATCACCCGGGAGCTGACCTCCGGGTTGACGGCCTTGAACTGGGCCAGCTCCTCACCCAGGGTTCTGCCGGTAACCGTGAGAACGTCCAGGTTCAGCTTGGACATAAGGCGGCTCATGACCGCCGGAATGCCCCCCGCCCGGTCGAAGTCGAGCATGTGGTACGGCCCCCCCGGCCGGAGATCTACCAGATGTGGGGTCTCCTTGCTGAGCTCGTCGAATCTGTCCAGGTTCAGGCTGAGGCCGAACTCTGCGGCCACGGCCGGGATGTGCAAAACGGTATTGGTTGAGCCGCCTATGGCCATATCCACCCTTATGGCGTTGTCTATAGATTCTGGGGTCACAATCTGCCGGGGCGTCAGCCCTCTTGCCACCAGCTCCATGATCTTCATCCCTGATCGCTTCGCCATCCTGACTTTTCGGGCATCAACGGCGTGAACTGTGGCGCATCCCGGCAGGCTGAGGCCGAGGGCCTCAGTCAGGCAGGCCATGGTGTTGGCAGTGAACAGGCCGGCACAGGATCCAGCCCCGGGGCAGGCCGCCTCCTCCAGAAGGGAGAGGTCGTCTCCCCCTGCCTGCCAGCCCTCGAAGAGGTTTACCAGGTCTAGCTCTCTGTCGCAGGCAAATCCGGGGAGCATGGGGCCGCCTGTGACTACAATCGTGGGAATATCCAGCCTGCCCGCAGCCATGAGATGGCCGGGCACTATCTTATCGCAGGATGGAAGCATCACCATGCCGTCCAGCTGGTGGGCCTCGACCATGATCTCTATGGAGTCCTCGATCAGCTCTCGGCTGGGGAGGGAGTACCTCATCCCCCGATGGCCCATGGCCACTCCATCGCATATGCCGATGGTCTGGAACTCGAAGGGCACGCCTCCCGCGGAGCGGACGCCGGCCTTAACCGCCTGTGCCAGCTTGTCCAGATGTATGTGCCCGGGTATGAACTCATTCCAGGAGTTGACTATGCCGATAAAAGGGCACCCGATCTCCTCATCTGTCAGGCCGGTGGCCTTGAGCAACGCCCGGTGCGGCGCCCGTTCCGCGCCGACCTTTGTGATATCACTCCTCATCCAACTCGCACCTCGATAGCAAATAACTTTTCAGTGAGGCAGTACCTTTTTTTATTTAAGTAGTTGGTGATCTCAAAAAGGCATCGGTGATTGCCTGATGTGGTAAAAATGATTTTTAAAAATTTACTTTTCATGCCATAAGAGACCTCAAAACTAGGTATTTTGTCGCATTGGAACATAAATTTATTATAGGAAATGGAAAGATATGTCTCTAAGGTGAGACGGATGGATGCCTATGCAGGCCAGATGCTTTATGTTGATCTAAGGACGGAAAAAATACGAATTGAGCCGACTCCCCATGCCCTCAAACGCCATTACATGGGAGGTCGAGGTTTTGGTATCCGGCTTTTGAGCGATATGGTTGATCCGAAGGCCGACCCCTTCCATGACGACAATGTGATCGTTTTCGCGACAGGCCCCCTCACTGGCACCGGCGTTCCCATGGGATCCAGATACGAGGTAACTACCGTATCTCCCCTGACAGGAACTGCGATAAGTGCAAACAGCGGTGGGGTCTTTGGCTGGAAGATGAAGAGGGCCGGCTTTGATGCAGTGGTGGTCGGAGGAAGGGCAAGAAGGCCGGTCTACCTCTTCATCGCTGATGGGAGGGCGGAGCTCCGGGCGGCTGGTGCCCTATGGGGCAAAACCACCAGCGCGACAGTAGAATCAATCATCGAAGAGCACGGCGATCCTTCCATCAGGGTCGCATGCATCGGTCCTGCCGGTGAACGGCGAGTGCGATTTGCATGCATAATCAATGAGAAGACAAGAGCTGCCGGGAGAGGAGGTGCAGGGGCAGTCATGGGCGCCAAGAACCTGAAGGCCATCGCGACGCGCGGCAGCATGACGATTGAAGTCGCCGATGAAGACCGGCTGAAGGAGGTCAATGACAGGGTTCGGGAGAAGGTTGGAGAGAACGGCATTGCCAAGGCTCTTCACACCTATGGCACTGCCGTTCAGGTCAACATCATAAACGAAAACTACATCTTGCCCACCAGAAATTTCCAGACCGCCTACTTCCCCACCGCTGAGAAAGTATCCGGCGAGGAGATAGCAAAGTCAATTCTGAAGAGGCCAAAGGGGTGCTACGGCTGCATCATCCAGTGTGCGCGAGTCCATGAGATCAAGGGGGAGTCTGGCGAAGGCCCGGAGTACGAAACAGATTGGGCATTTGGCGCAGACTGCGGCATTGACGATCTCGAGGCCATCGTCCGCGCTAACAATCTCTGCAATGAGTACGGCCTCGACACGATCTCAACCGGAGCTACAATTGCCTGCCTGATGGAGCTGGCAGAGAAAGGGCATGTCCAGAGCCCGATTCGGTTCAGCGATGCTTCAGGCATGGTGAACCTTGTTAAAGAGATCGCTCTCCGTGAAGGAATCGGAGACGAACTCGCCGAAGGATCATACCGGTTCGCGGACAAGAGCGGTCATCCGGAGCTATCCATGAGCGTCAAGCAGCAGGAGCTTCCTGCCTACGATCCTCGTGGATTGCAGGGCCACGGCCTGGCCTATGCCACGGCGGTCAGGGGTGGCGACCACGTGTACGCCTACCTCATCTCCCCGGAAGTGCTGGGGGCACCCGAAAAGCTTGATCCTTACGCAATCGAAGGAAAACCGCTATGGGCGAAAGTATTCCAGGACCTGACTGCAGCGATCGATGCTTCCGGCATGTGTCTCTTCAGCTCCTTCGCCCTCAACGCAGATGATTATGCCGATCTCGTCTCCGCGGCGACCGGAAGTAGGCTTGATGCTGCCGGCCTGTTGCGTTGCGGCGAACGCATCTGGAACCTCCATAAGCTGTTTAACATCAGCCGCGGATTCGGGCGCAAAGACGATGCTCTTCCCGAACGCTTGCTCAAGGATCCATTGAAGGAAGGAGGACCCAAAGGGCAGATCTGGAGACAAGAGGAACTCCTCGATGAATACTACAGGATACGGGGATGGGACCGCGTCGGCAATCCTTCTTCTGAAAAATTGAAAGAGCTTGGATTGGCCTAGTCTCTCCCAAAACCGATTTTTGACCAGGGCGAAGGTTGCGCGATGCTCGTACCTCGTCTGGCATTCCAGGCGCTATGCTGCAGATCCGGCCAACTTGAGGATGGGATTGCACCATGAAAATAACCGTCAAGACCTTTGCCACATTCCGGGAGCTCTTGCACAAGGAGATCGAAGCGGAGTTTGAGGAGGGCGCAACCATAGGAAGGCTTCTCGATGTGCTATGCGCGAGGTTTCCCGGACTGGCAGAGGAGATCTTCTCCGCACCGGCGGTCACTAAGCCTTATGTGAACATCCTGAAAAATGGGAGAAATATTCACTTCATCAGGGGGCTTGATACGCACCTCGAAGACGGAGATATTATTGCCATGTTCCCTCCTGCGGCAGGAGGGTGATCTTCTCTTACCCCCGTCCCGCATCTCTTCGCAGCCATTAGGCACATTTGTTTATGCTTCAATGACTGACAGGAGATCTACCCCTCGCGGGAGGACCCGGCCCACAGGAATAAATATGCCCTTGTCTCTAGCCCAATCCGAGGCGATCCAATGGACCCCTACCATTTATTCCTGGCATTTCTGGCTGTCTACATATCGGCGTTAGTCGTCATCGGACTTGTCTCATCCCGCCGGCAGAGGTCTGTCACTGACTTCTGGCTGGCGGGAAGAGAGCTGGGCCCTGTGACCATAGGCTTCTCCGCAGCAGCTTCCTGGATCACCGCCAGCGCTCTGCTGCTCTCCACTGGGCTTTTTGTGCTGATAGGCATAGGCTCGATATGGGTATGGGTCTTCCCCAACATTGCCGCCCTGGCAATAATAGCCGCCATCTCGGGGAAGATAAAGAACCTCCCGACCCTGACTCAGCCCGAGCTGATGGAGATGAGATACGATCCCATGATCAGAGCCCCGGTGGCCCTGGCCATCGCCATCATGATGGTCCTATTCTCTGTGGTAGACTTCATAGGATTCAAGCTGGTTCTGGGCACCTTCTTTGGTGTGGAGCCCTCGCTGGCCATCCTCATCATGGCGGCCTCAGTGGCCTTTTATGTCAGCCTGGGCGGCTTCCGCGCCGTGGTCAGGACGGATATACTGCAGTACCTTCTTCTGCTCTTCCTGGCAGCCTTTGTGGCCTTCATTACGTGGAGGCTCTCCTCAGAGCAGGGATTCAGCATAGCCACAGCCGCCTCGAACCTGGGCTCCGATTGGTGGAATCCCTTCGTAATGGGTGGGGTCATGGGGGCGCTGGTCTTCCAGCTAGCCCTTCTGCCGGGATGGGTGGCGGAGCAGGACCCCTGGCAGAAGGTGTGGGCGGCGAGAGATGAGAGGGCGGCAAAGCTCGGCCTGCTGGCGGGAGCTGCACTCCTGGCCCTGGTCTACTTCTTCTGCCTTCTCACGGCCGTGGGCTTGAGCGTGCTCTATCCCCGCCCGGGAAATGAGGTGGAGGCGGAGATGCTATACCTGAGGGTCATCAGCGACAATGTGCCCTCTGCCCTTCTGGCAGTTCTCAGCGTGGGCTTTGCCGCTGCCTCCATGTCCTGTACGGATACCTTTGCCACCTCCGGAGCCTCATGCATCTCCAGAGACATTGTGCAGAGGCATCTCAAGCCTGAGGCCACTGTGAGGGAGATGCTGATCATCAATAGAATATTAATAATCATAATGATCGCTATCTCTGCTTTTATAGCCTTGAACGTGGAGAGCATCATGGAGGCGGTGATAATTGCCACCGTCATCGGCACCACCTCCTACTTCTTTCCTATAATCGGCGGGCTGTACTGGAAGAGAGCCACCGAGTGGGGAGCATTGGCCGGCCTGGTGGCAGGTGGAGGGACGCAGATGGTCCTGATCTCCTATGAGCTCTTCTGGCTGCGACAGCCGTTGGATACCATTTCTCCCCTGCTCACGGAGCATGGGGTTCTGGTGGGCCTGGCCTTGAGTGCCCTTTTCTTCGTAGGAGTCTCCCTGGTCACCCCGCCCACGGAGAAGATACGCCTCGCTCCCTTCTTCCCAGAGGTGGCGGAGGAGCTCTTCGGCAAAGAGGTTCCTTTGGTGAGGAGGGGCTCGCGATACCCCGAGATCCTGGAGATGGTAGAGGAGAACGTCGCAGGAGATAGGGCTCATCTCAACCTCTACCTTAACTTAAGGCCGGCGGGGGCCGATGGCGCGGATACGTTCGGTGATATGAGATGGGTTGACTTTGTGGAGAGGCTGAAAGCCGTGAACTCCCAGTGGTTCACCCCATCGGGCGGGGATATCGTCTACAGGCTTTCCCAGGCGGACATGCTGGCCTGCGTTAAGATGGTGCGCGGAGATGCGCACCAGATCTGGCTCTCTGCTGAGCCTAGACGGGAGCTGCGCGAGCGTCAGAGGGACGAGCTTTATCTGGCTTTTGAAGAGATTGAGGGGGCTCTGCTGAATTTCGGGCTGGCCCCGTCTTTATCCAAAATATGAACGATGTAGTTGAAGTGGCTGTGGTTGGCGCCGGGCCGGCCGGCTCCACCGCGGCAGAGGTTGCCGCCGCCGCAGGGGCGGAGGTGCTGGTGATCGAGCGCAAGAGGGAGATCGGGACGCCTGTGCAATGCGGTGGCTTTCTCCCCGAGGCCCGCGAGCTGAAGGAGCTGCTGCCCCATGCCTCCCTGCCCCATACGCTTCTAGACCTCCCAGAGCGCTGCATTTTGCACAGAACAAGGCTACAGCGCCTCTATGCCCCCTCTGGGAGATCAAAGGAGTTCCCTGTAGAGGCGCGAGTGGTGGACCGCCGGGCCTTCGACAGATATCTGGCTCAAAGGGCAGCGCGGGCAGGGGCAAGGTTCCTCCCGGCAACTCGAGCCAGGCTCGTATCAGGCGATCTCCTGCTCTCCGGCCGCAGCTCAATGTCGATATGCCCCGAAGTAATAATAGGGGCTGACGGCCCAAGCTCGGGGATCTCCAGAGGCATGGGAAATCGCGGCGGCGAGAGGGGCATATGTCTGCAGTACGAAATGGCAGATGTGGCCATAGATTCCCAGGCCGCAGAGATGTATTTCAGCGCCCGCTATGCCCCAGGTGGCTACGCCTGGATCATCCCCCTGGGGCAGGATACGGCCAATGTGGGAATAGGCGTGAGATCTGCCTATATGGGAAAGGCCAGCCTTCGACAGCTATTGGAGGGCTTTATCAATGAGCATCCGGTGGCCAGGGAAAAGCTCCGCCGGGGCCAGGTGCTGGCGGTGATGCGCGGCCTGGTTCCGGCCTCAGGGACCGCTGTTGCCCTTCAGAAAGATAATCTTCTTTTGGCTGGCGATGCCGCGGGTCAGGTGATGGCCACTAGCGGCGGTGGTATTCCTCTGGCCGTTGTGGCGGGGAGGATCGCTGGAGAGATCGCTGCCGCATATTTTAATGAGAAGGCTGCGCTGGGAGAGTACCCTTCGCGCGTTTACCAGGAGTTGGGAAGGGAGCTGGAGAGGTCAGTGCGCATCAGGAAGATGGTGGACGGCATTATGCGCCGCGATAGGCTGATGGATGTCCTTTTTGCAGCGCTCGAACCTGACCATATGAAGGCCGTAATGCGTGCACAGATTCCCGATGCCCTGGACGTGGTCCGCGAGCTTGTAGGGTAGCTAAACAATAAATTATGTTAATATCATTAAAATGAAATGTTTTATTAAATAAAATCAACCAATATTGACCGGCCATCCTGCGGCAGTGCCTCTTAATTGGGATCTGCCAACATCTCCAGAGCAGGCGGGCTCCCCTAAGGATGCATCCTCGGGAATTTTCATCCCCAGAATATTTTCTCTTACTTTTTCTCTTGCTTGGGCGCTGCACTGATAAGTTCTTCCAGGGGCTTGGATCCTGTCTCCACAATCTTGACGTTGATCTGCCCGACGTCAGTTGATATCTCCTTTCCATGAAGGCTCTTGCGGCTTCTTCGACCCTCTGCGGTGGGATGATATCCCGCTCCACCCGAGATGAGAATTCTCTTTCGCCTGGTTCCGGGAAGGTCGGCGCGCATGGGGAACCCCTCTCGGTCGCTTCCGCCTGTAATCTTGACGGCATAGCCGGGCATGCCAAGGATCTCTCCTTCTATCCTATCTCCAATGCGTTTTCCCAGTAACCTGTTTGCTGCAGGCTCCTTGACCTCCACCTGATATGCTTTACCGCTTTGTGGATCAGATATGACTACAGTAAAATCCATCTTGATTCCTCAATTGGTTTGTCGCGACTTTTCATCTTGACAACCAGGCCATATAAAATCTTATCCTGGATCAGTGGAGCAACGGCCGATTATACGGGCGTTATTGATTTTAGCCCCTGCATTTTGGGTCGTGGGTGAAGGTTACTGAAAATCATCACGAGAATCGAATGCATGGGATTCATTTTGGCAGTAAACATCCATTGCACCAGTTGTTAGCGCTTTTCAGTAGCTCACGTACGCGACCGCATTTTGCTGTACTCCACCAAGCCGGATAGGGGAATGCTCTTGATCCCGATTCCCAGCTCCTCTGCCGCTACTACTCCGTTGACTCCAGCACACATTGCTATTCCAATCTTGCCCGCTGCTACAGGGCACCCCAGGACTGGCTCGCCAGGCTTTCCGAACTCTATCAGGCCTCCGAAGCCAGCGGCTCTGGTTTGATCCAGAAGGTTCCTCGCCAGGTTTGCCGCAGCCGGGGGGACCTCTCTCACATTAGCCAGCACCTCGCCGGCCCTCCCGGCAATTACGTCCATAACGCGCGTCCTCCTTCGCGCCATGAATACCCTAATGGGATCAAGAGAGCTGCCGGCATAGGCAATCAAATCCGTGAACTCAGGCGATCCGCTGTTGATCCTTACTATTCCTGAGAAGCTGGTATTGACAGGAATGCCTCTTTTCATGAGCATGCCGTCAAGAGTTATGCTGCATACTGTAGCCAGGCCAATGTATCCGGCAGGTATCTCAAGATTGGATATCTCCTCTCTCTCGTCGGCTATCAGCACCCTGTTGCTTATGGTTAGCCCGGCGTCGAAAGCCCTGCCCAGCACTGCCAGCACCTCCTCCAGCTCTGTCTTGTTCACCAGGCTTGCGTTGACGATGACATCTCCCTGGCAGCTTCCTGGATCAAAAGTGGTCCTGTACATGTATTCCTCAATGAGGGTATTCACGAAGCCTATCCTGTCGTCGACCAGGGCGTCGTTAAGCTCTCTTTTTCCCAAAGTGGTCAGCACCCTGCCGCTATAGCCCTGCTTCTTGGTGAATCCCAGCTCATCCAGGATCTTGAGGTTGTACCTCACAGCACGCTCTCCAAGGTCGTATCCACGGATGCTCAGAGAGTCTGATATAGCTCTGGCTCCTATGGGGTTGTCCGCCTCCTCTATCACCCTCAGGATTTCTATGAACCTGCGCTGGCTGGCGTGCGCCATGGTGAGAAGCTTCATCCTATCAGATCCTCCGGGAAAGGGGATATATATCTTATGGAAATAGCCTAAAGATATCGCCTGCCAAGGATGGCGCATGAAAAGGCGGAAGTCCCGTGGGGTAGTGGTCAATCCTGAAGGCCTTTGGAGCCTGCGACGGTGGTTCGAATCCGCCCGGGACTACTCCTTCTCCTTTTTTCCCAAGCCATTAGAGAAACTTACATATATCGGGGCATGTCTTTGCCAAAGAGCCAGCGCATGGCGTCTGAAGGGCAAAAGGTTTTGATTTGCATCAACTACTGTCAAAGATAGAGTGCTCCGGTAGTGTAGTCCGGTCAATCATTCCGGCCTTTCGAGCCGAAGACTCGGGTTCAAATCCCGGCCGGAGCATAAATATTTTGTTTATTATTTTAAATGCGTCGCATTAATTTTTCGTGGGTTCAAAAGAACTCTAAATTGATCAATATCAGATATTTTGCATATAAATTAGCTGTGCACTTCATTTTCCTGATAAAAGGTTATCTATTCGATCTAATTCGCTTTTTTCTTCCAATTAATTTTTATCCGTTTGATACCATTATATTTTTGCTGGAGCAAAAAACTCAAATACCTTCGGATTGTCATGGGATCAGATAACCTCAAATGACCTGGAAATGCCTGGAACCGGAATGGCTGCCCAAGGCAGCACTCATGATGATTTGGTTTCCGTGCCTGGTGGCAAGGGGGCCTGTTTGGTGGTCCGGCAATTCCAAGTCGGTACGGCGGGATCTGGAAGGTCTCCGGACATTTCCAGATCTAATGCAATGAGGGTAAATAAGGAGGTGGGAACGAAATGAGAAAGGAACTAGTTGTTTTGGCGATCATTGCAATGGCCCTAGTGGGCATGGCCGGTGCAGCCAACTACATGTACGAGAAGGCCTCGATCAAGGGCGTCGGCTACAAGAACGTAGAGATGATCATATCCACTCAGATCGGCTATTCGGGAGCCAAGCTGGTAGAGAAGGAGTCCGGCT
>Ga0315273_10010620_pt1 | contig 11755 bp, 10 predicted proteins | sample YL17G02_0_MG_FD_205753 | JGI IMG/M metagenome (GOLD analysis project Ga0315273, IMG submission 205753) | Sediment microbial communities from Yellowstone Lake, YNP, Wyoming, USA - YL17G02_0 | ecosystem: Environmental > Aquatic > Freshwater > Lake > Sediment | place: USA: Wyoming | collected... | reverse complement strand
AAGCTGCCTTTTTCACGCAGCGCGGCAAGCCGCTTGGGTAAATCCGGCTTAAGCATCTCTTTGGTTGCGGCTTGCCGCGCTGCGTTTATCTGCGTCCATTACCGCCTGGAGTGGCATAATCAATCTGTCCTGGCAGGGCATTTCTTTGCCCGCATCATGCCATGTTCCAGTCCGGAGGATATCCTTGGGTCTGCCGAGCAAAATGCGTGCCATGATTCTCGAGTCCCCGCGCTCGCCGCTCAAGGAAATATCCATGCCCATCCCGAAGCCCGGCGCAAACCAGGCGCTCATTCGCGTTCATGCCTGCGCCGTTTGCCGCACGGATCTTCACGTCGTCGACGGTGAGTTGCCAGACCCCAAACTGCCCCTGATCCCCGGGCACCAGATTGTCGGGACTGTCGTCTGCGCGGGGGAAGGGGTCCGTGCGCTCCAGACCGGCCTCCGGGTCGGAATCCCCTGGCTCGGTTCCACCTGCGGTGAATGCAGGTACTGCCGGAGTGGAAAGGAGAATCTCTGCGACCGGGCCCTTTTTACGGGCTACACCCTCGACGGCGGTTATGCGGAATACGCGCTTGCCGACCAGCGCTACTGCTTTCCATTGCCCCCCGGCTACGAGGACTTTGCCGTCGCCCCGCTGCTCTGCGCAGGCTTGATCGGATATCGTTCCTACCGAATGATCGGGGACAACGTCACGCGTTTTGGCATTTATGGTTTTGGCGCCGCCGCGCACATCGTGGCGCAGATCGCGGTTTACGAGGGGAAACGAGTTTTCGCATTTACCTCGCCCATGGATCTCGCCGCACAGGATTTCGCGCGCCGCCTCGGGGCGGCGTGGGCAGGCGATTCAACGTCGATGCCGCCGGAGCAATTAGACGCCGCCGTCATTTTTGCTCCGGTCGGTGCTCTCGTGCCGGCCGCGCTGAAGGCAACCATCAAGGGCGGCACGGTGGTCTGCGGCGGGATTCACATGAGTGACATTCCGTCGTTCCCTTATTCGTTGCTGTGGGGTGAGCGCACTCTGCGCTCGGTCGCGAACCTGACCCGGGCGGATGGCGAAGAGCTGCTGGCCCTTGCCCCCAGGATTCCGGTGAAGACCGAGGTCGAGATCTTTCCTCTCGGATCGGCCAACGAGGCGCTGGACCGCCTGCGCAGCGGCCGCCTGCAGGGGGCCGCCGTTCTGCAGGTGGGATAGAATCTACCGTGACTTCCTTGCTTTTCTGCAAGAAGTTTCTGCCCGCTATTCTCTTCTGCCTCATTGGCTGCGGCCAGCGGCCGCGTCAAGTGAAACCAGCGGCGCTTTTCTAAAAAATATACGGAACGAACATTTTTGATTTCTTCATGAATTTATTGTATGCCGGACCAAAAAACTGGATACATTCAGCTTCGTCTGCTTTGGCGGTAAAAACCAGAAATGAGGTGGCAAGAACGAAGACCATTGTCCTCCACAGGGCTCACCCTGCCGTGCACTGAACATTGTTTACTGAATGCTGGCTGTCCCGTTCCCAATTGCCTGCCGCCTGCGTCACCGAGTCCCGACACGATGCAAGCACATTCGTTCGGGCGATCTTCGGTCGCGGCGGCATCGGGACGGTTAGGCCCAGAACATTTCCGGCGTGCGCGTTGGACCGTCCAAATGCCCGACCAGTTTTTTCTCCATGGGCTTGCGCGACGGCTCCAGTGCGTTGCGCAGGCGATCCATTTCCCCGGCATCGAACGGTGAAAAAGTCCGGGCCACCTCTACATTCTTCGCCAGCATTTCCAGTGCGGGCATCCCCACGACCGCGGCGGAGACCGGCAGGCTCATGGAATAGCGAAGCAGGGAATCCGCTGCGGCCTGTCCAGCCTCCTTGCCGACCAGCAACTCCTGGCCCATGACCTTCATGGCGATGATACCGAGGTTTTTCTTCCGCGCCGCGGGAAGCGCCAGCTCTTCAAAGCGCCCGTTGCGACTGGCATTCAGAGCCATTTGTACGCAGTTCAAGTCGTGCCGCTCGATGGCCTGAGCCATGACTTCGCCGTCGGTGTGGCTGGTCATGCCGATGAAACGCGCCATTTTCTGCTCGCGCACCTCGAGCAGGGCTTTCAGTGCGCCGTCCGGCGCTTCGATCTTCGCCAGATCGTCGCTGCGTCCCAGGCTGTGGATGTGGCAAAGGTCCACATGATCCGTCTGGAGCCGTTTCAGGCTCGCCTCGAAGCGGCGCAGAAAATCATCGCGCTTGCGATCGGGGATCTTTGTGGCCAGAAAAACTTCGTTGCGCCGGGTTGCCATGAGCTTGCCGACACGCGTTTCGCTCTCGCCGTCGCCATAGGAATATGCGCTGTCCAGGTAGGTGATCCCCAGGTCGATGGCCCGGTTCAGAGCCTCGAGGGCCTTGTCCACCTCCTTGTACATCAACCACCGGCTGCCGCAGCCGAAGGCGAGGATGCTGACCTGGACATTCGTCCGCCCCAGCACTCGTTTGGGCAACTCACCCTTGGCGGGCATGGCCGCAGCTCCCGGTCCGGTCAGCATGGTCAGTCCTGCGCCGGCGGCGGTTCCTGCAGCCAGGCGTTCAAGAAACTCTCTGCGCGATTCTTCTCTCGTCATGGATATCTCCTTGAAGTTTCTGAATCTCAGGCGATGTATTTCAGTATTATACGGGGCATTGTCGCCGCGCGATAGGCCTCATTCGTGTCCGCATCGGGCGTGTCCGCATCGGGGATGGTGGAAATCCCTCGCCTTAAGGAGAAGAAAAGGGCGGCAAGGTCGAGAGAGTATACCAGCCAACGTGATCAATGAGGGACCTCTTCCGCCGCTCCCTCACGGTCGCGGCTCTGTTCACCGTGCCAAAACGGAGCCGCGCGCGTAAGCAAGCGGCGGGAAACGATCCTGCTTTGACCTTTTCCCATGTGCTCCGCATGTTGGGTTGGCAGTGCGCGCGATTCCGACCCTCTCCGAGGCTGCATGGAGGGAGATTGGGCGGCGGTTGTTTTGGCGTTGTGCCGGTGACGGCAGAGACGTGCTGGAATCGCGGCTATGAAACGGATATCCTCTGCCTTACTGCTTTTTTCTGTCTCGATCGCCCTCCCGGCCCTTGCGGCAGATGCGGACCTGATTTTTTTTAACGGCAAAGTCATCACCGTCGATGGCAACTTCTCGATTGCCCAGGCAGTCGCCATCAAAGACGGAATGATCACCGCGGCCGGCGGCAGCGACCACATGATCGGATACGACAAGGACAGCGCGATCAATCCCTACAATCCGTTTCTCGGCATGTACTGTGCCGTGACACGGAGGACAAACCGCGGCAACGTGGTTCACCCCGAGGAAAGGATCACGCGCGAGGAAGCGTTGAAAATGTATACCGTCTGGGCAGCCTACCGGCAGTTTTCGGAGGGGATTAAAGGCTCAATCGAGCCCGGAAAACTCGCGGATCTTGTGGTGGTGGACCGCGACTATCTGACCTGCCCCGAAGATCAGATCAAGGACATCGAGCCCTTGATGACGATCCTCAACGGCAGGATCGCATATAGAAAACAATCGACGGCTCAATGACTTAGTACACTGGTTGATGAATACGCCAACGTATTCAAGGTATTTTTTAAAGTGCGGCGGCATGCCGCCGCACTCCAAAAAACGCAGCCGGTATATTTCTTGACCGAACCTTCGAGCATGCCCGTGCGTTTAATGGATTAGAATGGACGTCCGGGCGGGATGGCTCATCCGCCGGCGCCGAGCGCGCCGGGAGAAAATGGAACTCTCCGCATTGCTGGAACGATGTCGAGCGGGTAACGAACTGGCCTGGGAGGCGCTCGTACGCCAGTTTCAAGCCCGCATTTACGGGGTTGCCTATCATTATGTCGGGAATGCGGAAGACGCCCGCGACCTCGCCCAAGAGGCATTCATCCGACTCTACCTGAATCTCGCGCTCTGCCCGGATGAGAGCGGCTTTCTCCCATGGATCATCCGGATTACGCGAAACGCCAGCATCGACCACCTCCGGCGGAAGAAGGCCCGGCCGCCTGCGCACGACCTCGCGGCCGAGGAGATGCTCAACCTCCGTTCTCCCGGCAGGGATCCGGAGGAGCTGTATGCCGCTGATGCGAGGAAAAGGCTGATCCGGCGCGCCTTGAGTGAGCTGACGGAACTGAACCGGGAAATGATTCTGCTGAAAGACATCCAGGGTCTGGCGCTGGAGGAAATCGCCGCGATGCTCAAGGTGCCGCTCGGAACCGTGAAATCCCGTTCCAATCGCGCACGCATCGAATTGGCACAGAAGCTCGCTCTCCTGGCAGGCGGACTTGCCGGGGAGACGGCTGTGTAGGGAATGCATCATGAACTGCAATGGATTTGGCGTAATTCTCGCCGATTTCCAGGGAGGGACGCTGTCCCCGGGCGAGCGGGCTGCGGCTGAATCGCATCTGCGAGCATGCGACGCCTGCCGCCGGCTCCTGGCGATCGCGTGCGGGAATGCCGGCATCCTCTCCGAGGAAAAAAGCCGCGCGCTCACCCGCTCTATCATCGAGCGCACCAGCGGGTCTGCCTGTCCGCGCGTCGAGGAACAGCTCTGCAGTCTTGTCGACGACGAGCTGGACCACGAAAACTCCCAGTTGGTGGCCCTTCATCTGGATTACTGCGCTTCCTGTAAGGCGGTTGCGGATAGTCTCAAAATAATGAGGGAAGTGCTGCCCGAAATGGCCAAAATGGAGCCGGGCCGGAACTTCACGAGGGAAGTGGTCGGGGCGACCAGCGGATGGCGTCCGTTCCGCCCCGGTCTGCGAACCAGGCTGCTGACCTGGTGGAATCGCCTGGTCCAGCGGCCGCGTTTCTCCTATGAGGCCGCCTATGTCGGCACGCTCGCATCGGTTTTCGTTTTCGGCAGCCCGGTCCCGCCGCTGCCGGGCACCGTTCTCGACGCTCTTCGCTCGGCCCCGTTAGTCCAGACCGCCCGGCAAACCGTCTCGAGGCTTCTGCCCTCGGATTGGAGCAGGGCGGAGGCTCCGGTACTGAGTTATGCGCGCGGCGTCGCCGTGAGCGCGTCGCGCAAGGAGCAGGCTTTTTCCGGATCCGTTTACTACTTCATGAAGAGCTGCGAACGACTGTTCGTCACGGTACTGGATTGGCAGGTACAAACCCTCAAAACCTCGCGCCAGAAGGTCTCGGGAAGCCTCAGCAGACTCCGGTCGAATCTCTCGAGCCGGATGTCTCGATCCAAAGGTTAGTGTCCCCCTCACGGATGGTCGAAACCCCTCGGCTTCAGGCGAAGAACAGGGCGGCGAAGGCGACGAGCCACGATTGTTCTTTTATAGCAATTTCAATCGCCTTTAACCTGACGCGAAAATGTAGGGGCGACCTGACGGTCGTCCCTACGATAATCTGCGTTTCGCCAGGCCGCGGGGTCGACTTCAGGGGAAATAGTACGAATCCCTCGCTTTCAAGGTGAGGATTGTTCCGAAGCCGAACATACCAAATCGTGCGCCCGATCAAAGGGAAGGCCGGAATTCGGCACGGCGTGCCCTTTTTTTCTTGCGGCACCGAACCTTTCTTTGCGGCTTGCGTTAACCAGCATGAGGCACAAAGCAATCATGCAAACGATGGAAAAATCAAACCAGGAGGCAGTCATGGAAAACTTGAATCAATCGGCACCGGAAACAGAACCTGCTCCCGCCCGGCCGCCCTATATTGCCGGAGGAGTCTCGCGCAAAGAGTTTTACCGGGACGATGTGAGATACAAATCTCCCGCCCTGGCGACCATCATGTCCAGCATGCCCGGTCTTGGACAGATATATGTTGGCTATAACCAGCAGGGTTTCATCAACATCGTGGTCATAGCGAGCCTGATCACCCTGCTTGCCCGCGGAATAGGGAACCTCGAACCCTTCTGCGGCCTCTTCCTGGCTTTTTATTGGCTGTATAACATGGTGGATGCGGCGCGAAAGGCCACCTTCTATAACCAGTCGCTGGCGGGGTTGGGGCCCCTGGATTTGCCTGAAGGAGATCGGTTGCCCAGCGGACGGGGCTCATTACTCGGCGGAGCCCTGCTGGTTGTCGGCGGCGGTATCGCGCTTGCACACACGCGGTTCGGTTGGTCGCTCGACTGGATAGAGCGTTGGTGGCCGATGGCGCTAGTTCTCGTCGGCGCCTATCTTCTCTATCAATCCTACGCGAGCAAGAATAAGTAGGCTTGCTTCACCGCCAGGACGCCAGAACACCGGAAACCTCCGGCCTGGCGTCCTGGCGGCGGATTCATGTCCCTGTCGGGGATGGTGTAAATTCCTCGCCTTCCTGCGAAGGGGACCTCTTGCACCGCTCCCTCACGGTCGCGGCTCCGGGCATCGCGCCAAAACAGAGCCGCGCGCGTCAGCAAGCGGCGGAATGCGATCCTGCCTTAACCCTTCATGAGACACAGCACGAGCTGCTCAGCATCGAAGTGAGGGGTGTTTAGTGTAACTCGGTGGAGAGTAGATATACTGCAAAAGAGGCCAGCCAGTGCTCCCCCGCATAATCGCCGCTCGCAACATGCGACAAAGCAGCCCGGGCGTGTAACGACGCCGACTCGACCAGCGCCTTGGCGGCCGGATCGCCGGGCGGCAGCGCCGCCGCGATGTTTTTCATGCACCAGGCCCGGCTCAAGTTCAGGCCATCAAGGTGAACGAGCTTCGGGTCGCTCCGGTCGGTGACCACCGCCGGCTGCAGCAATCCCCCGGGCCGGCCCCGGGAAATTCCCGGCAGAAAACGGTAGAACCAGCGCTTGAAATCCTCCGGCTTCATCACCCTTCTCATCAGATCCGCTTCCATCAGGCCGGGCGAGAAGAAATCCTCGCCGCCCGGTTCCCACGCGGCTGGATAGTCCGCATCAGCGGAAAAGTAGGTGAGGCTCCGCTCCCGCACAAGATCCTCCAGCTTCCGGTTGCCCGTGGCTTTCGCGTAATCCCAGGCAAAGGCCAGTCCGAAGGCGGTGTTGGGATGTACTCCGGTGCGAATGGGATAGTTTTGCCTGGGCAGAAACTCGAGGTAGCGGGCAGCCAAGGCATCTGCCAGCGGCGAGATGTTTTTCGACCATTGCTTCATGTCGGGATCTTCACTGCGCCCGAGTTCCTCGGCAAGCTTTAGCAGCCAGGCCCATCCATAGGTGCGTTCGAACGACTGCCGGTTCGGACCTTTGAGGTAAGCGGCCTCGGCGACGAGATTTTCCGCAGAGAGGTTCGTTTTCAGGGTTGCCCGGATCTCCGGCCCCTCAGGCAGATCGGGGAAGCGCTGCATCAGGCGGACCAGCATCCAGTGGCCGTGAACCGAGGAATGCCAATCGAAGCATCCGTAGAAGGCCGGGTGGAGGGAACCGGGAGCGCGCACCTCGGAGGCGTCGTTCATGACATGGTCCAGCTTGTTCGGATATTCCTTGCCGACGCACTTGAGGGCGAGCTGCGCAAAGCGCGACGCCTCGGCCCGGGTCCATGCCATGCTCCAGGCTTCGGCACCGGCAGGCTTTGCCGCCGGATGAACGCCTTGTGCCAGCATGAGGAACATCATCGTCGATGTTATGGCTGCCATGCTCTTCTCCAAAAGCTAATCCAGGGTCAGCAAATTGGTAGGCGTTGCCGCTTCACCTGCTGAAGCGAAATACTCGACCAGGGCAGTTCCGGCAGGGAATGGACCAAGGACCGCCTCATAGGTTTTTCTTGCCACCAACTTTGCCGGGGTCTTTATCCAGGCTGCCGTTCCCGCGGCCCGAGTGTTCAGCGTCACGGCGCCACCCATGGTTGAAACGACGCTCAGGCGCATCTTTTCCCCCTTTGCCATGATGCTCGGCCTGGTCGGGATGAAAATGCGCGCCGGGGCATTCTCATCGGGGCGCGTTACCTGGGCTAGCACCGTTTCCACTTCCGATGGGAGTTGGCCCAGGTACTCCTTCATGGAAAGCCGGAGGCGGACGAGGGCCAGACGGACGAATTTGTTGTGCATGGAGGCTAGCGTTCCCAGATCGTTCCGGGTCGAGACGATCCGTTGAAAATGCAGGACCGCGCGCCGCACTTCGGGCGCCAGCCGCAGCCAGAGCGGAACACCCTCGGCGCGAACCTTCTGCCGGGCGTCCTCCGCCCGGCTGTTCTTCTTCAACTCGGCGGCAGCCTGCAGCACGAGATGCAGGCGATGGGCCAGCGTCCAGGCTTCGGCGTAGGGGACGAGGAACTCCACATGACGGGTCAGATATTCCAGCCGCTCCTTTTCGGCGGGCGAAGCTGCCTCATCGGTGATGTGCCGCAACGCAGCGGCAACCTGCTTCTGCGATTCCACCACGGAGGGCGCCGGCTCGTAGTTGTTCCAGAAGGTGAACGCCTCGTTATAGTCGCCCGAAAACTCATGCGTCGCCGCGTGGCCGTCTTTGATTTCTCCGGTAAAGGTCGACAGCAGCTTGCGGTCGCGATCGGCGAGCGTCAGGGTCTCGGCCAGGCGGCGGGCGCGGTCGCCGGCGGCCTGCGTCCGGGCGTAGGCGCGGTAATATTCAGCCGGCGTGAGCCGGGAGTTCCAGCTGAACCGGGCCGAGAAGCCCGCGGTCGGGTCGACGATGCGGTGCCGCCAGTGAATGCCGAGCAGACCCTGGCAGCCGTACTTTTCGGCAAGGTTGAGATCTTTCTCGAAACGATGCACGTGAAATTGAGGCAGCCACATGCCCGGGTCGTCCTCGAGCCACGGAATTGGCCAGCGCTCGCGCCCCTCCAGCTTGCCGAAAACCTCGTGGATCGGATCCCAGCCGAGAGAGTCGCTGAGGCAGGCGAAAATTATGTCCATGGGCAGCCGCTGATGGAAAGACTCGAAGTGGCGCGCGACGCCTCCCCAGCCGGATACCACCAGGCGCTTTTTCGATGCGTGCCGGCGCAGAAATTCGTGCGCCTGAACGAATGGAGTCACGGACAGGGGTTCGCCCCGCTTCCGGCTCTCCCAGTTCATCTGTTCATCTTCCCAGAGCCAGACATACTCGACATCCGGATAAGCCTCGAGCAGCTGCCCCAGCCGCGTTTCCAGGAGGTCCCTGGCTGCGACCGATTCGATGTCGAATCTGGGTCCGGCTGTCTTGCGTTCGGGCTTGGCCTCCGGGGGCATCGCCCGGAGGATCTCATCGGGAATCTGGTAGGGCTCGAAACCGATTCCGGTTCGGATCCCCAGCCGGGCAGCATAGGCAAAGGCGTCCTGGAGCATCAGTTGGGTGCGCTCCGCTGCCTCCCAGGGATCGCGTGCCAGCCGGCTGGCATCGGACCCGAACACTTCGGCCGAATACAGGTCCGATGCTCCCATTGAAAAACGGGAGGTGCGCTGGGGAAGATATCCCCACCGGTTGGTGGCCGTGGTGTCAAGAAACGCGAGCTGGCCGGCGCCGGCAAACTCGAACGAAAGGTAGGACTCGGCCCACTGATTGGCGCCTGTATAAACATGCATTCCGAACGTGTTGAAGCGCATGCGCAGCATCGATGCGAAATAGGCGCGGAAATCCTCGGTGTTGTAGACGCTGATGCAGTTCAGGAAATCCGGCCAGGGCAACAGACCGCGCACGGCGAAACGCGGCGACGCGTTCCATGGCTGCCCGGGTTGCGGCAGGAGCAGTTCCTGGACCGGCTCCGCCGGGTAGCTCTCCCCATCGATGCCGAAAAATGCCCCCTGATGCTCGAGGAAGTCGAATACCGCATACAGCAGAGCCTGCTCGCTGCCGCCCGTGAAAGTCGCGGCCCCGGATTGAGCAGAGATGGAATAGGCTTCGGCGTTCTTATGCTTATCGGGCTCCACGCGGAGAGAAAAACTGAGGAGGGACGCGCCGGGGCGGTCCTGGGCGTCAAAGCCCAGGCGGTGGAGGCCTCTCAGCAATTCACTTCTGGCCAGCCGCCTCAGGAAAGTCTCCGGCGCGCCTGATTGAATTTCTATCCTGAGCGGGGCGCGAACCTGAACCGCCAGGCCTGCCATGCTGCCGAGGAACTCGCGTCGGTTCATGATATTTCCTCCTGATGGGAAGTGTCGTATGATGCTGGCTTACATCGAGAGTATTCCGAAAATGCGAAGCTGCCGGTAGCAATAGCCGGCGCCTCGCTAAGCCATAATCTATCTCAAATATGAGGGGACCACAATGAACCAGAGGGAAAGGATTCTTGCGGCGCTGAGCCACACGGAGCCGGACAAAGTCCCGGTCGATTTCGGCGGCACGGCGGTGACCGGAGTTCATGTCAGCTGCGTTGCGGGATTGCGCAAGCATTACGGACTCGAGCAGCGCCCCGTGATGGTCCACGAACCCTATCAGATGCTCGGTTTGATCGAAGAGGACCTGAAGCAGGCTATGGGCATCGATGTGGAGGGCGCGTATCCCTACAAGACCATGTTCGGCTTTCCCAACGAGCGCTGGAAGGAATGGCGCATGCCCGACGGCCTCGAGATCCTTATCCCCGGAGGATTTGTGACCACCGTTGATGAGGCAGGGAATACCCTGGTTTATCCTGAAGGCGATACGAGCGTGCCGCCGAGCGGAAAAATGCCCAAGGACGGGTACTTTTTCGACTCGATCATCCGCCAGGAACCGATCGACGAAGAGAACCTGAATCCTGACGACAACCTCGAGGAATTCGGCCTGATTTCCAGCCAAGAGCTCGACCACATTGGACGGTCGACGAAAGCGGCCGCCGCAACCGGCCGGGCCGTCACCGCGACCTTCAGCGGCACCGCCTTCGGCGACATCGCCCTGGTGCCGGCTCCATTCCTCAAACACCCCAAAGGGATCCGCGATGTCGCGGAGTGGTACATGTCCACCAGCTCGCGGCGGAGCTATCTGCATCACATCTTCACGAAACAATGCGAATATGTTTTGCAGAATCTGCGCAGGATTCACGCTGCCGTGGGCAACGCGGTCGATGTGGTGTTCATCTGCGGCACCGACTTCGGGACTCAGACATCGGCGTTCTGTTCCACGGGCACATTTCGCGAGCTCTACTACCCGTACTACAAAGAGGTCAACGACTGGATCCATCGCCACACGACCTGGCGCACTTTCAAGCACTCCTGCGGCTCCGTGGCCAGATTCATCCCGTTGTTTATCGAGTGCGGCTTCGACATACTCAACCCGGTGCAGTGTTCCGCCAAAGACATGAAGGCCGAGGACCTGAAATCCGCATTCGGGGACAGGCTGGTTTTCTGGGGAGGCGGCATCGATACGCAGAAGGTCCTGCCCTTCGGCACGCCGGCGCAAGTCCGGGAGCAGGTGCTGGAGCGCTGCGGCGCATTTTCCCGGGGCGGGGGATTCGTCTTCAACTCGATTCACAACATCCAGGCGAGGACTCCCGTCGAGAACATCGTCGCCATGATCGACACCGTGCACGAGTTCAACGACCGCCGCTGACAGGAAGCGACAGAGGGACAAGCGCGAGGGTCAGGTCCCCCGTTGAGTCCGGGAAACGAGCGCGGTTTCTGGCGAGATATGTACAAGGTTCAGGGCATGACGCCGCTTTCAATTGCGGATTGCGGATTGCGGATTGCGGATTGCGGATTGCGGATTGCGGATTGCGAATTTCGGATTGCGGATTGCGGATTGCGGATTGCGAATTTCGGATTGCGGATTGCGAATTGCAGATTGCGGATTGCGGATTGCGGATTTCGGATTGCGGATTGCGGATTGCGGATTGCGGATTGCGGATTGCGGATTGCGGATTGCGGATTGCGGATTGCGGATTGCGGATTGCGAATTGCAGATTGCGGATTGCGGATTGCGAATTGTGGAATGTAATCATCGAGATCTTTGCGTGC
>Ga0315273_10010619_pt1 | contig 11755 bp, 10 predicted proteins | sample YL17G02_0_MG_FD_205753 | JGI IMG/M metagenome (GOLD analysis project Ga0315273, IMG submission 205753) | Sediment microbial communities from Yellowstone Lake, YNP, Wyoming, USA - YL17G02_0 | ecosystem: Environmental > Aquatic > Freshwater > Lake > Sediment | place: USA: Wyoming | collected... | reverse complement strand
TGGTGCCGGTCGTATTGGCACCATAGGTGATCTGGAGGGCGTTGCCGGCAGTCGCCACTCCTGGGGATCGATTCAGATTGAACGAAGTTCCCGCCCCCGCCGAGTGCGTAAACTGTATCCCGGTCCCAGTTCCAGAGTGAAGTAGCTCGAAAAGAAACCCGGTGAAATTGCCGTTATCCGAGAGGCGGACATTCGTCCCGCCCGTCGCCACCGTCGGCACGCGAAAGAACGTGGTCGAGATAGTCGCTGTGTCGCTGACATTGGTGAAACTGGCTTGTTGCCCGGTACCCGAGGTGGTCACGTTCAACGCCAGACCCGAGCCGGATGCGGTAGCCTGGAGTGCCGCGTCGCTTCCGGTGTGTGAGACATTGATGCCGACACCCGTACTCGTGGCACCCATCGAGACATCAATGCCGTTGCCGGCACCCGCAAACGTGCGGGTGACCATGATGCTGTCTTGCGCGCTGGCGCTCGATGACACCTCGAACGACGGCGTGGTCTGCGCCGCCACGTCAAGGATGCGGATGCCGCCTCTTACCGCAGCAAGCTGGATGTCGACCGGCACCCCGGTGCTCGCTTCGTAGCTGGACTGGAGCGTGTTGTCCCCGGTGACCAGCACGTCGAGGTAGGCCGCACCATTCTCGGAAGCCTGGAACGAGCCGCCGAACGAGCGCAGCCGCACCGTTCCCACTGCCGACACCGGCAGTGGGAAGTCGGACATCTGATGGCCACCGGCTACGGACAGGCGCAGCTCGGCCGGATCGAAGGTCAGCCCAGCGTCGTCCGAGAGCAGCCCGCCAGCGCCCGCGTACGTCACGCGGCCGGGCGTGAGGCCAGTAGCCGTGATTGTTGCCGCCGAAGCGTTGCCGCCCACAGCAAGGTTCGCTGGGCCGTCATTGTAGACCAGGCCGGCGCTCTGCGCGAGGTTGCCACCCGCGTCGATGTAGAGCACCGCTGTGGGCGTTCCACCGGCCACGGCCTCACCGATGGCCAGTGACCCCGTGCCGATGTCGATGTAGGCCGCCCCGCCCTGGCTGATCTGCCAGCGGTCAGTCGTCTCGTCGTACCTGATGCGCCCGCGACCGACCACTGACACGGCCGCGGTCGAGCCACCACCGGCTTCGATGAAGGCGGCGTCACCCGACAGCGAATCGAACACCGCCGAGTTGACGTTGACGATGTTCTGGTTGGCCGCATCGAGCTGTCCGGTGAGCAGCACCGGGCTGTCGAGCACGACCACGCCGGCCGCTGCTTGCAGGTGCAGGTTGCCGACGCCGGAGATGATGCCGTTGCCGACGATCACCATGTCCACGTCGCGCGCGCGTCGCTCTGCGCCGTCGGGCTGAAGCACCTGTGCGGGGAAGTTGGCCATTAGCTACAGCACCACGAAGTCGCGGTCGACGAAGATGACCAGCGTCGAGGAGTCCTTTGCGAAGCCGATTCGCTGGAGCACCGACGGGCTCACGGTTGGCGCTACCGGCGTGATCGCCCCGGGCGCTGCACCGAGGAAGTAGGTCGCCCCGGACACCAGACCAGCGAAGCCGGACAGCTCGCCAGCGTACTGGACGAGCACGGTGCTTGCGTCGAGCCGCTGCCGGATGAAGCCGATGACCGGCTGCTTGGGCGGGTCGTCGTTGTCGGCCGGAGCTACCGTGTCCGGCGCGGTGAGGTACACCACGTCGAGCACCGCGCCATCGTTTGGAGCCGTCGAATATACACCTGCGTTCGTGCCCACCACGACCGGCGGGACCGGCGGGACGCCGCCCACCGTGAGCTGCACGGACGGCTGAAGCAGGAACGGCGAGGCCGGGACGAGCGCGTTTTGCTCGCCGGCCTGGAGCAGCCACACGTCATACAACAGGTGTGCGCCGTTCCCGAGCGGGTCAATCTGCCGCCAGTCGTTCGGGACGAAGGTGAAATCGCACCGGCCGGGTCCGTCCGCGGGCACGAGCACACCCTGCCGCTGGATGATCGGCGCATCAGAAGGCCGGCGCTTCACCGTCATGGAGAGCACGCCGCCGGCCAGCACCTTGTCGCCCCCACTCGCCGTGACCGCGCGTAGCTTCACGGTGAGGTCGGAGCCGCTCGGTATTTTGATGAACGTGCGCGGGTCGACCGGCACTGCCGGCCCACGCCGCAGTCCGTCCTCGTACACGCCGAGCAGCCCGACGATCACGCTAGCCTCCTACGGTCCGACGTTGACGGTGCCGGGCGGGATCACGCCCTGGTTGACCAGCTCTTGCACCAGCGGTGCGGCCAGATCAACAAGCTGCTGGAGAGTTAACACGATCTGGAAGTTCTCCGAGCCCTGCACCTGCCCGGTTGCATCGACCATGACGCACGTACCAGAGCAGCTGCCGGTCGACACATCGATGTTGGCACTCGTGAGCTGGCACTTCAGCACACTCGGCTGCGGGATGGGAACATTGAACGTGACGGTGACCTCAGCCACGACGCCCTCCTACCTGTCCGTCTTGCCGTTGATGTTCAGCGTCGTCGGGTTGGTGCCCGACACGCGACGGCACCACACCTTACTGGCCGTCGTCATGAGTTCAAACGGGAGGAGCGAGTTGCGCAGCTCCAAGTGGTCGGTGATGCCGTCGAAGCTGATGCGGACCACGGCGTCACCAGCGGCCGTGAGCGCCTGCATGACGTAGCCGTCGGGCAGGAACTGCGTCGACAGGTCGACCTGCGGGTTCGTCGGGTAGGCCGCGACGGCGCTCAGGTTCAGTGCTTGGAGTGGAGAGAAGGGCATATTTGCTCCTGGTCTACAAGGTGAGGTTACACCTACGAGGCGTCGAACTCCATGGTGGTGACGATATCGATGGGGCCGGCCGTGGCTGCGCCGGACAGTTCGCTGATCGACAAGCGATCTCCCGCTACCACCGCGATGGTGTTGACGATGTTGCTCGCCTGCGTACCTGCTGCGGCGAGTGTAGCCACCAGCAGCGTGTTTGCCGCGTTCACGCGCACGGTGTAGGTGCGTGCGGCCACAGGGCCGACGCGCGCCTGGATGAAAAGATTGCGGATCACGCCGGTGCGCGTGACGCGCATCGTGGCTTCAGTGACCTGAGAGACGCGAGCCGCGAAGTACGGGTCAAGGAAGGATGTACCCGCGATAGCCGGTGTCGTGGTGTTACCAAACGCCTGCGTGCCGAGGCTGGACACGGCGTCGACATAGCTCTTGCGCGTCGCGTCACCGGCCGCGACAGGGGCGGCGAGGTTCAAGATACGAAGGCCGGCCGGGTAGTTCGCGAGGTTTGCCGCCAACTCGCCGGTCACGCCGCTGATGTCCCAGCAGCTCAGGTTGCCGGTGAAGAAGTTGATGTCATCCGCCGTGATCGTACCGATACGCAGCCGGCCGCCGCCGGTCTTGAATAAAATCTGATCGATGGCCGCCGAGAACCCCGCGTTGCCAGTGAGCAGCAGAGCGAAGATGGTGGCCGAGGCCAACGACACCGACTGGAACTCTGGCACGCCCGGAATAAACGAGTTGATCCAGGTGTCGAAGTTGGGTCCGGTCAGCGCCAGTGCCGTGCCAAGCACGCGCTTACGCGTGCCCGCTGCGATGGCCAGCAGCGAGCCGTCGCTCACGTAGATGTTTTGCCCAACAACCGGCGCGCCCACCGACGAGCTGAAGCGGCCGAACACGCGCACCAGCACGATGGCGTTGACGGCCGGGTTGGGGTTGCCATCGACGCCACCCTCCAACACACCGAGAAGCGGCGAGTCGACCTCGGCTGCCACGTTGGCGTGTGCGTCGAGAAACGTGGGCAGAACCTCCTGCCCTGGCAGACCGATCTTGATCGTCACCACACTGTTTGCGTACATGACGTGGCCACGCGCAGCGCCCACTTGCAAGTTCACGCCGACGATCAGGCCCGGATCACGCAGGCGTCCATCGTGCTCTTGGACCAGTGAGCCGAAGTCGGATGCCCAGCCGCGCACCGCGTCGTCCTCGATTGTTTCACGCGCGGCTGGCACCCGGTTGCGACTCTTGAGCTGGCGAATGCCGACCAGCTTCTGGTCGGTGAGCGTGCCGTTCACCAGCAGATTGAGTAGGTAGGTGCCTTCCTTCTTCGGCGTGAAGGTGGGGTTCTGGATCACCGTCGATGACAGCACGTCGACCGGCCCCGGCGGCTGGTCGACGATGGTCCACAGGAAGGTCGTCTCGCCGCCGACGTTCTGATTGTCGAGCAGGACGAGATCGTTGATATCCCAGTCGTCATCCGACGCTGCGATGCCGTTGATCTTTATGTTGGCGGCTGGCATGTTCTACTCGAACGTGAAGTCGAAGTGGCCGGCCGCAGTGAAATCGTTAGCGCCAGTCGCAGCCCCCGACAGGAGGGCGACGCTGTAGTCGAACTGGAACACGCGCTGCCCGACGGCGATCAGGCGAGAGCGGGAGACGTTGGCCCCGTTGACGAGCGCCTGCAAGGCGGCGTTGGCGATCACGCCGCCGAACGGCAGCGTGCTCCACTGGCTCACCATGATTGCGGATTGCGCTACCGTATACGCGCCCCCGCCAACCAGGGCAGAGTCGCCACCCCAAATATAGATCGAGCCGAACCCGGTGCCCGCCGCGCCGGTGCGGCGAATCGCGTACTCCACGCCGGGCTGGAACGTGGCAGACACCAGCGTCGGCGGGCCAACAACCGCGCTCGGGTGTGACCAGCGCAGCCCACCGCCGAATCCGGGCATCCGGCGCACGTCGTTCATCACCGACTCATCGAGCGCCGCCGCCGCGTAGGCAGCCGGGATGTTGATCTCAGCGACCTTGATGTACCCGACATCCGTGGTGGCCGGTAGGCCCGAGCCCGACACGCCAGTCTTGTAGTGGATGGCGGTTGTGCCCGCAACCGCGCTGATACTGGTCATCGTGCCATCGAGGATGAACGCCAGAGTCTTGTTCACTAGCGTCGGGTTGAACGTGCCGGTGCCGGTGTCAAGTACGTCGCGGCTGGTGTTGTCCTCCAAACGACGGTTGTACTTCACCTGCACGATATCGATGCGCGCCGCGCCGGGATTGGCGGGCACAGGACCGATGGTGATGTCACCATCGAGTATGAGCGGCTTGGCCGCGTACGTGTCGTTCACGCCCAGCACGCCGCCGATGGCTAGTGGCACGTCGCCAGCGTTGACTTGAAGTCCCATGCCGGCGCGCAGCACGACGTTATTGCTCGCCGGACCCGTCGCGTTGACCTTGAAGCCGTCCGCGAAGAACCGGCTTTCAAGGATGTTCGGGCTGTTGGCCGAGGCCAGACGACGCCGAGACAGCAGGTCGACGATGCGCCGGGTCGTCTCGTCCGATTCAGACTGTGCTTGGTTGAGATCGCTCGACAGCGGGCGCTCGCGCTGGTTGAGAACGGTGCGGTCGAAAGTCCGATTGGCCATCTCGTCTCTCCTAGAAAAGTATCAGGTTGCCCAAGCTGTCCAACGGGTAGTCATTCACGACCCCGACGCTCGCATCGACACCACCGGCCTTGATCTGCTGGAGTGAGTCGATGAGGCTCTTATACACCGCCTGCTTGGGCAGGTCGAAGCCGTCGAAGCCACCGGCCAGGATGAGGGTCGGGTTGACCAGGGAAGGCACGTCGAAGGCGGTGTGCGCGCGACGCCCGTGCGGACTGTTGTGCGCAGCCGTATTGATGGCCGTGTCACTGTAGGCCATGCCCACGTCCGAGAACGTGTCGAGGATCGGCAGCAGCACGATGAAGCCGCCGCGATGGTCGCTCTCGTCGAGGTAGCGCCCTCGAAACGGCGGGCTCAGTCGCGGGTCGTCGAAGCAGAATAGGCTGGCGTTATAGCCGCCGATGCTGCCCGCTGGCCCGTCCCAGCAGGTCTGGTAGTCGATCTGCCACGTCTCGATGAACGTGACCGGGATGCCGAAAGAAGACGCGATGCGCGCCGCCAAGCGCGCCACTGCGCCAGGACTCACCGTGTCGGGCAAGAGGCGCACGCGGTAGCGGTACTGGTCATCCGTCTCGCCCGAGTTGCGCGGCAACCCACGGTCGGCCCCGAGCTGGTCGAGGAAGGCACATGCGCCGCCGGCCGCGTTCACGATCTGCGACACCGCGAAGCTTGTGTCCCCGTACGGCGGGTTGAGGATGGGGAGCTGGATGGTGTCGATTTCGCCAACCAACACCTCACCGCGCGCGGAAACGCTCTGGCCGGTCACGTTCCAGGTGGCCCCTGAAAACACGGCCACGGCCGGCACCAGCACCGGCCCGAGCGTGAGCGCCCCGAACACCGCATCCTGCGTGGTCACGAAGCGCCTGTCACCCTGCGCGGTGGTCACGATGGTGCCGGCCTGCACCGTCACCGCCCCGGCTGCACTGGTTGGCCGCGAGAACTGCACCACCACGGCTGAGAGCCGTGGGCCGCTGGCACTCTGGATGAACAGGCCATCCTCATCGAACTTGATCGCCTGCGAGACACGCGCCCACATCGCTGCCCACGCCTGGAGCAGCTCGTAGCCCGGCCCAATCCGCTTGATGGGGTCGATATACGACGCTGGCAGGATGCGCTCGAACAGCGCAAGGAAGTCGGCCTGTGTGAGCTGTGCGGCCATCAGACCTGAATGAAATTGTCTGGGTTGGTGGTGTTCGCCAGGATGGCCGACACGCCGTCGGTCTGGATGGCGACGCAGATGGTGGTCTGGTTGAGCGACGTGCGGATCACCTGCAGCGCCAGCGGCACGATGTCGCCTGCCGGGGATTCGATCTCGTTGCCGGTGAACGCCAGCCCAGCCACGCCCTGTAGAGCGGTGAGAACGGTCTGCAAGACGAGCGTCTGCCCCGGCCGCAGTGAGTTGACCGTGGCGACCACGGTGGCGCGCGCGATGAGCGCCACGAAGTTGGCATCCACGCCAGCGTTGAAGGTGAGGTTGAGCACGATGGGCTGCACGATCACCTGCGCCACGAAGACCTGCACGAAGATGCCCGCCGCGCGCACGTCGAGCAGGCCGTTGTAGACCGTCTGCGAGAGTGACTGGCTCTGCACCTGATAGCTCACCGGGTTGGTGTTCTGCTGCACGAGTGCATCGGTGAAGGCGTCAGCAATCACCAGCTCGACCACACGCGCCGGCCGTCCGAGCACGTCGATCACCTCGATGGCCGTGGCGCGCCGGACACCGGGCACGGCAAGTGCGCCCTGCTCGATGGCCGCCAAGGTGCCACGACGCGCGGTCACGAAGAACTGTCGCGCACGGTCGCGCAGGTCGGCGTCGATCTCAGCGTCGTCAGCGCCGGCCGTGGCGAGCGGGTTGTTGACCTTGAGGTCGGTGGGCTGGCCGGGGATGGGCGACACGATGGACGTGATCGTGTTGGTCTGCGCCTGCTGGGAAGCCCCGGCGAGGACCGAGCGGACGGTTGCGACCACCGGGCCGACCGAGCCGATGAGAAAGATCACCGCGCCTGTGGTGACGAACTGGATGCCATCCGGTGTCTGCACGACCGTACCAATAGGAATCGTGAACGTGGCTGGATTGGCCACGGTCGTGCGGAACTGCACCGAGCCGGTGGCCGGGCTGGCAGGCTTCCTCACCAGGCCGTAGCGGTCGAACGCCAGCTTGTCGAGCGCCGAGCCCTGCGCCGAGTCGATGTACTGTGCTGCGCATACCGCGATGAGCTGCGCGACCACCTCGTCTCCGGCTGCCGCTGCTGCGGCCAGAAGGACGTTGGCATCAGTGCCGTCTCGCTCGACGGCCTCCAAGGACAGCTTCGCGTTACGCGCCAGAACCTCGTCGCGCTCGACGCGGAACAAGTCGGAAAATGTTGGAAAGTCAGGCATCGCAACCTCGCATCATAGCTGCACCACACCCGGTGGCGGAACCTGCAAACCGATCTCGACCGCTTCACCGTTCTTGCGCTGAAGGGCTTTGATCTTCAGCGTGAGGATGCCCGAACTGCGTGACAGCGAAACCTGCGCCTGCACGGACTCGACATCTGGCTCCAGCAAGACCTGCTGCTCGATCAGCTTTTGCAGCTTGATGATGTCACCGCCACGCAGCGGTTCCTTGACGGTGATGCCCACACCATAGGTGGGCAGATGGAAGAACTCACCGGGTACAGTGACCAGCCGGCGGATGATCAGCTTCCGTAGCAATGAAGCGCCATCCTCGTTCCGGTAGTCGCTGTTGGCATCGATGATGAGCGTGCCGCCGAGCGAGTCGAGTCCCTGCGGTGCGGGCGGATTGGCCAGGTCCACCGACGTGTAGGAACGCTGTGGCGTAGACAGCGGTGGCGCGACCGACACGACCACACCAGCAAAATCAGCCGACTTGGGCGCGCTGATGAGGATGCCCGCGTTCGATAGCAGCGTGCTCGACTGGACGCGATGCGTGATTCTGTAGTTGCCGAGCGGCTCCAACAGGTCCAACTCGAACGTGTACGGCTCGTCGAATGGACGTACCTGAAGCACAGTGAAGACCTGTCCGGTGTCGAGGCGCGTGACCAGCCACGTCGCCGTGTTCAGTACGTCACCATTTGCCGTAGCGTCGATCTCCTGCGGCAGGTTGGTGAGCGTGACACGCACGGTGTTCGTGCTCGACGCCAGCGCGCTGGCGACCGAAATCGCCGACGACAGCGAGCCGAACGGCCCGAGTCCCCACAGTCCGAGTCCCCAGGTCACTTGCCGTTTGCCTTGGTCGCGCGCGCGGGCGCGGTCGGGTCTGTGAAGACGTTGGGCGTGGCCGGCGTGGTCGGGACCGGCACTGTTGACGCAGAAGCCGGAACACCAGAAACACCTGCACCTACGGTCACGTTGAGGTGGGTGTGGTTGTTGAGCTGGTCGAGAAGAACGTCGAGCAGGACCGGGCGCGTGCTGGCTTCACCACCAAGTAGCACCTTGCCCGTACCGCGCGGGTCGAGCACAAGGTTGCCGCTGCCTTGGGTCACGAAGCGCACGTTGCGGTTGGTTTGCATGACCAGCAGTGCGTCATTCGGGTTGTTGATGGCGTCTTGCGGCACGGCCTCGGCCGGCGACCACCAGCACGGCCCGGCCACCAGGCCGTAGTCAGGCTCGCCGCTCGGCGCGACCACCATCACGGTGTCGTCGATGCGCACGGGGAAGTAGAGGCCGAAGCCGTCGCCAGCGTACATGGTCGACCAGCGCGCCGTCTCCATCACGTTGTCTGGGATGAGCAGCACGTCGAGGTACACCCCATCGGCAGCCACGTTCACCGCCTTGACGACGGCCTCACTCGCCCACACACGCGGGTCGATGCCTGGGTGTGACAGCGCCCGCCCCATGCGACGGGTGTCAGGCGAGCCTCCTTTGCGCGTCCGCATCAGCATCAGCGTGGCTTCACGATCTCGAATGGCAGGCCCGTGCTGTACCCGTCATTGTAGTTGTTGACCATCGTCTCGATCTGCACGTCCGTGAACCCGAGTGCCTTCAGCTTCTCACGCACGACCTGCTGCGTCTGTTTCCCCTGTCCGGTGAACCGCTGGTCGTTGCCCTTGTTGGCCGGCGCAGAAGGCGCGGCCTGGTTCTGGCTATCCGTCACGACCCCGTTGGCCAGGCTCGGTAGCGACTCCGACTGCGGTGCCTTCTGGACCGTGGTTTTCTTCTTCTTGGAAGACGCCACGCCGACACCAGCGAGCGCCGCCTGCTGCCGCGTGGTGATGTAGTTGCGGAAGTCGAAGCCGACGCGGATGCCGCTGTCGCTCCAGTCGAACTTGACGTTGGATATGCGGTAGTAGGAGAGCACGTCACCGGCGATGGCCCCGCGCGCGGTGGCCGTCAGCACGCGCGCGATCTGGCGCGCTCCCGAAGATGGCTCCTTGCCGGGCACGCCATTCGGATTGCCGTCGAGCGTCCAGGCCACAGCCAACTCCTCCTCGGCGAATGAGCGACGCTTGTGCTCCATCGCCTCGGCGTTCTGCGGCACGCGCGCCGACAGCGCCCGCGCGTCCGTGAGCAGCGTGACCATCTCGCTCGGGCGCAGGCGCAGCAGGTCCGGGTCGGCGTTGCTGCCGCCGAAGCTGGACAGGTTCTTGGTGGACGCGTTGCCGCCCTGCTCCGACCGGCCGATCTCCTCGTACAAGTCCTGCGCGATGGTCAGCAGGCGATTCTTGTCGCGGATTCCTGGCACCGGGATGCGGAGCTTCTGCCCCTCGTCCTTGAGCTGCCCGGCGTTGGAGTCCGCCTGCGGCCACTGCACCACGATCAACTTAGCGTCGCCGCGCTTGGTGTCGTCGATTGACACCAGCTCGATGGTTGGCGCGGCGGTGCGCTGGTAGTTGCGCTCATAGGACAGCTCGATGATGTCGCGCCCGTAGACCAGATGCCGGACGCTCACCAGCTTCTCAACGGCGTTGCCATCCTCGTCCGCCACCTTGATGGCCCTCTGCTTGGCATCCTTGAACGGTGGCGGATACGTGCCCTTGTCGATGGCCCTGAACGTCTCGTACACGTTCCGCGCCGGGCGCACCCACAGCTCCTCACCGTAGAAGTACGGGACCGCGCCGACCAGGGCGCAGTATTTTGTGACCAGATCCCAGATGGACACCCGGTCGCCGCTGCCACCGCTGGAGGTCGCGCCGGCCGGCGTGCTGCGCGGCTTCTTGCCTGCCGCGTCCAGGCGCACGCGCGTCGAGCCGTCTACCGTGCCGGGCGATGGGATGCCGCCGCGTGACGACCATTCGGCCTCGGGCGCAACGGTGTTGATGTTGAGGCCGAGCTTCGTGACCGGTGTCAGGTGAAGGATCTGGTCGAGCACCGACTCCTTCGTGCCGGCGATGGCGCGCGTGAGGTCGATGCCGTCGAAGGCTTCTGGCGGCAGCTTGAGGTCGAGCAGGAGCCCGCGGATGTCGCGGCCCTCAAGCGTGATCTCAGAGCCCGTCTCGCCGTGCGTCACGCTCCAGTTGTCGACGTTGCCCTGCATGACGAGCGTTTCGAGGTTGATGCCACCGGCGATGTTGCGCGTCGGCACCTGTGACAGCGACCGGCCGAGGCTGGTGACCCGCTTCTCCTGCCCGTCTGCCCAATCCTTCTCAGGCACCGCACCCAAGTAAATCTCGACGCCGCAGTTGGTCACGATGCGTGGGTCGATGGGCAGGTCGCGGAAGTCGAAGGTCAGCTTGAACTTGCCGGCCTGCCGCGTGCCATTCAGTTCTACGTTGGCGTTCTTCGGCACGCGCCCGAGGATCTGCACCCGGTTCTCACCGTCTGGCAGCACGAGCGGCGACGTGCCCGCTGTCACCGGCGTCTGCGAGCCTGAGAGCTTCGCCTGTTCGGAAGCGTCGTTGAACCGCGTGCGGTCGGTGATGACCTGCAACGTGGAATCGAACAACAGCGTGATATTGACCGCCATCGAAGGGTAGAAGACCTGCTCGGACATCAGCAAGCCTCCCCGACAGGCAAGTTGCGCGGCACGAGGATCTGCTGGCCGGCGGTGAGCCGCGACGACGTGAGCCCGTTGAACCGAGCGATGCGCTGCCACTCGTCGGAAGTGCCAAAGAACTGCCGCGATACGTCACGCAGGTCCATGTCCTGCGTGGCCAGGAACGAGCGCACGAGGTCTGGGCTGACCTGCCGGGCGACCAGCGCGCCGCTACGGGCTGCGTGCCCGCGCGCAGTCCTAGCCGCCACGACCATGCGCCCGCGCGCGTTGGCCGCGACCATAGAGCCGCCGAGCGTGACCTGGCTGTAGTCCACCACTCCTGTGGCCGTGTTGGTGATGGCCGCCAGGGAGTCGAACGTGGTCGAGTACAGCGTGTCGATCAGCGCGCCCGACTCTTGCGCGAGGAAC
>Ga0315273_10010618_pt1 | contig 11756 bp, 10 predicted proteins | sample YL17G02_0_MG_FD_205753 | JGI IMG/M metagenome (GOLD analysis project Ga0315273, IMG submission 205753) | Sediment microbial communities from Yellowstone Lake, YNP, Wyoming, USA - YL17G02_0 | ecosystem: Environmental > Aquatic > Freshwater > Lake > Sediment | place: USA: Wyoming | collected... | reverse complement strand
CGAAACCTCGTGGGTGGTTCCCTTCGGCGAAGTTTATACTGAACGAAGTGAATGTGCTCAGGATTATGCTTTTCGCATTTCGCACATCTCACAAACGGAACGCATAAAATCAGAATAATTTAATCAGGAAATATTAAACAAAGATTGTAACAGCTTCTGTTTCAAAATTCAGGCAAGATATGCGTTCCCTACAGAAGCTTTTTTTGCTCTGCGGTTAAAGCTTTTGATTTTGCTTTTTCAGGTTAATCCTTTAATCCGGGGAATTGTGGCTGAAAGTCCCGTGTTTGTTTACGGGGTTCAGACGGCTTTTGAGGTAAGGGATAATTCTCAGCCTATGCCATGGGCATCCCTTCGGGAAAAGGCTGAGGCTACAAAAGCAAATGATACAAAAGCTTTTTTTCATGCTTAATCATTTAATCAGGTTAATCCGGGTTCAGACATCTTTTGCTTTGTGAAATACCCTTCGGCTCCCCGTGGGGGCAAGCCGCTCAGGGTGTGTGGGGGTGGTTTTTTTTTACAGCAGCTGGTCAAGCAGCGCTTCCGAATCAACTAACACTTCGCGGGCTTTTGAGCCGTCAAACGGTCCGACAATATTTGCCAGTTCAAGCTCATCAACTATCCTTGCAGCGCGCGCATAACCGATCTTCAGTTTGCGCTGCAGCAGTGATACCGAACCCTGCTGGTAGCGCACAATTATCCGCGCTGCCTGCTCGAACAGCTCATCGCGCTCATCGGAATCGGAATATGACTTTCCTCTTTTGGTAGCCAGCGAAGGCATTTCATATTGCCGCGAAAACCCTTTTTGATTACCGATAAAATCAGTTAGCTTTTCAACTTCATCAGCGGAAATGTACGGGCATTGTATCCTGATAGGTTTTCCGACGCCGGGCGGCAGGTAAAGCATATCGCCTGAGCCGAGCAGTGTTTCAGCGCCGTTCATATCAAGTATTGTGCGTGAATCAACTTTTGAGTTTACCAGGTACGCTAACCTTGCCGGGAAGTTTGCCTTTATCACACCGGTAATAACATCAACCGATGGCCGCTGCGTGGCAAGCACAAGGTGGATTCCAACCGCGCGCGCAAGCTGTGCAAGGCGGGCAATCGGCTCTTCAACTTCACGGGCTGCGGTTATCATAAGGTCGGCAAGCTCATCTATTATTACTATAATATAGGGCATCTTGCCGTGCTTGATGTTTTCATCATCTTTCAGCTTGCCCTCTTTAAACTTTTTGTTGTAATCAAAAATATTCCGCACCGCTGCATTGGCAAGCCGTTCGTAGCGCTTTTCCATTTCGATCTCAAGGCTCTTTAATGCAAGAACGGAATTCTGCGGAGTTGTGATTATCTTTTCAGTACAATCCTTCGATACTGCAAGAAAATGGTTCTTAAGCTTATCATATAAATTCAGCTCAATTTTTTTCGGGTCGATAAGCAAAAACTTTAAGTCAGTCGGATGCAGCTTATACAGCAGACTTGCGATAATCACGTTGATACCAACACTCTTACCCGAGCCTGTTGAGCCGGCAACAAGCATGTGAGGCATTTTGGCAAGATCATCAACAAATACTTCGCCTGAAATTGTTTTGCCAAGCGCAATCGGAAGCTGGAAGCTTGAATCATTAAACTTTTTTGATCCGATAACGCTTCTTATCTTAACTGTTTCAGCTTTGTGGTTCGGAATTTCCACACCAACCGTACCTTTGCCGGGCATGGGAATAATCATCCTGATGCCTTTAGCCTTCATTGCGAGGGCAATATCATCCTGGAGGCTTTCAATCCTGCTGAGCTTAACGTCCTCGGCGGGAACAAGCTCGTATAATGTTACAACGGGGCCGGGTGTAGCAAAAACTTTTTCAATTTTTACGCCGAAGTTAAGCAGCTTTGCCTGCAAAAGACGTCCGTTTTCCTTAAGCTCTTCATCGGAAATATGCTCAATATCCTCTTTGGAAGGCTCATCAAGCAGGTCAAGTGAGGGAAACCTGTAATCGTCAAGTGATTCTGCAGGATATACCGGCTCAACTTCCTGTTCATGCTCAGCTTTTTTTACCGTCTTTTTGATGATAGGAATTTCGGAAATTTCTGTTTCCTCTTCAAGCGGAATTACTTTCTTTTGTTCGGGTTTATCTTCAACCAGCTCATTTTCAACGGGCCTGTTTATCTTAGTATCCTTAAGTTCTGTTTCTTCTTCTTCAGTCTCAGGCTGTTTTGTTTTCGATTTTACTATTTTTTCCCGTTCCCTGCGTATTGCATCCCTGCCTGATTCTTTTATTTTCTCCTCAGCCTTGCGTTCTTTCATTTCCTCCACCTGTTCGCTGAGTTTCTCGCGCATATTATTCCAAATCATTCGCAGCCTTGCAAATGATCGCGCAATATCCCTATCAACAAGCAGAAAGCCTAAGGCAATAATTATAATGAACAGCAGCAGGTAGCTTCCGAAAGCGCCGAGCATCAGGTTTGTGATGGATGAAAAATATTCGCCGCTGTTGCCAACAAGAGGGAACGGGATCTTATCGGCGCCAAGAGTAATTTTCATCATTCCGAACATTGTTGAAAGCGCCATCATAGCAAGGATGAGGTATACCGAAAATTGCAGCAGGCTCATGAGATGTTTTTTGAACATCATCATAATTCCGGCAATTAATAATATGCCGGGCATGATAACAGAAAAATATCCGAATGCGCCGTTGACAAAGAAGCCGGAGATCAACACACCTGATATTCCAAGCCAGTTGGAAGTATTATAGTTTGCAGCCTGGTTCTCTTTTTTGAATATATCTGTAATGGAAAAGCTTTCAAGACGCGACTGGTCAACTGAAGAATAGGAAACGATGCTGAGCAGCACCAGGAAACCCAGCAGAGCCAGGAAAAATCCAAGTATCTGTTTTTTGCTGCTGAGCGGTAAACCTTCTTCAAATTTTTTAGAAGAACCCGACGATAATCTTCCGGTGCCTGATATCCCGCGTCTGCTTTGCCTGTTCTTCATCTATAATGATTTGTTCATTTAAATTTGACCCCCGCCTGCTTCTTCCCAAACGAAGATTCAGAGGGGGTTAATTAATACAAAATTTATTTAAAAAAACTTCCTATGCTATGCGGATTTTGTTACTTTTTTCATTGCAAGCTTAGGGTCGGTCTCAAAAACTTCGATAGATTTTATCACACCGTGCCTTTGTACCGGAAGGATATTGTGTACATCCACTTTTGCGCACGCTACCAGGTCATCTTCAAAACCAAGCGTTATTAAAAACCTGCCGTGCTCTGATTCCATCAGCATTTGCAGCAGGTCTCTTTTGTAAGTTGTGTAAAGCTTTGAAGCGCCAAGCGCAGAATCGGTCAGATCGTAATGATTTTTGCCTGCCATTTTGCTCAGCATATCGATAAGCATTCCTGCGCAAACTGTATCCTCAAGAGAAAATTCCCCTGATTTGCCAGCGCAAAGTATCATGAAATCCTTATCAAGCAAGTTAAGGTATTCTGCTACCCTTGTAATGTTTACAAAACCGAGAATGATGCATATCTGGGCGAACTTCGCTTTCACTAAAGCGGGCGTTCCGTTAGTGCTGCTGAATATTAGCGATTTGCCTTTAACACTTTCTTCGGAATATTCTTTAATTGAATTGCCAAGATTGAAACCTTCGATACGCTTGGCATTTTTTTCGCCGCACAAAAGCGCTGTTGCCTGTGAGTTGCGCCCGATTATTCCCGCGCCGGCGATACTTTCGGTTGCTATCACTTCTTTCGCGCCGTTTGCAAGGCCTGTTATCATAGAGGTTGAAGTTCGCAAAACATCTATAACAACTACATTCTTATCCTTCAGAACAAGTTCTGAATCAATGTTGGAATGCGAAAAAATTACGTCTATTTTCAATTTCTTTTTATCAGTTTCGTTTGTAGTATTATTATATATTTCCATAATTATTTTGTAACAAAAGGGATCTTAACCACTTCTGCGTTAATAAAATCGTTCCTGATCTTAACTTGTATATTATTTCCGGGTTCGGAATATTCCTTCGTAACATACCCAAGCCCTATGTTTTTGCCGAGAACCGGCGCATTGCTGCCGCTTGTAACATGCCCTATTTTGCTTCTGTCTTTATATATTTCGTAACCATGGCGCGCCACAAGCCTGCTATCCACAATAAAACCTGCAAGCTTTCTTTTGCAGCCGCTAAGAAGCTCCGAAACTATCTTCGGCTTGCCGTTGAAATCGCCCTTATCAGGTTTTGTTATCCAGCCAAGCCCGGCTTCGATAGTGTTGGTTGTGTTATCTATATCGTTTCCATAGAGGCAGTAACCCGCTTCCAGCCTCAGTGTATCCCTTGCTCCCAGCCCGATAGGTTTTATGCTGAATTCCTTGCCTGCTTCGAAAATTGCATTCCACAGTTTTTCAGATGGCGCAATATCGGATGTAACATAAATTTCGAATCCCATCTTTTCGCCCGTATAGCCTGTGCGTGAAATTATTGCATCAAGTCCCGCAACTTTTCCTTCGGTGAAGGTGTAATACTTCATTGCGGATAGATCCGTATCAGTTAGCTTTTGCATAGTTGGCAGTGAATTTTTTCCCTGTACTGCAAGGAGAGAAAAATCATCGCTTTTGTTTGTAAGCTCAACATTAAATCCTGCGGAGTTTTTTACGAACCAGTCAAAGTCCTTTTTCAGATTAGCTGCATTTACAACTATCATGAAAAAATCACCGTAGCCGTAAACTAACAGGTCATCAACAATTCCGCCGTCTTCATAACATGCGGCTGAATACTGTATCTTGCCCTTAACAAGCTTCGATGCATCGTTAACCGTAACTTTTTGAACAAATGCCAGTGCATCGGGTCCCCTGACAAAGAACTCGCCCATGTGCGATACGTCGAACACACCAACTGAATTTCTAACTGCCATATGCTCGGCAATAATTCCTTCATACTGGACGGGCATTTCGAACCCGGCGAACTCAACTATCTTTGCGCCGAGTGATTTATGTATATTATAAAAAGCTGTTTTCTGTGCCATATAATCCCTGAATCCCGCTTCTGCGGGATGAAGGGTCTCCTTCTAAAAAAGTTTATAAATCCAAATTAATTTTAATATTGGTAAAAAAATAATCAGTTATCTTCAATAAGATCCTTCCCCATTTCCGCGAATCCCGATTCGCAGAATCGTGGATCGGCTTCGCTCAGGGTCAGGATTGATTCTTCTTCCAATCCGCTAAAAACTTCTCCAAACCGATATCGGTGAGGGGATGTTTTATAAGCGAAGTTATTACATTGTAAGGAATCGTGCAAATATCAGCTCCAACCAAACATGCGTCAACAAAATGCATGGGATTGCGGATGCTTGCAACCAGTATTTCCGTTTCGTAGCCGTAATTGCCGTATATCTGAACTATCTGCTCTATTAAATCCATGCCGCGGTATGAAATATCATCAAGCCTGCCGATAAAGGGACTTACCATCGATGCTCCCGCTTTTGCTGCCAGCACTGCCTGTGAGGGCGAAAAGCATAGTGTTACGTTTGTTTTTATTCCTTCTTCCGAAAATGTCTTTACTGCTTTTAATCCTTCTTTTATTAAGGGTACCTTAACAACTATATTAGGGGCAATTTTAGCAAGCTCCCTGCCTTCTTTAATGATTCCGTCATAATCAGTTGAAATAACCTCTGCGCTTACCGGTCCCGGGACAATTTTACATATTTCTTCATAGCATTTCCTTGCGTCTTTATGCCCTTCTTTAGCCATAAGTGAGGGATTGGTGGTAACTCCGTCTAAAACACCGTAGCTTGCAGCTTCACGGATCTCGTTCAAGTTTGCGGTATCAATAAATATCTTCATGAGTAAATTCTTTAAATTTTTTGTATAACCAACCAATATAATTAAAAGTAAAATAACCTTATAAACCAAAATTTTCCCAGAATGAAACAGGTTTGACACAAATTCCACCAATATTATTAAAATTAATTTGTTCTTTTAAGTACGAAACGAGTCAAATTTTAAGCAAATAATTGAAACTTACCCGCTTTTCCTTGAATCCCCCCCTTTTTTTAGCTATTTTTAGTGTTCGCTTGAAAAACATCGGTAATAACCAGCTAAATTAAGAGGAATTTACGGTTAAAGTGAAAGAAAAACCTCACCCCACCAGATGTGCTTCGCACATCGGGATCTGCGACCTGCCTCCTGTCTTTAGGAGAGGGGAGACATTAAATCTGAGGGATGGATTTAAAAAAACTAAACATGTTCTTTTAATTTCTGCAATATTAATTGCATCGGCAGGCATTGTTCACAGCCAGTCAAGACCGAACCTTGAGATATTCGATAAGGCAATTTCCGAACGGATTGAGGAAATACTTTACATGCCGGACCTGAGGCGGGAGAATCAATTCATCTTCAGGATAAGGTCATTAAGAAACTATGAAGATGAAGTAAAATTCGTGACATCAGTGGTTAAAAAAACTGCTGATAAGGTAAAAATTCGCGCAAGTTTTTCCAAAGAAATTGCCTCGGCTGATACAATATACAATGCGGTATGGATAGATATTAATGAGCTTGGCACAAGATACCCGGGCTTTGCAAGCAATAAGTTCCTTGGCGAAAAATTTGTTAATCGGAATCTTTTCGGCAGTATCAGGGTTGAAATTAGTGCTGTGCCTGAATTTTATAGTAACCGTGATTCTATTAACATAAATTATATTGATGAAGTTGATTATAATGAAATTGAAAATATTGAATCTGTTGATTACAAATTCACTTATGCAAAAGTGCCAAAAGTAAGTACATTTGAAGAATTAATATTCCCGGCTGCAATTATTGCAGTAACTGCACTGGCAGCCGTTTTGTTTTTTACAATAAGATCAAAATAGGATATCGTAAAAATTTATTCCCGTGGATGCGGGAATCTAATCATAAGACATTTATCCAGGATAATTTATTTTCAAATCAAAAGAACAATACATTAATTGTATTTTTCTGATAAATTTAAATTAAACATTAATATTAAATCCAATAATTATTATTGGATTCCTGCTTTCGCACTCCCGCCTTGCGGGACGGTGGGCGCCAGGAATCCATAACAGAAATACAAATATTGAAAAATAAAAAATATTCATTATCAGCCTTCCTTTTAGCTGTTATTATTATTGCAGCAGGATGTTCATCATCGGAAAAGAAAATAGATACGGATGACCCGGACAAGGCATTTGAAATTGCAAAGCGCAAATTTGATAAAAAGGACTATGTCGAAGCTATCGATGACCTTTCCCTGATGAAGATCCGTTTTTCCGGCACCGGGATTGACGATAAGATCCAGTTTTACATTGCCGAAAGCTATTACATGCAAAAAGAATACATCTTTGCAGAATACGAGTACAGAAGTTTCATAAAAGATTACCAGTCAAGCGCATTTATGGCAGATGCACGCTATAAGCTTGGGATGACTTATTACAATCTTTCTCCCAAGTATTCGCTTGACCAGGAATATTCAAAGCTGGCAATAAATGAATTGCTGGATTATATTGAAGCATTCCCTCAGGATAAAAATGTACAGGAAGCCGAAGCAAAAATCAAAGAGCTTCGTGATAAGCTGGCTTATAAGTCTTTTGTTATTGCCGAAAATTACATGAAGCTTGGGAATAACCGTTCCGCAGCATTATATTTCCAGGATATTTATGAAAGTTATATCGAATCTGAATGGGCGGATAATGCAATGGTTGGCCATGCAGAGGCATTAATTAACGGGAATAAATTTAATGATGCTTCTAAATTACTTGAAAAATTTTATAAGCTGTTCCCAAAGAGCGACCAGAAATCAAAAGCCGATTCGCTTGAGAAAATAATGAAAGAATTAATGCTGTAAAAAAATGAGTGAACTGAAACTGAAATATATGCGTGAATCGAAGGTGGAAATGATAGAGCTCGTTCTGCCTAACGATACCAATTTGCTGAACAACCTGCTGGGCGGAAGGCTAATGCACTGGATGGATATTGCCGCAGCTATGGCGGCTGCAAGGCATTGCCATAACGTTGGTGTTACTGCCGCAGTAGATGACCTTGCATTTCATGAACCGATCAAGCTGGGAAACATTGTTACATTAAAAGCAATGGTCAACAGGGCTTTTAATACATCGATGGAAGTTGGTGTCAGGGTTGAAGTGGAAGATATCGAGTCGGGCGAAATAAAACACTCAAACAGTGCATATTTTACGTTTGTAAGTATTAATAGAGTAACAGGACAGAAAAAGCCGGTCCCCCCCGTTATTCCTGAAACAGACCAGGAAAAAAAGTGGTTTGAAGAAGCGCTTTTGCGCAGAAACCAGCGTTTGCAGCAAAAATCGGGAATTGTTCAAAAATAATTTGTATTGTCCGCCCCGGCAGAAATATCTCTCCGTTTAGATAAAGTCACAAAAAAATTCAACAACAGGAAAATTTTTGAAAACGTATCATTTACGCTTTCAGGCGGAAGCTCTATGGCTATTACCGGAAGAAACGGTTCGGGAAAATCAACGCTTGTTAAGATAATTGCGGGGCTGCTGGGGAAAACATCTGGAGATGTTACAATCAGTGCAAACAATTCCGTAATTAAACAGGATTCCATTTACAATTATCTCGGTTTTGTTTCTCCTTATCTGAATTTGTATGATGAATTTTCCGGATATGAAAACTTAAAGATATGCTCCGATATCCGCGGAACAGGCCATTATAATATCGACAATGTTTTAAAGCGTGTTGGTCTTTATGAACGCCGTAACGACCTGCTGAAAATATATTCATCCGGGATGAAACAGCGTCTGAAGCTGGCATTTGGAATCCTTCATAATCCGGCTATACTTATTCTTGATGAACCGACAAGCAACCTGGATAAAGACGGCGTTAAAGTTGTTGATGATATTGCAGCAGAATACAAACAGGACAGTATACTGATAATTGCAACAAACGATGAGCATGAAAAATCACTTTGTGAAAAAGAATTTAACATAAATACCTCACCCCCTGCCCCCTCTCCACATGTAGAGGGGGTATAATATTGAACCTGTAATTAATATGTAATATTAAAAGTTATACGAGGTTCAAACTCCCCTCTCTTAAAGGAGAGGGGGGAAGGGGGTGAGGGGAAAAAAATAAATGTTTAAACAGGCAATAGAAATATGTAAAAAAGATTTCCGCTCTGAGCTCCGGACGCGTTATGCAGTCAATGCGCTGCTTATGTTCGTCATTGTGGTTATTTCGGTGATAAAGTTTTCTATAGGGGATGAGAGGCTTTCAAACGAAATGAGCGCCGGTATGCTGTGGATAATAATATTCTTTGCCACATCAAACGGTCTTTCGAGAGTATTTGTTTCGGAAGAAGAACGCGGAACAAGTCTTACCCTGAAATTAATCAGCAAATCCAGTTCCGTTTTCCTTGGCAAGCTGATATTTAATATTTCTTTAACATTCATACTGAACATTTTCATAATTTTTCTGTATATAATTATTACCAATCTTGATATAAAAAGCTTCGGGTTATTTTTGCTGTGTGTTTCGCTTGGTAATCTAGGGCTTTCGGCAGTGTTGACAATTATCGCTGCATTAATTTCACGAGCCAGTTCAAAGGGTACACTATATCCGGTATTATCATTTCCCCTATTGCTGCCGCTTCTGCTTTCATCAATAAGCGCTACATTTTTATGTATCGAAGGAACAAGTATTGAAGGAATTGCGGGCGAATTGCAGATAATAATTTCATTTTCGGTAGTGCTTATTACAGCTTCATTCCTTTTGTTTGATTTGATATGGAATGATTAGCCCCTTATTTCCCGGTAATATTAAATAGCTCTTCATTTCTCTTATTTTATTTAATTTGATTTGATTAATAGAAAGGACTACAAGAAAAGCAGTCATTTTAGAAACTAAAAAGTGTAAAAATTTTTGCACTCACAAACGGTTGGTTATATCTTGACATAAAAAGAAATTTCTTTTAGTTTGAGCATCAGGAGGGGGGAGAATATGGGGTATTTTGACGATATTGATTTTGATGATACATCAAAACACAGCAAAAAAAACAAAGAGGAACTTATAGAAGCCCTGCTCCGCAACACGGAGCAAACCATTGCAGAGCTTGACCTTGAGGCAATTGATGACATTATCAATTACCTGCTTGATAAAGCGCAGTATGAACGCGCATTGAAATGTGTAAACTTTCTTCTCAGCTACTTCCCATATTCAAATGAAATGTGGCAGCGCAAAGCAATTATTTATGATAACCAAGGCGAATATGAACAAGCCCTGGAGTGTTTTGATAAAGCTATCAGCTTAAATCCGAATGACGAAGAAACACTAATCAACAAGGGCATCACTTTGGATAATTCCGGAAAATTTGAAGAAGCAATCAGCAATTTTGACAAGCTTCTTGCTTTTTCGCCCTACAATATAGATGCCCTCCTCAATAAAGGCTTGATTCTTGAAAAAACCGATAACTTTAAGGAAGCAATTTCGTGTTTTGAACAGATAATTTCTATTGAACCGAACCATAAAGACGCTTATTATGAGCTTGGTTACTGTTTAGATTTCATAGATAAGCTGCATGAAGCATTAATAGCCTACAATAACCATTTAGAGCTTGCTCCATTTAACTATAATGCATGGTATAACCGCGGAGTTGTATTAAGCCGTCTTGGCAGGTATTATTATGCAATTGAAAGCTACGATATAGCACTTTCCATCAACCCTAAATTCTCTTCTGCGCTGTACAATAAAGGCAATGCACATGCTTCGCTTGGTATATTAACACGGGCTATTGATGATTACAAGCTATCTCTTTATTACAACCGTAAGGATGTATACGCATTATATAACCTGGCCAGCTCCTATGAACAAATGGGCAGGTACCGCGATGCAATAGAAACTTTCAGCCGCGCAATTGCAGTTGATTCAAAACATTATGAATCATATTTCGGGCGCGGAAATTGCTTTTACCAGCTTGAAGATTTCAATAAAGCGTTAAGGGATTATGACCTGGCTATTGCTCTGAATAAGGAAAATGCAGAGCTATGGTATGCAAAAGCTGATGCTGAATATAACCTTGGAAGAGTAAACGAATCAATTGAAAGCTATTACAAGGTAATCAGGCTTGATAAGGAAAATTACGATGCATTACTTGACCTTGCAAACACACTTATCGAAGCGGAAAGATATGCCGAAGCTGAAAATATCCTTAATTTAATTATTAACTCTAATCATGCCTGGGCTGAGCCGTATTATGCAAAATCGAAACTGAATTTTCTTATTGGGGAAATTGAGATCGGAATTAAATATCTTGAAATGGCTTTTACATTGAACCCGCATGAAAGGTTTGAATATAATTTCTCAGAAGACTGGGAAAAGATACTCAAGTTCTTAATTGCCAGGGATAATTAGACAAATATTGAAATTAGCAAATGATGAAATAACAGCTCTAAAACCCTCCGATTAGTAATATTATATTCAAAAACATATTAATTCTTTGATCTTTAAACACTTAATAAACTCAATAAACTCAACAAACTCTATAAACTTATTCTAACCCGCTTTGTGATATTAAACTAACTATTTTTTCCTTAATTTTGGAGTACCAAAATAAAGCAAAGGGTTATGATACCAAAATTACGTATTATATTCATAGTTTTGTTGCTTTCATCCATAGTTTATTCACAGGTTACCTACAGCCCGCTGGTTGATTCGCTTAAAGAGTATTGCACTCTTCAAACATTAACCAGGTTAAACAGACAGCTTTCAGGCGACACATCCTGTTTTA
>Ga0315273_10010617_pt1 | contig 11756 bp, 27 predicted proteins | sample YL17G02_0_MG_FD_205753 | JGI IMG/M metagenome (GOLD analysis project Ga0315273, IMG submission 205753) | Sediment microbial communities from Yellowstone Lake, YNP, Wyoming, USA - YL17G02_0 | ecosystem: Environmental > Aquatic > Freshwater > Lake > Sediment | place: USA: Wyoming | collected... | reverse complement strand
CGACAAGTAACTCCTGCCGTACTCATTCTCTCCTAAAAAAATATTGAGGATGGGGTAGCCTAGCCTCATCCTCATCACATCCACTCAGAGATATTTCTTGAGGATGCTGTTTAACTCTCGTGGTTTCATATCACGATGATTCTGTTTGTACCACGAGTACATCTCATCAGCAAGATCATTGACTTGCTCTGGTTTCACGATCTTGTTTTTGCTGATGACCGTACGTATCTCATCAATCATTGCCATGGATTCTTTTCACCTCCATTGTATTTCTTCTAGTTTGTTTCGTATCATTCGACCAAGCACACGAGTATGCTTGACTCGCCGTCTCCTGCCTATGACGTTCCGTACTGTCAGGATGTTGCCTGTGACCCGTATGACCTTCTCGATTCGCTGTTTACCATCCGAATCGAGATACGAAACATATTTGCGTTTTAACTCCTGTTTCGGTATCATACCTAATCTATAGACTTCTGAGAAGATAATACTTTGTTACATATGAACATAATTAATTGAAACATAGTAATCATTACAAAAATAAAAGCTACCCGAGGAACTTTTTGCTTTATAAGCATATCGTGATAAATGGTATGATAACGTAAAATCAACAGGAGGAGTGAGCATTTTTAACACGAGTGTTTCTTGGTTTAACCACATAGACTGTTTTTCGGTAAGGTTAAATTAACCATCGTGTTTACAAGTATGTATGGCTGATGAGAAAGGTGGTCAGGATTACAGTGTTGGTCAGCAGTTCAGTGCTACTGATTCTCTGAAGCGTCTCGTGATCGACAAGCTAAGCAAGACTATTGATATGGCGTGTCGTAAGGAAGAAGCGGTTGCTCAGTACACCACGGAAACCGGTTTTGTTCGTGGTGTGAAGATCATGAAGAGCCTCCTATGGAAGTATACGCCTGGTGAGATGCGTCTGGTTATCACTGAGTTGTATAGGAACATGGATGATGAGCTAACAAAGATTGACAGTAGCAACATGAGTGAGGGGACGAAGAATGTGAACAAGATGAAGATAGGCGATGAGATAAGCATGCAGGTCTTAGAGTTCCTGACGGTTGTTATCCAGTATTCTCCGTTATCAACAGAATATGCCTCTATAGAAGTATTCGGAAATTTTAAAGAATTGATTAAAACAATACGGTCAAAGGAACCAGTAAAAATGTTTGGTGGGGAGATTGAAAATGATTAAAGGTTCACATCATTCAATTGAATCAAAAATAAAGATAGGAAATGAAAGTCGTGGAAGATATCATAACGAAGAAACAAAACAAAGAATGAGAACAGCTCACTTGGGAGAAAAAAACTATTGGTTTGGAAAACATCATACAGATGAGACAAAACAAAAATTGAGAGAATATAATTTTGGTAAGCATCATTCTGAAGAAACAAAGGAAAAGATGAGGGGAAAAAATAATCCGATGTGGGGAAAACATCTTTCTGAAGAAGCAAAAAGAAAACTTCAGGAAAGTCGTGGAGATATATCTGGTGAAAAAAACTATTGGTTTGGAAAACATCTTTCAGATGACCATAAGAAGAAAATATCAATAAAAAATTCTGGCGAGAATCATGGGAATTGGAAGGGAGATGATGTTGGTAATATTCAATTACATACGTGGATTAAAAAAAGGAAAATAAAAACAGTTTTATGTGAATTATGTGATGCGAAAGAACCAAAGGAATTGGCAAATATATCTGGTGAATACAAGCGTGATGTTGATGACTTTATGTGGGTTTGTCTTTCTTGTCATAAGACTTATGACGGTATAGTAAATAATTTTAATAGGTGATTTTATTGAAAAAGATTAATGAGCCGTTAACAAACGAATGCAAGTATCAGGTTATGCATGATGCATCTATCCGTTTGACTCCTGATGCAGATATCATTGTCTTGTCTGATGTTCAGTCTGCGGTTAAGCTATTGAAGGATAAAGTGCATGGTAGATTGAAGGTCTGCTGGAGGAAAAGTAATGACACAGTGTTATGAGAAGGAGAAACCATGAGTGGTGTTGATGAGGATTATGAGAATATGCTGTTGTCAAGCTGGGATAAAGCTGATGAGCAGGTGAACAACATGATCTATAAGAATCGTAAGGCGAGTAACGGGAATGAGGTTAAATCTCATACGAGGGAAAACCATGAGTATCATCTGAAGAGGTGGGGTCGTTGTGTGTACTGTGATATTGGTATTCCCGTGGTGTCTGATGCGGAGGGAAAACTATGACATGCGAGCTTTGTGGCAGTAAAAAAATCAGGATAATCAGAGGGGTGCATGTTTGTATGCTGTGTGGTCATAAGAAGATTTTCGGGGGAGTAACACGATGATTTGTCCATATATGAGTTACCGATCAGGATCAGAAGAATACATGAAGACTCCTTTCGTGGACTGCCAGGGTCGTAACTGTGGATGCTATAGTGCGTTGCGGAATAAGTGTGGGTTGATAAAGGATTAAGAAACCATAAGCATTACCAGTATGTGAGATGGCTGAGATTGATTACACCACGATAGCAGTAATCACTGCGTTGAATACGTTGGTTGCGATTGTGGTGAAGGAGTGCTTTGACTTGTTCAAGGAGTATAGGGCACGGTTGCGTGAAGAAATAAGGAAACGTAATGGGAACAAAGAAGTGGCTGAGCAGAATGATGGTAATCCTGTGGAGGAGCTGATGAGGAAATGAGGCTCGGCTGGTTAATCATCGGTATCCTCATCACTGTCGGGTTGTTCCTGTTTTATCCTGGGTTGTTCCATACGCTAGTGTCCTGGGTTCAAAGGTTGCTTGATTTGGTAATAGGTTTTGTTAAAGGAGTCTGAATGAGGAAATGCAGGTATCATAATGTGTGTAAGCTGTTCAGCGAAGATAGTCTGTGTTGCATGAATGATAATATGGCACGGCATTATTATGGTATCCATAGGGCGATTGGGTGCTACCGGAGTATGATGATAAAGAATGAGTAAGAATAGGGAGAACAAAGGGAAACGATGTATCATCGTTGGTTGCATGAGACCTGCTCGGTGCAAGGGAGTATGCTTGATGCATTATGCTAGGTTTTATAACAGGGAGAAACGGAGGGAAAAAAAGAGGGAGAAGAGGACATGAAGGATGAATATTATGTTTGTGTCAGATCAGAAAAACGATTTGAAGCAAGTGAGATTGAAGCTATATTGGAAAAAGAATTGAAAGACAGTAAAATAACTGTCAGGTTGTTATAGGGTAAAAAAAGATGAAGACGCTCTATTGTGAATCCTGCGGAGAGAAAGCAGATGAGATATTCAATCCACTTATCCCTGTGCAGATCAATGTCGGTAAAAAAGAAAGGACATATATGTGTTGTGAGGTATGCCGTGAGAAACTTGACAGGATAATAACAGGTCATGCATTATAGAAAAGCAGGAATAAAAGATGATTCGTGCTGATATGTTATTGACTGGTTGCGAGGAATGCATCTTCGGGTCGTATCGTAACTGTAAACAGATAAGGTGTAGGCATTATCGTGAATCAAAAGGAGGAAGAAAGAAATGAAAATGAAAACCAAGCCGAAATATTTTAGGAAGATAAAGTCTGGTGAGAAGCTGGTGGATTACCGTGATGCACACATAACATTCATCAACGAGGAGACCGGTGGTAAATACATTAGGAAGGTTGTTGGCGTGAGGCTGATGCCGTTCAGTGAGTTGCCTGTTGATCTTCAGAAGAGTACGTTGTTTGGTGATGATATGATTATTGCTTTTGAGCTTGAGAAAGAAGGGAAGAAATGAACTGCGGAAAGTGTGGAAAAAAGCTCAATGCTGATGAACAAGATTACTTTTATATTGATGGATTCTTCAGAAAGAACAAATGTAAAAAGTGTTGGGAGAAGAAATGAGCGACGAGGAATGCTGGTTCTGTCATCGAACCAGAAAAGAGTTAATCAAGGATGATGTCGCTAGTATTGTTGATGAGGCGATAGAGGAGAAGCATCCTGTGTTGATGAAGATAAAGTCAGCGAAATGGGTAAACATGCCATCAGTATGTTGTGTCTGTCTTTATCTTATTAACGAGATTCTGGTTGATTCTAATGTAGTGTTTGAAGATGAATTACGAGGGATTAATCTTGTCTGATCTTGTTAAAACAGGTTTCGTCATCGAGGTGATAAAGCCATCTGGTGAGGATGAATGCGACATTATTATCCACTCCAGGGTTGATGACTGGGTACCACTGTCTGTCATCAGGGAATGGGTGCGTGGTTACGCGTACTGTATCAGGGGTACGAATGATATTCATGTTCAGGGTATGAAGGATGGTATAGCTCTGATGAAGAAGGATTTGCTAGGGTTCCTGGATGATAACAAGGGGGTAGCTGGTGACATTAAAGATTAATCTTGTATCTATGAAAAATAAAAAGGAAGAATCATATGTCATTGAGCAAGTTCTTTGAAATGGATTTTGAAAAAACGTACCCAGTTCCTTCGCCTCAGAGGATGGCTGAGGCGTTCTTCAGTAGGCTTTGGCGTAAATTAAATATTGATAACTTCAGTCTCCTTATCACATTTTACGGACAACACAGAGTTGGAAAATCGAATGCCGCCGTGTCATTCTGTTACATACTTGATCCGACATTTGAAGAGAATATGGAGAAGCGTATCGTCTATACGAGTAAGGATTTAATCTTGGCATTCAAAGAACTTAGAGCTAAGGGAATCAAGGGAGGTGGGATTATTATTGATGAGGCAGGTTCGGGGGATTTGAGCAATACTCGCTGGTTTGAGGAATTAGCGAAAACCGTGTCTGCTGAGCTTCAGGCTGTCGGGTATCTGAATCCTTTGATTTGTTTCGTCACCCAGAGTTTCTCTTTTATTAATACAACTGCTCGTAAGTTGTCACAGGGTGTTTTTGAGGTCAGCAGGACTAATAATATATTCAGTAAGATTAAGCCTTTTTGGGTTGAGAACTCGCCGTGGTCAGTAAATTCTTTTCATCGGTATCCATTGTTCTGTGAGTCCCGTGGTGGTGTTGCGAGTAACGTGTACAAAATCAATAAGATTAAGATAGGACTGCCTCCGCAGGGTATCCTTGACCGGTATGTTGCTCATAGCCAGATGTTTAAGGATAACCTCCTGGATCATAGTGAGGAGATGATCCGTATGGATGAGTTCAATAAGGATAAGAAGCGTGTGCTCGTCACTGGTATAGAAGCTATTGTGCATGAGGTCGTGGTGAACAAGGATGACTACATGAGCTTTAGTAAGAAGAAGGGTATAGCGACGTATCTGAATGAGAACATCATACGGCATAAGCATGGGTTGACTATGAAGGATGCGAAGCTGGTGAAGGCGTTGGGTGAGCGTGAGCTGTTCAAGGACCGTAAGCCATCGGTGGATGACCTTAACGCTGAGCCTTGATACAGGCATCAGGGCAGGTGTCCTACTCATTGTTTGGGTTGATGATGGGTCTAGGCATCAAGGCATTATGGTTACTCGTTTCTTGGTTAGAGGCATCGAGGCATCCAGGCGTCTAGCTGGAGTCAATGGATTGGTCTAGGCAACTAGGCATCTTACTCAAAATTGAGTTAATGATATATTCTAGTTTCAAGGCATCTCTAGTTCGCTTATCAGATAATCGAAACTAGGCATCTACAAATAAACTGGTAACTACTCAATTATCATTACCTAACTATAATCTAATATCTTATTAATGGGTCAGCCAAAAAACCGGACCCTACATACTTATGGGTGACTATGTATACTATGTAAAAAGGGGGGTGCATACATCCATTTTTACAACTAGCTGGATTTTAGATTATGTAGGGTGACATACATACTTTTAGGATCGTGGGCCGTGTTATTTCGTCGGAATGGTTTTTTGTCGTACTGGTTTTTTGTCCTAAAAAGGGATCATCAGAAAAAACGGTTTTTTGCCAGAACGGTATTTTATCAAACCGGTATTCTATCTCGAAACATTTATATATTATATACATCCATATATACTATATAGAATAATGTAGTATAGCGGTGTACTACGTCACACGAAAGATAGTATATCGAGAGTAAAAAATCTTGTCGTTACGTGTAAAAAACGGGGATAAGGAAAAATCCCTTTTATGGGGGTCGAGTACTGGCGGTAGTGTTAATCCCTATCGTTTAAAGCCTCTGAATAGATAAGAAAAAGGTTTTTCACATCACATCTTAATAGTTTATTTGGATCACGTTTTTAATGTGGTTCCAGAGTATACTTTTAGGGAGTACATGATTAAGGTTCAATTCCTTATTACTCTGTAGGGGTCCGGTATCGGTCCCTAGGATGTGAAAATTATGGCGTCAATGAACGAAGCGAGAAAATTAGTTAAAGACTGGTTACAAAAAAACAATTTTAGTTATACCGTACGGGGTCGTACTATTTCTTTTTCGGACCTTGGGTACGGGGACCGTATTTTTATTAAGGTCGTGGGTTGGCAACCTCATCCTTTATGGGGGGAACTTGAAGAGATCGGGAAAAAGAACGGTTTTTGTGTCGAATCTTAATCTAGGCATTTAAAAATCTAGGGGGTCATTCCCCATTAATTTTTTAGCTTACAGATAAGTAAGCTTAAAGGATGTGAATTTATGGATGAGGAAAAACGTTATTGGGAATATTTTAAGATGTGTAAAGACTCTGGACTTTCAACAGAGGAAGCTATGATTAAAGCACATAAGTACATCGAAGAGTCTTTTTAAAACTAGGAGTAAAACGGGATCGTTCCCCGTTTATTCTTTTAGATTCTTAAATGAATCTAGGATGTGAAAAAAATGAGAAAAGAAATAAGAGAAAAAACTGTTAAAGAAATAGCGAAAGAAATAGAAAAATATGATATTATTTTTGTTGGAAACATAACAGATAAAGCTAGGGAAAAAAAACTTAATCGTAATGAAGTACAATTATTGTTTAAGGAACTTAATTATTTAGGGGTAACAATACCAAAGAGGGATAAAACTTTTATTTACTCCTGTTTATAAGAAGCTAGAGGGTCATGCCTCTATTTTCTTTTAGGCTGATGTGCCTAGGATGTGAAAAAATGTATTTAGCTATAGATCAATACGGGAATAAAACAATACTTAAAGACAAAAAATATAGTACTCTTAAAGAAACGTTTTTTTGTGGGTCAATAAAAAAAGCTTATGTTGACAACATTAAAACGGGTAAAACTAGACATGTTGGTTATGTATTAGGACAGGGAGCCGGTAACGGTTCTTTATGGATCGATTTATTTGAGTTAAAACCAATAAATCTTTAAAAATCTAAGGGGTCATTTCCCTTATTTTTTTATACTTTCATAAAAGAAAGTAGGATGTGAAAAAACTATGGATGAAATAAAAACAGATAATAAGCTAGTAACGACAACAGATAAGCCTCTGAGGGAATACGTACGTTTTAAGATCAACGCTAAGGTACTTAAAAACGTGTTATCCCTTATAGATACGGTATCAATAGATGCCGTTAAACTAGAGTTTAACGGGGACCATGTGCTTAATAGAACGGTTGATCCGGCGCACGTCGAAATGATATCTACAACCATAAAAAAAGAGTTGTTCATGGAGTACGACGTACGAACAGAGGTACCAGAGAGTAACGGCACGGTATCACTGGGGGTCGATATAGATAAACTGTTATTGATCCTTAAAAACAGTAAAAAAGAGGACACGTTAACCTTTGAGTATGATTCGGTAATTGATCCATGTAGTTTTATTGCTAAGATCGGAGCTTTTACCCATAAGGTTAATACTGTTTGTACCGATGATATGCCGGACCCTAAAGAGCCTCGCCTTGATTTACCGGCACGTTTTACTATTGGGACCAGTGAGTTAAAAGATTTTTTAGCCCAGGCTGGGACGGTATCGGATCATTTCATGATAGAGACGAGCACCAATAAGGTTTATTTATTGGCTGAGGGGGACACTGATAAAGTAGATATGTACCCATCAGTGTCGAGCTTATCATCGAACAGTACGCATAAATCGTTGTTTAGCATCGATTATATGATTAATGCTATATCGAAGCTAAAAAACCTTTTTGCTTACGTCGATGTCTTCATAGGCTCAGATCATCCGGTTAAAATCCAGGGACATGATTTTAAAGACTCTGGGACCGGGTACATCGATGTCGTTATCTTGATAGCTCCAAGGATCGAAAGCGAATAATATTAGAAATATTTGGGGGTCATTCCCCATTATTTTTTTACTCTAAAAAAATAGAGTAGGATGTGAAAAGATGGTTAAAGTAAAAGATGTTTATGTAGCTAAAAGGTTTAAGGACACTAGGACAGGGGATATTGTAACGAGTTTTAATATCCTGGATATAAAATACATGATGCCGTTAGATGACTAATATTAAGGCATCTAGGCATTTAGGAATTTCTGGGGGTCATTCCCCGTTTATTCTTTTAGGCATTTATGCCTAGGATGTGAAAAAAATGGATGATGAAAAGAATATTCATTATGAAGTTTTTGAGAGTAGAGACGATGAAACGGAGACGATAGAAAGTTTCGATTCATTAATCGAGGCATTGGGTTTTTTGTTTACTCTTTTTGAAAACAAAAAAGGTGCTTTTTATGTTGATAAATGGATCGGACATGGTTTAAATTCTATTGTAGAAGCAATAGATGTTTTTTAGGAATCTAGGGGATCATTCCCCCTATTTTATTTTAGGCTTTTATGCCTAGGATGTGAAAAAAAACTATGAAGAGATCATTAAAAGAACTTGTTGAAGAGCTGGAGCGACAAAAAACGACCCGAAAAGACATTATCGTACCATCTGACGCCTTGAACATATCGGTTGATCTGGGCACGAGAACCGTTTTTATGATGGTCCCATGCCTTGACGTACCAGATAAAAAAGACTCGTATGCCTTGACTGAGTACGCTCATAAGCAGATCGCCACGAAAACAGGCATTCCCCAGGCGTACTATGACCGGTTACGTGAGACTGGACGCCTGGACCTATTAGCCGGTAATATTAACTCGTGGTTACCAGATAAAGAAAAACGGTTGATTCGTATACTGGACGGGAATGTACGTGCTATGTTGTCGGACCGGTACCGGATCATTGATAACCATGACGTTGTGTTTATGGTCCTTGAGGAAATGAAGAAAATACAGGCTCAAGGCATGAGCGTCCAGATAGATGAATGTAGCCTGACGGATGAACACCTTTATATTAAGATAACGTCCCCTGATATGAGCGGTAAGGTATTCCATTATAAGGACCGTGCGGATGAGCCGGTACGTGGTGGCATTATCATCAGTAACAGCGAGGTCGGAGCCGGAGCCTTCAGGGTCGAGCCGTTTATCGAGGTACTCGTCTGTAAAAACGGGTTGATCGGTGAACATAAACTATGTAAGGTTCACCTGGGAAAAGAACGGGGTATAGGCTTGGTTGACTGGAGCGATAAAACGCTTGAGTACCAGGATATGACCCTTATATCTGAGGTTCAGGACCTTATACGGCAGACGTTTACCCGTGAGCTTTTTAAGGGTTGGCTTGATCGTATTAACCAGGTCGCATCTATCCAGATAAGTAAACCTATTTTAGCGGTTGAGAACATTATTAAAAAGTATGATCTCCCGAAGACAATAAAGGAAGAATTGATTAACCAGTTTATGAAGGAATCCCCGACGGTCTGGGGTCTGAGCATGGCGGTGACACGGGTCGCTCAGGATCAGAAAGAATACGAGAAACAAATAGACATGGAGAGGACCGGATCGAAGATTTTAGCGTCTGGAGAGGATTACTTAACCGTTGAATCGAAATAAAAAAATGGTTTTTTAGGAATCTAGGGATTCGTCTCCCTTTATTCTTTTGAGCGGGTACGCTCAGGATGTGAAAAAATATTATGAGTGAACAAACAGGTATTGATTACGCTAAAGAAGTAACAGATGGAAAAAGATGTCCATATACATTGAAAACTAAGAATTGCCAAGATTGTCCTGTTATCGGTGGTAAAGGTTGGAAATGTAGAGAGAAAAAAAGGAACAAAGTCGTTTGTTTAGGACAGTGAAATTATGGGTTATCTCCAGGAGTATGATGTTTTCGAGGAGCACTGGGACACCAGGGAGATGCCGGATGCTAAAACCTTTCGTGATCGTCGTGCCCGTGAGCTGAGACGCCAGGGTTGGACCGTGCAGATCGACACCAAGAGATACAATGTTCTTGAAGTGTATGTTGTGTACTGGTTGTTCGCTGAGCGAAAAAAGGTTTTAGAGAAATAAATGGGGTGCGATCCCCCGTTATTTTTATCGAGATCAACATAAAATGTGATCTCAGGAGTAAGATAAGTTATGGATGATGAAGACTGGTACCCAGGTTGGCGTAAAATCTGGTACGGAACAGACGCAGAAGAAGAAACAGAAACAGTTGAATAAAAGGGGATAATATCCCCCCTTCTTTTTTTTTTATTTTGATGTTAGACGCCTTGACGCCTTGATGCCTTGTTTTTTGGGATGAAGGTGGTGGTGGCTCCCCAAGGAAAAAAAGGTTGAGGTGAATAATACCATGACGCCTTGATTATTTGTTCTGCATCAGAGGCAGATGCCTTGATGCCTTGACCTTTTTGAAGCAGAGGACGAAATGTTCTGACGCCTTGGTTAGTGCCTTGGGGGTTAATCCACCACCACTATTGACTGATGCCTTGCTTAGGCTGGCACGGCAACAGTTTTATATGCCTTTAACGTATTTCAATGTTGCTATATTGTCGTTCTTCGCTGGACCGATAAACGATGATACGTAGCAAGTCGAGAGCTATAAACACGGGAACAGATGGTGGTAAACAAAGAAATGGATGCAGGGTATTGATCCTAAAAACAATCTCTTCACGGGAAAGTAGGTTGTGACGAATCACCGCTTTTTTTAAGGGACCAATGCCTAGGCATCCGTAATCTCCTCTAAAACCACGGGTTTACCATCATCCTGTTTTTTCTTCTGATTGTCTTGATGGCTTGTTTTTTTCGTAATCGTATTATACCTCGTGCATGTTTCTTTTTTGGTACCGTGAGGTGTTATGGATGTGTTTACGATGGTGAAAGGATTTGCTCGATTTTTTGATGCCATCGAATTACAAACCGATAACACTTTTTTTGTTATTTTTAGTAGGGGTGTGGAGAGTGGTATTGCATGACGACGCAGACAAAAAGATTACTTAATTTCATGCGTAAGAACGCGTACCATGAGTTCAACGCTAAGACGCTTTCCCAGCTCCTAAAAATAAGTAAACCAAAAATAAACGTGTATTTAAAGCGTCTCCTGGACAAAGGACAAATACTGAGGGTTGCTCCAGGGTTCTATAAAGCGACTGCGGATATGACTGTTGTTCGTCAGAATCAGTTCACGAATCCACCAACGCTTTTGCATGGTATTCTGCTTGAATGTTCACTGATCCGTAAAATAACAAAATACCCCCAGGGGGGGTCCCCTAAAAGGAAAATTGTTATTGTGAAAATGACGAAGGAATTGGTTCGTTGGTTGGATGCTAATGAGTTTGTGTATCGTGATGATAATCATTCGTATTTCCGGTATGTGTGGTGGGAGAATCGGAGGATAACGGTAACGGTGTTTGAGTCGTGTAAGTTGCATGTGTACATTAGTAGCTCGAAGAATCCGTTGTCGTTCCCTGAGTTTGAGAACCTCCTCATATTCCTTGATGGGTTTCTTGATGCTATCGCTCCTTTTGAGGATACTAGGTTGATTAAGTTGAAGGAGATGGGTGTGGCGAAGGATTTCAAGGAGCTTCGTCTAGAG
>Ga0315273_10010616_pt1 | contig 11756 bp, 8 predicted proteins | sample YL17G02_0_MG_FD_205753 | JGI IMG/M metagenome (GOLD analysis project Ga0315273, IMG submission 205753) | Sediment microbial communities from Yellowstone Lake, YNP, Wyoming, USA - YL17G02_0 | ecosystem: Environmental > Aquatic > Freshwater > Lake > Sediment | place: USA: Wyoming | collected... | reverse complement strand
CGCCTCGGCGTTCATCCAGGCGACCATGAGGACCTCGCCGCTGGCCGCGTCCTGGGCGATGGCTGGAATCAGGCCGTCCGAGTCGAACTTCAGCATTTCCGCCGGGTTGTTCATTTGTCCGCCTTTCGTTCTGTGTTTCTAAACGCAGAGGCCGCTGAGACCGCAGAGAAAAACGCCCTTCTTTTTCTCAAGAATATCTTCTCTCCGCGTTCTCTGCGACCTCTGCGTTTCTACCCAACCTCAATCAGGCGAATGGCATCCGCGAAACGTTTCGCGAGCGCCCTTTTCACGGGCTGCGACTTGGGGCGCTCCAGAGCCGGGTCGCGCTTGATCCACTCGAACGCCTCTTTCCGCGCGAGGCGAAGCAAATCGGTGTCGTCAATGATGCTGCCGACGAGAAGGTCCGGCATGCCGTGCTGGCGCGTGCCGAAGAAGTCGCCCGGCCCGCGGAGTCTGAGGTCCTCCTCGGCAATGCGGAATCCGTCGGTCGTCTCGGTCATCACCTGGATTCTTCGCTCGGCCTCCTCGGTCGCCGGCTCGGCCAGGAGGATGCAGGTACTCTTGGCGGCGCCGCGTCCGATCCGCCCGCGCAACTGGTGCAACTGGGCAAGGCCGAAACGCTCGGCATGCTCGACGATCATGACGGTGGCGTTCGGCACGTCCACGCCGACCTCGATGACCACCGTCGAGACGAGGACGTGGATTTGTCCTCGGCGGAAGCGGTTCATGACAGCGTCCTTGTCGGCCGGTTTCATCCGCCCATGCAGCAGGCCCACCGCGTACTCGGGGAAGACGTCGTCGGCGAGGCGTTCGGCCTCTTCGGTGGCGGCCTTGAGGTCCGACTTTTCGCTCTCCTCCACCAGGGGGCAGACGATGAAGACCTGCCGCCCCGCGGCCAGTTCCTTTCGGGCGAAGTCGTACGCCTTTTGCCGCTCGTTCGGTCCGACGGCCCACGTCTCGACGGGCGTCCGGCCGGGGGGCATCTCGTTGATGGTCGAAATGTCCAGGTCGCCGAAGACCGTCAGGGCGAGCGTCCGAGGAATGGGCGTCGCGGTCATGACGAGGTAATGGGGCTGAAGGTTGGGCACGTCCTCCCCTCGACATGCTCGGGGCGGTGAGCCTGGTCGAACCGCGGCGGTCTGCCATTTGGCCTCTGCCCGTTGAAGGACGCCGAACTTGTGCTGCTCGTCCACGACCACGAGGCCCAGCCGCGCGAACGCCACGTCCTGCTGAATCAGGGCGTGGGTGCCGACGATGATGTTCGATTCGCCCCGGCGGATGCGGCGAAGGACCTTGCGGCGTTCCTCAGCCGGCAGGCCGCCCACCAGAAGGGCCCACTTGACGCGGCTGCCGACGAGGTACTTCTCGACGTTCTGGTAGTGCTGGGTGGCGAGGATTTCGGTGGGGGCCATGATGGCGGCCTGGTAACCGGCGGCGACGGTCGCCAGGGCGGCATAGAGGGCGACGGCCGTCTTGCCGCACCCGACGTCGCCCTGAAGGAGCCGCGTCATCGGCCGGTCGCGCGCGAGGTCTTCGCGGATCTCGGCGATGGCCTTGTCCTGGGCCCGCGTGAAGGTGAAAGGGAACCGCGCGCGGATGCGGCCGTCGAGGCGGGCGTCCACGGCGACGGGCGGCGCGTCGTGGGACGCCTTGGCGCTTCGTCGGCGAAGGGCGACGGCCAACTCCATGAAGAAGAACTCGCTGAAGACCAGTCGCCGGCGCGCCCGGCGGACCTCGTCCATGGACGCCGGCCGATGGATCATCCGGAGGGCGTCGGCCAGGTCCGCCAAGTCGAGGCGTCGGCGCATTTCGTCGGGCAGGGTTTCGCCGGCGAGCGGCAGGCCGACGCGGAGGGCCTCGTCCGTCAGGCGCACGAGGGACGGCTGCTGGAGACCCTCGGTGGTCGGATACTCGACGAGGATGCGGTCGCCCTCGGGCTCCTCACCCGGGGCGGCAAGGCGCTCGAACTTCGGGTGCTGCATCTGGAGGCGTCCGCGGTACTCGCCCACGCGGCCGTAGAAAAGGTACTCGGCGTCGACCTGGACGGCCTTGGCGAGGAAGCGGGCGTGGAACCAGACGACGCGCATCTCGCCGCTTTCATCCGCGATGAGGGCTTCGAGGCGGTCGCCCCAGCGGGGCGCGCGCGTGTCAATGACGCGGGCGCGGACGGCCTGCTCGCGTCCGGCGACGACGCGGGCGATCGGCACCAGGTCGCCCCGGTCGATGTACTTGCGCGGAAAGAGGAGCAGCGCGTCGCCGATGGTGCGGATGCCGAGACGCTCCAGCAGCCGGGCCCGTTTCGGGCCCACTCCCTTCAAGTACCGGATGCCGTCGCTGAGTTTGGGCATGAGGAGTTCGGCCTCGGCGCTTGCCGCGCGGTTAGCGACACTACACCGGGGCCCGCCCGAGGTCAAGCGCGGCGCGGCAGGGCAGGCAGGAGCGGGGACTGGCGGGATATTTAGCCGCCCCGCTTGCGGGGCGAGTTATTGATGATGCGCGGCGAGTAAACTCGCCGGCTAAACGTGCACGTTGTCTGCCGTTCCCCGATCGGCGTCGTCCTTTGCGTCCTTTGCGTTCTTTGCGGTTAAGGAAGCGTTCAAGGCAGGACGAAGTCGCGTTCCTTGCGCTTGACGACCAGGACGGGGCAGGGGGCCTTGCGGACGACCTTCTCGGCGACGCTGCCGAACAGCACGTGCCGGAGGCCCGTCCGGCCGTGCGTCGCGATGACCACCAGGTCGATCTCCTGATTGTGGGCGTAGCGGATGATCTCGACGAAGGGGCTTCCTTCGAGGAACGCCGTTCGCACCCCGACGCCTTCGAGGTTCTTTTTGGCGAACGCTTCGAGGTTTTTTTTGCTCTCTTCGCGGAGTTGGTCGAGAAAAGCCTCGCTCGGCCCTGTCATGTAGTAGTCCGACGTGCTCAAGAGGTCGGCCGGAATGTCCACGACGTGGATGCAGTGGATCTCGGCCTGGAACCGCTTGGCGAGTTCGACGGCGTAGCGAGCGGCTTGTTCGCTGTCTTCCGAGAAATCCGTCGGGACGAGCAGTTTCGCGAGTCGGATCATCGGCGGGCCTCCTGTTTGACCGGCCTTTCGTGGGCCTGTCCTTCGGTTCGTCATTATGCTCCGCGCCCCGGTCCCGGCGCGCCGGGATTCACGACGCCGGTTCGCGGGCCGGTTGTCGGTCGCGTGACCGGGCGGGCGGTTTCCGCTCGGGTCCGCGGCCGGGCGCGCCGAGGCACCGGGCCAGGGCCGGCACGAAGTAATCGCGCGAGACGGCCTGCCAACTCATTTTCTGCGCCAGTTCCCATCCGCTCGCGAGGAGCCGCTCGAACGCTTCCCGCCCGACGGGGAGGCGTTCGGCCAACTGGCGGGCGAGGTTGGCGGCCACCTCGTGTTCGATGCGTTCGGCGTCCACGGTTTGGGGGTCCTCGCCGGCCGGGGCCGCGTAATGAGCCAGCAGGACGTTCTCGGGCATCCGGTCGCCGGCGATGCGGGCCAGGAACTGGGCGCATCCGCAGGCGCGGCTGATGACGCAGATGCCGCCGAACGCCAACGTTTCGAGTTGGGCGATGCCGAACGGTTCGTACGCGCTCTGGCCGAACTCCACGTCGCTGCCCTGACGAAGGTCCTGGAACGAGAGGTCCTCCGGGACGCGCTCGCCGCACGAGGCGCGGTCGAAACCGAACTGGTTGACGAGGACGGCCCGTGTGGCCCGGGCCCGCCGGTTGTAGGATTCGACGGCCTGGCCGAACGCCACCTCGCCCTTGACGAGGTCCGGCCAGCCGACGCGATGGTGGACCGGCCAGCCGTACGCCGATTCCATCTCGCGCACCAGGTCGCTCGTTCGCCGGCCGCCGTCCGTCGCCAGGACCACGAGCGCCGCCGTCCGCCCCGCGTCCGCCAGCCGATCGTCCAGGTGCTCGAGGACCGCGAGGTCCCGCTCCAGCGACTTGGATGGGACAGGCCGCGCGACGTGCGTGAAGAGGTAATCCGGACGAAATCCGAGGATCGCCTCCAGATAATTTTTGAGTCGGCTGCGGCTCCGGAGGCGGTCGTCCAGGCCGATCGGCCGGACCGGCAGACCGTTGTAAACGATGTCGGTCGGCGTGCGGCGGAACTCCGGCGCCAGGAGCGCGAGTTCCTGGGCGACGGCGTCGCTGACGGCGAAGATGTGATGGGCGCGGTGGGCGCGGCTGACGAGGGCCTGTTTGAAGCCGCCGCTTTCGCGCAGCAGCGTTTCGTACGTGCGCTGGCCGCTCGCCGTCTGCATCGCCTCGTGGAAGACCAGGCGTTCGTCGGCCCGCTTCTCGATGAGGTCGCGGACGGGCGGCACCTCGTGGGCCCAATAGACGGTCCGGAGGTCCGGCATCCGGAGGCGGGCGGCCAGAAGGGCGGGGAGCCCCATGAACTCGTGGCTGATGAGCAGGGCGCCGGCGGTCTTCGGGCCGAGGAGGGCCTCGGCCGCCTCGAGCGCGGGGCCTGCCAGGCGCACCCATTCCTCGTAACTCCAATCACTCTGGAACCGGTCGCTTTCCAGGCCGTAGGCCGCCCAGAGTTCCTGCTTGAGGCGATTGACGGGTTCCCGAATCGCGTCGCGGACGTCGAAAAGAACGAGTTCGACGGGAGTGCAGCGCATGTCGAGCGGTCCGGCGATGACGCGCACGCCGTAAAACACCCGCACGCCGTACGCCGCCTCGATCCGCGCCAGGGCGTGCGCGACGTCCGGCCCGAGGGTGTCGCCGCCCGTCGCCGAGCCGCCCGTTTCATACAGGGCGGTCTGGAGTCCCGGCAGGTCTTCGGCGAGGGGGAGTTCGGCGTTGCCGATGAGGATGGTTCGGTCGGCGGCCTCCTGATAGGCGCGGGCCGTGAGGAGTCCTTCGAGGACGGCTCCGATGCCGCCCATTTTTTCGCGGGCTTCGTGCGTGACGTGGATGAGGGTGGTCATGCTGATAACCCATCTCCGTACGGCCGGCCCGGCGGCTTGGGGCCGCCCGGCGCCGCCTATCATCCATTATATCGGCGCGCGCGGGGTCCGAGTGAAGGACTTTGAGGATAGCCACGGGCGCGAGAACGCCTGGTTCGCCGCCCGGCGGCTAAACGGGACGGCACCCAACGCGCTCGCCTTCGGCCTTCGCCCTGCGGGCTACGGCGGACGCGTCGGCTCGCGGCTAAACGGGAACGACACAAAACGCGCCCGCCAAGGCGGGCGGCTAAACGCGGCGCGCGAGGTGGTTCGCCGCCCAACTTGTTGGGCGCTAACGCTCCTGGAAGTAGCCCGCCGGGAACGTCTTGCCGAGCGTCCTGAGGGCCAGGAGGGCATTGGCGCGGACGAGATTGACGGGGTCGTCGAGGCGTTTTTCGAGGGCCGCCAGGACATTGTCATTGCGGCAATTGGCCTCGCTGAGCGCCTGGGCGGCGGTCGCGCGAAGGAGCCAGGACGGCGACTCGAGCGCTTCGAGGACGGCGGCGACGGCCTCCGGCGTGCCGATCTTGCCGAGGGCCTCGACGGCGGCCTGCTCCGGCCGGCCGTACACGCGCCCGGCGCGGAGCGGCACTTCCGTGGCGGTGGCCGTCGTCCGCGCCATCTTGACGAGGGCGGGGACGGCATCGGGGTACCTCGACTGGCCGAGGCCCCACGCCGCCAAAGACCGCACCAGCGCCGACGGGTCGTCGAGCATCAGGACCAGTTGCTTGCCGGCATAGGTGGTCCCGACCTGGCCGAATGCCCGGGCGACCGTCGCGCGGACGATCGGTTCGGCGTCGTCAACGGCCAGCATCAGGGCTGCCTGGGCGCTGGGATGGCCAATCTGGCCGAGGGCGGAAGCGGCCGCGGCACGGATGTACTTGTTTTTCGATTTGAGGTTCTCGGCGATCCAGGCGACGTCCTCGCGTCCGGCCTGGGGACCGAACGCCAGGAGCGCCTCGACCCGCAGGTCGTCCGTCGCGGGGCCTTTCAGGAGGTAGTCGCGCAGAACGGGAGCGGCGGGCCGGCCGATCGCGCCCAGCGCCAGAAGGATCTCAAGCTTCTCGCCGGAGGGGCCGTGGAGTTTCTCGGCGAGCCGCTCGACGGGCGCCGCGGCGCCGAGGTTGGCGGCGGCGCGGATGGCGTTGCGCCGGACGGCCTCGTCGAGGTTGTCCAGGCCGGCGGCGATGACGTCCTTGAGCCTCGCGTCCGGCCGGAGCACGAGCGCCCGCATGACGGCGCGTCGCGGGAGGGTTCCGCTCCGGGCGATGGCGGGCAGGAGGCTGGGGCCGAGGCCCATATCGTCGCGGACGCAGGCGGAGGCGGCCTTGGCGCGGATCTCCGCCCGTCCGGATTCAGCCAATCGGCCGACGGTCCGCAGCGCGCCGGCATCGCCGATCCGCGCCAGAAGGTCGGTGGCGAGCGCGGCTTCGTCCTCCGTGCCGGCCAGGCGCTCGCGGATTGCGTCTCGCCGGTTCGTGAGGATGCGGGCGAGGTCGGGCATGCCCTGCGGGTCGTGGAGTTGCTCAAGCGCCGCGAGGACGGCAGGCGGCACTTCCACGAGGCAACCCTCGACGGCCAGTGGCGCGAGGCCGTCGGCATGGTTCTCGATGTAGGCCGTCTGGGCGATGCCGCGCACGAGCGGGTCGGGATGCGTCAAGGCCGGAAGCACGAGATAGGGGTCGCCGACGGCCGCCCACGCGCCGAGCAGTTGGGCCGCCGAAGCGGCGAGGAGCGCGTCATCCGAGGTCAGGATCGCCTGGGTCGCCTGAGGGGTCCCCTTGGCGCCGGGCCCTTCGGCCTCGAGAACCAGGAGCCGAGGCGCCGGCGCGTATTGGTCGAACCGCTGGGCGGTCGGCCCGCAGCCGACCGACGCCAAGGTCACCGCCAAGGCCGCCGATGCACCGAGAACGAGGAAGGAAGTTCGCTTGGTCATGCGCGCCTCCGATTGACCGAACGCATGTACGGGCAGGCTCTTGGCAATCGCGGGGCACTATAGGTTCGTCGCCGGCGCGTTGCAAGGGAAATCAAGACCTCGCCACCGGCCGCGCCGACGGGCAGATCCGCCGGCCGTGCTCGATCAGCAGCACGTGGAACGCGTACACGAGGTCCGGCGGGACTTTCTTGCCGAGAACCTCGTGGGTCTGGTCGGCGCCGGTTTTCGGGCCGACGAGGCCGAGGCGCCGCGTCGTCCGGTGGACGTGCCCAGGACGGTGGCGATGAGTTCGTCGAGCGGAGCGCCCCAGGTTTTCCACGGCCGCTTGCCGTACGCCTGATCGAGGCGCCGGACGACCTCATGGACCCAGGGCGCGCGGGTCGGCATCAGTGCATGTTGCCCTTGAACTCGTCGTACGGTGACTCGCCGGTGTCCGAGGCCTGTCTCTCCGCCTGGGAGGCCTCGGCGGCCGCGTCGGCGGCCTCCTCAGCGGCCCGTTCGGCGGCGGCGAGTTGGCGGCGCTTGCGGCCGGTGAGCCAGGCCAGCACCAGGCCGAGTTCGTATAGGAGGATCAGCGGCACGGCCATTGCCGTCAGGCTCACGGGATCGACGGTCGGCGTGATCACGGCGGCGATGATGACCATGATGAAGATGACCAGCCGCTGTTGCTTGACGAGAGTCGAGAGCGGCACGAGGCCGATGCGCTCGATAAACATGACGACCAGCGGCGTCTGGAAAGCCAGCCCGAACACCAGAGTCATCAGCGCGACGAAGTACAGGTATTCATCGAGCATGAAACTGGGGTCAATGAGCGACGCGCCGTTGACCTTGATGCCGGCCGTGGGGGTCATCAGGGCCTCCAGACCGATCGGCAAAATGAAGAAGTAGAACATGGCGCCGCCGCCGAGGAACAGCAGGAAACTGGCCGGCCCGTAAGTGTAGATGTGCTTGCGCTCGTGCGGGTGCAGACCGACGCCCACGAAGGCCCAGATCTGGTAGATGACCCAGGGGCTGGCGATGATGACGCCCATAATGAGGCACATCAGGATGATCATGATGTAGCCCGTCATCGGGCCGCGCAGGATCAGCCGCGATTGCGGCTGGGCGGGGGCGGATGAGGATGGGCCCGCAGTCGCGGAGGGTGTCCGGGCGGCCGGCGGCGAGGCGCCCGGCAGCGACGACTCGATGCGCGACAGCCGCGCCTCGATGGCCGTCAACCGCTCCTCGATGGCCGTGCCGGGCGGCGGGGCCGGTTCAGGGGGCGCCGAGCGCGCCGGCGACTCCTCTTTCGGCGGCGGGGGGCCGCCACGGGCCGCGAGCGCCTCGAGCGCCTGGTTGTACGGCCGGAGGAGCGCCGTCAGCAGTTCCTGGTAGAACACGCCGCACAGGACCGTTCCCACCAGGAGGCCCAGCAGGGCCAGGATGACCCTCCGGCGCAATTCTTCAAGGTGTTCGCCGAAGGTCATCTCCACGTCAGTTTTCATGGTCGGGCCAAGGTCTCACGAAGCGGCCGGCATCAGGCCGGCGTCCCGCTCGCCCTTCAGGAAGTTGCGGTAGTCGCCGAGTTCCATGAGGATTTCGCGGGCCTTGCGGGCGCGTTCCATGGTGATTCGGCCGCTGGAGATCCAGTCGTACAGGAGTTCGGGGTTGTCGGGGCGGTAGAGGCCGGCGAACTCCTTGTAGAACTCTTCGTGCGCCAGGCGGGTGGGGAGAACGGCGTGCAGGGCGTCGAAGAGGCGGTAATCGTGCGTCACGAGTTCGGCGTATCTTTCCTCGTACAGGTCGGTTCCGGGCAGGGGCGTCAGGATGGTGAACTGGGGGTAGATGATGCCCTTCCGCTCGCGGTACTTTTTGAGTTCCTGGAAATCCTCGTGGGTGAAGTCGGGGCTCACGATGAACGCGCCCCACATGTGGACGCCGAGGCGATTGAGGATCTCCATCGCGCGCTCGTTCTGTTCGACGGTGGCGCCTTTCGCAACGGCGTCGAGGCGCTGCTGCGTCGCCGCCTCGAATCCGATGAGGATCGTCTCCAGGCCGACCTCGCGGAACGCCTCAATCAGGTCCGGGTGCTTCGAGATGGTGTCCGTCCGCGCCTGCATGCCGATCGTTTTCTTCACGCCGTGCGACCGGATAAGTTCGACGATCTTCCAGGCGCGCTTCACGTTCGCCAGGAAGTTGTCGTCCACGAAACTGATGGCGGTCGGCTGGACGGCCTCCATCTCCGCCACCACGCGCTCGGCCGAACAGTACCGGCACGTCCGGTGATAAAATTTCCAGACGGAGCAGAAGTTGCAGTGGAAGGGACATCCCCGGCTCGTGGCGATGCAGGCGTGAGGCTGGTCGAAGAGAAAAAAGTACCGGCCGGCGTAGCGTTCGGCCAGGTGGCGCGCCGGCATCGGCAGGTCGTCGAGCGACGGCCGCAGACGACGCGGCGCATTCGTGACCCACTCGTTATCCTCGCGGCGCCACGCCAGCCCGTCGACGGCCGCGAGGCCGTCCCGCGGACCGCCCGGGCCGATCCGATCGAGCGTCTCCAGGAGTTCGCGGAACGTTTCTTCGCCCTCGCCGATGACGATGGCGTCCGCGTACGGCTGCCGGAAATCTTCGGGCACCAGGCTGGCGTGGTGCCCTCCGGCTACGGTGAACACCCCGGGCAGCGCCTTCTTGGCCCGCGCGAGGAGGTCCTGGGCGTTGTACACTTCGGTCGTCAGGCAGGTGACGCCCACAAGGTCCGGCTGGAAGTCTTCGAGGGCCTCGGCGAACGCGTCCTCCAGCCGCATGTCCAGCAGGCGCACCTCGTGGTTCGGGCACGCGATCGCTCCGATGGTCTCGAGCGCGAGCGGCTCCGGGAGCGCCGTCCGGCGAAAACCGATGTAGTCCGGCGGCGGCGGTTGAACCAACAGAATGCGCACGGTCGGCGTTCCTTCCGGCAGCCAAAGCCTCTCCGTCAGCAGCCCGTAATAGTACCGATTGGCCCCCACGCTGACAAGCATGAACTTGGAATGCGCACGGACGGAATGCAGGAAGGGAAAGACGGGACGGCAGGCGGTCGGTCGGGTGTTTGGCCGACGGTCGCTATGCGTCCCGCAGAAACTCCAGGCGCCTCGGCGAGGCCGGTTCGTGGGCCAGACTGAAGAGGCGCGGCAATTGCCACCACGGCGAGGCCGTCACCGACTCGCGGGTCTGGGCGAACTGGATCCCCACCTGGTACCGGTCCTCTTGACGCTGGCAGTGGACGACGCGGCCGGTGAGTTCGAGCGGCCGATGCTTGCCGTTCGGCGGCAGGCGCAGCGTCACGTGCTCGTTCACTTTGAGCCGGACCGGGCTCTCCGCGCGCAGACCGTCGAGCGAGAAGTCCCGGAGTTCCATCCGGCACTGGGCGGAGCGTTTGGCGCGGCCCGAGGCCGCCAGATCGTCGCGCCACGTGGAGACGTCGAGGCGGGTCGCAAAGCGGTCAAATCGCCTGCGCTCCCTCCCGGCGCTGCGGCGAGCGTTGCTTGATGATGCGCCCATAGGACTGTATCCTGAATCTGTGCGGGCCCCCCGGGACGTCTCTGTGGGCTTTCCGCTTGTGTTCTATCGGCTCCGGGACGCCTGAACTTTACTCGCTCTAGGGGGATTATGGCGCACAAACGGCAAAAAGCAAACGCCTCCCCAGAATTTTCGGCTTGGGTACGGCTTTCCGCCAACGCCAAGGCACGTTCGGGGGCTGCTTGGATGCTAGGGAGGTGGGCCGCGGGCCGCCATGGCTTTGCCTTTCAGTTCGGGGTTCAAGTTCCGGACTGGCCGGGCACGCGCTGCGCCCCCGACCGTCCGTCCCCTTGCTGACGGCCCGTCGTTCTGAGGTAAGATTCTACTTCCTAAGAGCCGCGCTGCCGAGGCGCGGCTCCGGCGTTCTATCCGATTCCTTCGCGGACCGGCCAGGGCTCGTCGAACGCGATGCCGACGGCATAGCGGTCGCCTTCCTCCACGCATCGGACGACTTGGCCGCCCGTGTCGCGCCCCTTGCGAGGTCCCATCGGCGGAAAGAACACCACCACCGATTCCTTTTCCTCGAGCGGGTCCGACGCCAGCGCGCCCAGCCCGCCCCGCGAAACATTCATCACGTGCAACGAAATCACGTGCCGCTGGTCTTCCAACGGCGTGCTCCGCCGGACCGCCGTCACGGGGACTTCGACGGCCGACCGAGAAAACTGGCGCCGCTCCGGTCCGTCGCGCGATATGGGACCCATGCCAGGCTCCGAATCCCTGTGGGCCCAGCCAACACCCGCACGGAACTCGCTGCACCGTGAGGGAAGTGTACCCTCACCCCGATACCTTTAGTATAGCCCGGAAAACGATAAATGCAAAAAATTTTTTTTGTTCCGGGCGTTTTTTTTCGGCCGCGTCACGGAGCCGGGTTGCCCGGGCCCGCCTGGGCCTCTGAAAGGCGGCTCATGAGGCTTTGCTGGAGGGTTTCCAGGTCGTCCGCCTGCTGCCGGAGCCGACCGTGGAGGGCATCCGCCTCGGCCTCGCGGTCAGCAGCTTCCTGGGCCATCTGGTCGCGGAGCACCGCCAGCCTCTGCCGCAGCCGTTGCCGGGCGATGGTCGCGGCCGCGTCCGTCCCGGCGGCGGCTTCCCGCAGGATCCCCTGGAGCGCCCGCACGGTCGTCTCGTCGTGGAGAAAAAGCGGGCAATCCGTCAGCGTGTCCCCGGCGAGCATCCGGTCGAGGGTCGCGGCCCGGTCCCGCAGGAGGGCGGCCTCGGTCTCGGCCTTGGCCAGACGCCCGCGGGTGTCGTTGAGACCCTCCTGGAGGAGGCGGATCTGCCGGGCGGCGGAGGCGAGGCTCTGGCCGTTCGCCAGGGTCCCAGGATCC
>Ga0315273_10010615_pt1 | contig 11756 bp, 7 predicted proteins | sample YL17G02_0_MG_FD_205753 | JGI IMG/M metagenome (GOLD analysis project Ga0315273, IMG submission 205753) | Sediment microbial communities from Yellowstone Lake, YNP, Wyoming, USA - YL17G02_0 | ecosystem: Environmental > Aquatic > Freshwater > Lake > Sediment | place: USA: Wyoming | collected... | reverse complement strand
TCGGCGACGCCGAGGCCATGGAGCGGGCCGTCACGACCGGCACGGCCGCCGTTTTGCTGGAGACCATCCAGGCCACGGCCGGGATCATCGTCCCGCCCGACGACTACTTCCCCCGGGTTCGCGAGATTTGCGACAAGACCGGAACCGTCTTGATCTCGGACGAGATCCAGGCCGGACTCGGCCGCACCGGCCGGCTGTGGGCCATCGACGAGTGGCGGGTGGTTCCTGACATCCTGGTCCTGGGCAAAGGTCTGAGCGGCGGCCTCTACCCCATGTCGGCGATCTGCTACCGGCCACATCTCGATCGCTTTTTTCGGGATAACCCGTTCGTTCACCTCAGTTCCTTCGCCGGCTCGGACCTGGGCTGTGTCTGCGCTCTGGCCATGCTCGAGGAGACGACCCAACCGGCCTTCCTGGAGAGAGTTGTCCAAATGGGGGCCCGCCTTGAGGAGGGCTTCGCCCGCCTCGTGGAGGGTCACCCCGATGTCGCCTCGGGCTGGCGAGGCCGGGGGCTCTTCCTGGCCTTCGACATGGCGAAAGACGAACTCGGACCCCTCATGACCTATGCCCTGGCCCAATTCGGGGTCATCGCGGTCTTCTCCGATTTTGGGCCGAGGGCCATGCAGATAATGCCTCCGCTGGTCATCAGCGAGGCCGAGGTCAACGAGGTCCTGGAGGCCATGGACCAGGCCCTGGCCCTGGTCTCCAAGCTGGTCGCGGCCGGGGTCACTCCGCCGCCGCTGCCGCTGTAGGGCCAGACAGAAAGGCAACAAGTCAGACGTCGACATCAGGGAGTCCGCCATGTCCAGTTCGATGGTGTCCAGTCCATCTTCCGGCCCAAGCGTCCTGGTCAAGACTCTACCGGAACTGACTCTCGGCGACCTGCCCGAGGGTGGCGGCAAAGCCTGCCGTCTGGCGGAGATGCTCCGAGCCGGCCTGCCCGTGCCCCGGGGCATCGTCATCCTGTCGCGGGCCTACGAGATCTTGGCCCAGGGGTGTGACCTCGGCGTCCGCGGCGACGCGGCGGGGCTTCGGGCCCTGCGGGCGGAGATAGAGTCCCGGCCGCTCCCCGAGGGTCTGGAGGAAGAGATCATCGCCGGTCTGGTCCGGATCGATCTCGCCGTGGCCGCCACGCCCCTGGTCGTGCGTTCCTCCTCCCCCAACGAGGACGGGAGCTACCGTTCGGGGGCCGGCGTCTACGAGAGTCAACTCAACGTCCGCGGCCGGGAGGCCCTGCTCTCCGCGGTGAAAGCCTGCTGGGCCTCGCTCTGGACGGAAAGGGCAGTGGCCCACGCCAGAAGCGGGCGTCCGGCCATGGCCGTTCTCATCCAGGAACTCGTGCCCGCCTCCGCCAGCGGGATTCTCTTCACTCTCAACCCCCTGACCGCGAGCGAGAACGAGATGCTCGTGGAAGCCACATGCGGGCTGGCCGCCGAACTCGCTTCGGGCGAGGTGACCCCCGATCGCTTCGTTGTCGACTTCTGGAGCGGGGCCCTCCGCCGCGGCGAAACCGGCCGTAAGGTGAGCGCTCTCCTTCCAGCCGCCGGGGGTGGGCTGGAGCGGCGGAACCTCGCGCCGGAGGAGGCCGACGCCCCTTGCCTTGTCCCGGGGCAACTGGCCGAACTGGCCGAGTTGGGCCGCCGCATTCAACGGCTGTTTGGCCGCCCGCAAGACGTGGAGTTTGGGCTCTCGGGCAGCCAGTTCCACGTTCTACAGGCCAGGCCGATCACGGTCTACACCTTCCCCCCGGACCAAGAGCAGTGGACAACGGCCAACTTCCGCGAGGTTATGCCCGGTTTTGCCTCCCTGCTTGGGCAATCCCAGTCCTTCCACCACGATTTCGCCCGAGCCCAGGAGGAGCTCTTCCGCCGGCTGAAGCTCTGGCGGCCCGCGGACGAGGGGACCGTCTGGGCCAAGACCATCTTTGGCCACGGCTACTGGAACGCGGGGGCCACCAAACGGATGGCGGCCCGCATTCCCGGCTACAACGAGAGATCCATGGACCGGACGGTCGGGATAGACCCGGCCTACGAGGGTGACGGTCAGGTGACCCCGTGGAACCTCCGGACCATTGTCGGGGCCATCCCGACTCTCCTGGCCCTCGGGCGGCAGTATGAGAAGACGCCGGTCGAGGCCCGGGACTTCACCGAGGGCTTCGAGAAGGAAGAACCGATCTGGGACGCGGTCCGGCCCAAGGACCTTGACTCCCGGTCCCTGGCCGATTGGGTCAGGCGGGGTCTCGATCTCCACTGGCGGGCCAACCGCTGGGCCCTCCTGACCTCGTTTCTCTCCACCCAGGCCCAGGAGGATTTCCATCGCACCCTGACCACTCTTGGCCGCAAGGCGCCCGCCGGCGCCTGTCCGAGCGAGGCCCGCCTCATGACCGGCCTGACCGGCATGGCCACGGCCCGCCCGCTGTGGGATCTCTGGCGGCTCTCACAAGTTTTCTCCGAGCATCGGGACGCGGTCCGGAGGCTGAGAGAGACGCCCTCAGCCGAACTGGCCGCCCTTCTGCCCGAACTGGCGGCCCGCGGCCCCGGCGCCGAAGCCTGGCGAGCCGTCCTGGACTGGATCGAGCGCTACCGCCACATGTCCAACATCGACGAGGACCTGTCCGTGCCGCGCTGGTGGGAAGACCCGTCTGTTCCTCTCTCCATCCTCAGGGGCTACCTTTTGGAGGGGACGGCCGAAGGCGCCGCCCGGGCGGGGGACTCTGCCCGGATCGGGGACCCTTCCCGGACCGGGGCGGCTTCCGACCCGGGCCGCCAGATCGAGCGTCAGCGACTCGTCCGGGAGGAAGAGGAGGCCAAGGCCAGGGCCCTCGGCCGCCGCTGGCTTAGCCACGGTCTTGACCCGCTGTGGTGGGGCCGGTTCCGCAAGCAGTACCGCCTGGTCAAGACAATGTGCTGGTGGCGGGAGGAGACCCGCGTCTATCTGAGCCGGGCCCGCTACCACTGCCGGCGACTCCTCGTCGAGCAGTCGCGCCGCTGGGCCGAGACCGGCTGGCTGGGCCGGACGGACGACATTTTCTGGCTGACCCGGGACGAGGTCTTGGACCTTACCACCCCGGACGCGGACTTCACCGTCCCGAGGGAGATGATCTCCCGGAGGCGGTCGGTGGCCGCCCTCTACCGCAATTTCCATGTCCCGCCCAACATCGCCCCGGGCAGCTACGGCGCTGACGGGTTGCCCCTGCGGGGCGCGGGGCCGGCTCGCAACGGATACGCTCAAGACATCGAGGCCGCCGCTCGGAACGGGAAGGCTGTCTATCAGGGGGTCGGCTGCTCGGCCGGCCAGGTCGCCGGTCCGTGCCGCGTGGCCCTGGACATCGAGGAAGCGGCCGGCCTGAGGGTTGGCGAGATTCTCGTCGCGCCCCACGCGAACCCGGCCTGGACTCCCCTCTTCCACCTGGCCGCCGGACTCGTCCTCGAGGAAGGCGGGCTCCTGTCGCACAGCGCGGTGGTGGCCAGGGAGTACGGCGTGCCCGCCGTGCTTCAAGTGAAGGGCGCCACGCGGCTCTTCCGGACCGGTGACATTCTGATCATCGACGGGGCCGCGGGGACGGTGGCGGCCGAGCCCAAGAGGTAGGAGGCGGGCGGACACCCCGAGGGGGGCGGCGGGCGGACGCCCCGCTCTTGACCAGGGGGCGGCTCGCCGCCCGGAGGGCGGCGAGCGATGCCACCCTTCCTGTGCAATCGGTCTAGCCGAAATCGAAGACGGCCTTGATGACCTTGGAGGAGCGTTTGTCCAGGACCGTGGCTATGGCTTTACGGTAGTCTTCCAGGCGGAAGTGATGGGTGATCAGGCCGCCGAAGTCGTGACGCCCCGAGGCCAGGAGATCCAGAGCCATCCGGAAAGTGGGCTGACCCCGTCCGGCGGTCGGGCGACCGTCCTGGCCCACAGCCTCAAGGCCGTAGCAGAACGTTCCGAGAATGCGCAACTCCTTCCGCCAGATGAAGCTCCAGTCAATGCCCTTCGGCGTCGCCGCCAGACCGGCCAGGACAACCTCCCCGCCCGGGGCAGCGAAGCGGAGAGCCGCATCCAGGGCCGACACGCTCCCGGCGCACTCGAAAACCCGCCCCGCGCCGGTGGAGGGGATGGGCCGGCCCAGGAGAGGCCGGTGGAAACCGGTCCCCAGGATCAGGCCGAGCCGCTCTTCCCAGGGCCCCGACGTGAGAACGACCTCGCTCGCTCCGAAGACCCGGGCGATCTTCGCCTGATGCTCGTGGCGAGCCAGGACGATGATCCGGGAGCGGTCTCCCAGGTAGCGGAGGGCGGCGACCACCCCGAGTCCGATGACCCCTCCCCCGATGACCAGGGTCGTGTCCTCGCGCCCGGAGGCGGGGGCCCCGTGACGGACAGCGCGGGCCACGGCGTGTAGGGAAACGGCCAGGGGTTCGGTCAGAGCCGCGGCCTCATCCGACACGTCGTCCGGAACCGGGAAGATCTGATCCTTGTGGGCCAGGAAAAACGGGCTCCATGAACCACCGGTGTCGCGACAGCCGCCGATGAGGAGACCCGGGGCCAGCCCGCCGAGGGCGAAGTTCTCGCAGTGCCCGAACTCGCCGGCCCGGCAGGGTGGGCAGGGTGGGTCGATACCCCTCACCGAGCAGGGCAGAAGGGGGTCGACGACCACCCGCCGTCCCGGTCCAAGATCGGGCGGCAGGTTGGCCCCGACCTTCTCCAGCCGACCGGTGTTCTCGTGGCCGATGGTGAAGGGAAAGGAAGAGAAAGCGGATGCGGTCGGGCTGGTCTCAAGCCGGATGAGTCCGATATCGCTGCCGCAGATCCCGGCGTAGCGGGTCCGGACCACGGCCCAGTCCGGGCCGGGCAACTCGGGCTCGGGGATGTCCCGCAGCTCCAGGCAGGACAGCCCGCCCCAGTAGGCCCGGCGAGATACGCGGCCGAGGGCCAGGGTCAGGGCGTAGCGCGGTAGCGACCCGGTGAATTGCAGAGCCTTCATAAATGTCACCCTCCGTGATTAGCCGTTTCCGGCGGCGACCGCGGCTAGCCATCTCCGCCGGCCGGCGAGGCCGACGGCTTGCGTCCGTACCTGGTCGCCAGCTCCCGCCGTGATATCCAGAACGTGACCCGCCTGAGCCGGCCCAATTGCCTGCTTCGCAGGCTCGGGGCGTTGTAGGCCCAGACCAGGGCCAAGTTGAAGCCGTTCTCCCAGAAACCGGCGAAGCGTCGCCGGAAGCCGGCCGAGGAAGGGTCATCGACCTCGGCGATCTCCAGACCGAGCCTCCGGGCGATGGCCGGCACGGCGGCGTGGAGCGACGAAGGTCCGTCGGACCGGGTTTCGCTCATCAGGGACCCTACGGCCCGAAAGGCCGGCACGCCGGCGAGGTTCCACCCGGGACCCTCCTCGGAGCACAGTTCGGCCAGGAGTTCGAGCGACCTCTTCATCCGGCGACTAAAGGCCAGCCCCCAGGCCAGGTCGGGTCCTTCCGGCGGCATCGGCGGGACCCGCGGGCTCCAGAGATGGAGGTCCCCGACGAGATCACCGCGTCGGATGACCGTGCCGTCTGCCAGCGCGATAGGCGCCCGGGCGGGGTTCACCGCCAGGCGCAGGATGCACTCAGGATCCCGGCTGATCTCACGGATGTGGTAGCAGCGGCTCAGAAGGATATCCAAGCCCTTCACCGTCGCCTTCAAGGGCGTCGCCATCCAGGCCGGCAAGGCCGGCGCCATCGGGGCCACCGTCTCTTCCCCCCTCTCGTGTCCCGCGGCCGCTCCCCAGCGCGTTCAGCAGGAGTCTCTCCGAGGTCGTGGCCGCCGCCGACTTGGTGGCCGCGGCCGAGGTGGTGGCCGCCGCCGCGGCTGCGGACCTCATCCGCCCCCGCTCCAGCAACTGGTACTCCTCGCCCCGCCAGACCACCCGCCGGCCAACGCCCGCCGCGATCCAGACCAGCGCGCTCAGAACGTCGCGCACGGGCAGCCAGGGAAGCCAGCGGCGGCTGACCTTGTCTTGGGTGTAGCCCGTGACCAGCCAGCCGACCACCCAGCGAAGAACCAGGGTCACGACCAGGGCTTGTTCCGCGGCCGGGCTGAACCCGGATACCCAGGCCAGGACACCGGCCAGAGGCGTGCTGAAGGTGAGAAGGAGCGTTGGATACTCCAGGGGGCGGCTGACCCGATTGCAGCGCATCCACCGCAGCTCGCGGCGCCACTCCTCGTGGAAGGTGGTTTCCCCGATGGCGGCCGCCATCACGTAGTCGGAAAGGTGGACCGTCTGGCCGGAAGCCGCCGTGCGGGCACCGATCTGGTAGTCTTCGGCCAGGTAGTCGACCAGAACGGCGAAACCGCCCAAACGAGCGAGGTCCGCCCGCCGCAGGGTCAGCGAGGCCCCCAGGGCGAAACGCATGGCCATCACCCGGCGGGCGACGACCACTGACGGTAGAAAGGTCACGCCCATGTGGAGGGCCTCCAGTCCCGCCGGCAAAGACAGAGCCTCATCCCCCACGTAGGCGCACGTCACCAGGCCGACGCCGGGATCGGCCAGCGGCGCGACCACCCGCGAGAGGTAGTCCGGGGCCACGCGCATGTCGCTGTCGCTGATGACCAGGACCTCGTGCCGAGCGGCGACGGTCAGGTCGTGGAGAAGACAGGCTTTCCGGTTCGGGCCGAACGGACGGGCGAAGACCAGCCTGATCTTCCGCTCGGGGAAGCGCCGCTCCAGACGCCGGATCACCGGAACGACCGGGTCGTCCTCGTCGGCCACGCCGAAAATGATCTCGTAGTTCGGGTAGTCCTGCCGGCAGAAGGTCTCGAAGTTCTCCCAGGCCTCGTGGTCCAGGCCGCGCACGGGTTTGAGGACCGAGACGGGCGGGGTGAAGGTGGCGGCGGACGGGAGGACGACGAAACTCGCGCCGCTCTCATCGAGCGGATGCCGGAAGAAGGCCCGGACCAACCAGCAGGCCGCCAGCCAGTAGACCCAGCTCAGCCCCACGAACACTTGCAGAACCGTTTCCAGCACCCTAGGTCACCTTCTCGCATCGCCAGGCTTGTCCGCGGCCGGCCGACTTTCCACCCGGCATCTCTTATGCCTCAAAGGTCAGGTCATTACGGGGCAGGAGACCGAGATCCGAGATGGCTTCTCGCACCGCCGGGCTGACCAGGCAGGCCAAATCATCCGGGTTTGGGCAGATTCGCCGGGTTCGCTGGCAAACCTCCACCAGCCGAAGGCCCTCCTGGAACTAGCGCAAGGTCACCGGCGACGGGGCACTCTCCGCGGCTTCGAAGGACCCCAGAACGCGGACCCAGGCCGCTTGGCCCTCGAGTTCGCGGAGGGCTTCCCGCACCGGATCGGCCGAGGCGTGGCCGCGCAGGTCGGCGTAGAACAGATACTCCCAGGGCCGGCCCTGAATGGGGCGGGACTCAAGCTTGAGGAGGTCGATGCCCCGGCGGGCGAAGGCCCCCAGGCACCGGTAGAGGCTGCCCGGGAGATGGGAAGTGGCGAAGACCAGAACCGTTTTGTCCGCGCTCCCGCCCGGGGCCGGGCCCGGCGTAAGCGCCGAGTCATGGGGCGCGCTCGGCGTCTCCAGTTGGACCGCATCGGGACAGGCCACGACGTAGAAGCGAGTGTAGTTGCCCGGGTCGCTCTCAATGCCCTCGGCCAGGATGTCAAGACCGTAGAGCTCGGCCGCGCGGCGGCCGGCGATGGCCCCGGTCCGGAGTGGGCCCTTCTCGCTGACAAACTGGGCGCTTCCGGCCGTATCGTAGGCGGCAACGGCCTCCAGATCGTGTCGCTCGAGGAAGTCCCGGCACTGGGCCAGGGCCTGCGGGTGTGAGCAGACCCGGCTAAGATCGGCCAGGGTCTGGCCCGGCCTGGCCAGAAGACAATGCCGCACCCGAAGGACGGTCTCTCCGGTGATGGTCAGGGAGCACTGGAGGAGAAGGTCGTAGCTTTCGTTGATGCTCCCGGCCAGCGAGTTCTCGATGGGTACCAGACCCTCGGTCGCCGTCCCGTCCTCGGTGGCTCGGAAGACGTCCCGGAGAGTCCGGCAGGGCAGGACTTCGGCCTCCCCGCCAAAGCGCCGCAAGACCGCTTCCTCGCTGTAGGCGCCGCGTTCCCCTTGAAAGGCGACTCTCCGCATCTGGTCCACCTCGTCTGGCCGAACCGGCCTGTTCAGACTCGCCCTAGTCAGCGTGAAGGATGGTCTCGGCCACGCCCCGCCCGGGCGGGATGATGGGGAAGACGTTGGCCTCGGGCTCGATCCGGCACTCAAGCAGGGCCGGCCCGTCGTCGGACATGATCTTGGCCCAGGCCCTGTCGAGAGCGGGCAAGGTCGAGGCCCGCGCCGCCCGCAGACCGTAGGCCCGAGCCAGCAGGCAGAAGTCCGGGTAGGGGCCGAGGGCCACGGCCGAGTAGCGCTTCCCGTAGAAGAGGTCCTGCCACTGCCGGACCATGCCGAGGTAGCCGTTGTTGAGGAGAACAATCTTGACGTCCAGGTTTTCTTCCCTGATCGTGGCCAACTGCTGGAGAGACATCTGGAAGCTGCCGTCCCCGGTCACCAGGATCACCGGGACGTTCGGGCAGGCGACTTTCGCCCCCAGGGCGGCCGGAAGACCGTAACCCATCGTGCCCAGGCCCCCCGAACTGAGGAAGGTCCGCGGCCTCTCCCTCGGTAGGAGCTGGGCGGCCCACATCTGGTGTTGGCCCACGTCGGTGACAACGATTCCCCGACCGTGGAGCCAGCCGGCCAGCCGGTCCATGACCTCGGTGGGGGATAGGCGAGGCCCCCCGGACCCGCCCGGGGTCGGCTTCCCCCGGGGGGCGCGTTTTCTCGGCCGCCCGGCCGACTCGGCTCTCCAGGCGGCGATCTCCCGCAGCCACTCTCCGCGATCGCCCCCGGACCCCAGCGATCCCAGGAGAGCCTCGAGGGCCCGCCGGGCGTCGGCCACGATCGGCAGATCCACCCGGATGTTCTTGCCCACCTCGGCCGGGTCGATGTCAATGTGGACGATGCGGGCGTGGGGCGCGAAGAGCCCCGCCGGGCCGGTGACCCGGTCGGAGAAGCGCGTGCCTACGGCGATAAGAAGGTCGGCCTCGGCCAGGGCCCGGTTGGCCACGACCGAACCGTGCATGCCGGCCATACCCAGGAAGAGGGGATCGCCGGCCGGGAAGGCCCCCAAGCCGAGCAGGGTGCTGGCGACCGGGATGCCGGCCTTATGGGCCAGGGCCAGGAGGGCATCGCTGGCGCCGGAGATGATCACCCCACCCCCGGCCAGAATGACCGGGCTCTTCGACGAGGAGATAGCCCGGGCGGCGCGGTTGATCTGGGGGAGATGGGCGTCGTAGTTCGGCCGATAGCCGGGAAGATCGACGCTCTCGGGGTAGCTGAACTCGCAGCCGGCCTCCTGCGCGTCGCGGGGCAGGTCGATCAGGACGGGACCGGGCCGGCCGGTGATGGCGATGTGAAAGGCCTCCCGGACGATGCGCGGGATGTCGGCGGCCTGCTTAACCAGGTAGCTGTGCTTGACCACGGGCAGGGTTATTCCGGTGAGGTCGGCTTCCTGGAACGCGTCACAGCCCAGGCTGGCGCAGGGCACTTGCCCGGTGATAGCCACGATGGGCACGGAGTCGACCATGGCGTTGGCCAGGCCGGTGACCAGATTAGTCGCCCCGGGGCCCGAGGTGGCCAGGCAGACTCCAACCCGACCTGAGGCTCGGGCGTAACCGTCGGCGGCGTGCGCCGCGCCCTGCTCGTGCCTGACCAAGATGTGCCGGATGGGGAACTCCGGCAGGGCGTCATAGAGGGGGATGATCTGCCCGCCGGGGTAGCCGAAGACAGTATCCACGCCCTCTCGACCCAGGCTGGTGAGCAGAGCGCGCGATCCGTCGGTTCTCATCGGGTGTCCTTCTCTCCAGATCGATGGGCCAGGCGCGCCCCTTCCGAAGCGGGCCCCACCATCGCGGCGTAGCGATCGAGATAGCCGCCGCCGGGCGACGGCGGAACGGCGCCGGCCGATGATGGGGCGCCGGTGGGCGACGCCGGAACGCCGCCGGCCGCGGCCGGCCGGGGTCCGGGTCCGCCTTTCCGGCCTGACAGAATCTCCGCGGGGACGAGAAGCTCAAGACGTCGGGCGGGGATGTCGATGTCGATCAGGTCGCCGTCGGCGACCAGGCCAATCGGGCCGCCGGCGGCGGCCTCCGGGCAAACGTGCCCGACGCAGGCCCCTCTTGTCGCCCCCGAAAAACGCCCGTCGGTGATCAGGGCCACGGAGGCGCCCAGACCCATGCCCATCACGGCCGAGGTCGGGGCGAGCATCTCCCGCATGCCAGGCCCGCCCCGGGGCCCCTCATACCGGATGACGACCACGTGGCCCGGCCGGATCCGTCCGGCCAGGATGGCCTCCGTGGCCGCCTCCTCGCCGTCGAAGCAGACGGCTGGCCCGCGGTGCCGCAGCATCTCCGGGGCCACGGCCCCTTGCTTGACGACGGCCCCCTCCGGGGCCAGCGAACCGCGCAGGACGGCCAGGCCGCCGGTGCGGGAGTAGGGGTCGCTCAGGGAGCGGATGACGGGGGTAGGACCCGGGGAGCGAGAGCCCCCGGCGGCTGCGGCCGGGAGGCCGGGGGCGTGGCCGTAGACGGTCCGGACCCCGGGGTCGATGAACCCCCCCTCGGCCAGCCTCGCGGCCACGGCCTGGATGCCGCCGGCTTCGTGGAGGTCTTGCAGGTGATACGGCCCGGCCGGGGACAGCTTGCAGAGCTGGGGAATCCGGTCGCCGGCCTCCTCGACCCAGGACAGGTCCATGGGCACGCCGGCCTCCCGGGCGATGGCCAAGAGATGGAGAATGGTGTTGGTCGAGCAGCCCAGGGCCATGTCCACGGCCAGGGCGTTGCGGATGGCCGCCTCCGTCAGGACCTGACGGGGGGTCGGACCGTCCCGGATGAGATCCATGATCCGAACGCCGGTTTCCTTGGCCAGACGAAGCCTGGCCGCGCTCACGGCCGGCGCGGTCCCGCCGCCGGGCAGAGACAATCCGATGGCCTCGGTCAGGCAGTTCATGGAGTTGGCCGTGAACATCCCGGCGCAGGACCCCGGACCGGGGCAGGCCTGAAGCTCAAGTTCGGCCAAGTCGGCCTCGTCCAGGCGACCGGCCTTGACCAGACCGACGGCCTCAAAGACCGTGCTGAGGTCGACAGCCTGCCCACGCGTTTTCCCGGCCAGCATCGGACCACCGCTGACAAAAATGGCCGGCAGATCCAGACGCGCCGCGGCCATGAGCAGGCCGGGCACGACCTTGTCGCAGTTGGGGACGAGGACAAGAGCATCGAGGGCGTGGGCTTCGGCCATGACCTCCACGGAGTCGGCGATGAGTTCCCGGCTGGCCAGGGAGTACTTCATCCCCCGGTGGTTCATGGCCAGCCCGTCGCAAACCCCGATGACCGGAAACTCGAAGGGCGTGCCTCCCGCCATCCGCACGCCGGCCTTGACCTGGGCGGTGATTTCCCGGAGATGAACGTGTCCGGGCACGAGTTCGCTCCAAGCCGAGGCGATCCCGACAAAGGGCGCCTCTATCTCCCGCGTCAGAAGACCCAGGGCCCGGAGGAGGGCTCGGTGGGGGGCTCGCTCCACCCCGCGCTTCACCGCGTCGGAGTTCATGGCCTAGCCCTTCCGCATCTTGAGCCAGGGCATCATGGCCCTCAGCCCGGCCCCGACCCGCTCGATGAGGTTCTCGTCTTCGCGGCGAAGGATGGCGGTCATGGCCGGGCGGTTGGCCTGGTTCTCCAGGATCCATTCGCGGGC
>Ga0315273_10010614_pt1 | contig 11757 bp, 10 predicted proteins | sample YL17G02_0_MG_FD_205753 | JGI IMG/M metagenome (GOLD analysis project Ga0315273, IMG submission 205753) | Sediment microbial communities from Yellowstone Lake, YNP, Wyoming, USA - YL17G02_0 | ecosystem: Environmental > Aquatic > Freshwater > Lake > Sediment | place: USA: Wyoming | collected... | reverse complement strand
GACCGCCAGCCAAAACCAGAGATTTTCCCCACGCACACGGGTGAAATCAGCGATTGGTGGCGAAATTCCTCGCGCCCGTAAACATTGGAAAGGTGCACCTCCACCACCGGGATGCCAATGGCTGCCACGGCGTCACGCAAGGCCACGGAAGTATGTGTGTATCCGCCCGGGTTGAAGACTACCCCGCTGGCCCACAGGCGCGCCTCGTGCAGCGCATCGATCAAGGCCCCCTCATTGTTGGATTGGTAGCTGCGCACTTCCAACCCCAGCTCCTTACCAGCCTCCAACAAGCGCCGGTCGAGTTCTTCCAGCGTCAGCCTGCCGTAGACTTCCGGCTCGCGCTCGCCGAGTAAATTTAAATTCGGTCCGTGTAATACGAGAATCGCGCTCATAATTCAGCTTCCAATAACCTTTTCAAGATATCCAGGTCACTTCCTGAAACCTGCACGCCCACCTGTACCTGGCCAATTTCCACCGGCAAAGCAAACCGCAGGTCGCCGGAAACCTTTTTCTTATCCACGCGCATCGCATCCAGGATAGCCAGTGTGGCGCAATCCTCAGGGAGGCTGACCGGCAAGCCTAACCTTTGCAATGCAGCCAAAATTTCCTGCGCCAGGCCCTGCCTTGCCAGGCCAAGCTCCTCAGCCAGGCGCGCTTCGAAAAGCATGCCAACTGCCACCGCCTCTCCATGAGATAACTTGTAGGCGGAGGCCAGCTCCAGGGCATGCCCAACCGTATGCCCCAGGTTCAGGGCTGCGCGCGCTCCTTTCTCATAAGGATCAGCCTGGATCAAACCCACCTTCACCGCCATTCCCCGCCGGATGATCTCATCCATACGATCCATTACGGTCTCCCATCCCTGAGCACAAAGCTCGAATAAGGTAGGGTCGGCGATGATGCCAGCCTTAAGAACCTCTGCCATTCCTGAGCGCCGCTCCGCAGCAGGCAGGGTTGACAATGTGTCGGGGTCTGCCAGCACCAGGTGCGGCGGGTAAAAAGCGCCTACCAGGTTCTTCCCCTGCGGCAGGTCAAAACCGGTTTTCCCGCCCAGGCTGGCATCCACCATCGCCAGCAAGGAGGTTGGCAGGGATACCCAGGGAACACCGCGCAGGTAAGTTGCTGCCGCAAAACCCGCCAGGTCACCCGTCACACCGCCTCCCAGGGCGATCACGGTACTGCCACGCTCCATCCCAAAGCCCAAGAAGCTCTCCCACAAAGCCTGCACGGTCTGCAGGTTCTTGTGCTGCTCGCCGGCAGGAATCTGCACCAGAGCAGGCGTAAAACCACAGGATCGCAGCCCTTCACACACCCGTTCACCGTATATTGCAGAGACATTCGTATCGCTCACCACCGCGGCCCGCCCGCTCAAGCCTTGCTCTGCCAGCCTCTCACCGATGGTCTCCAACCCGCCGGGATGCACGAGCACATCATATCCAGCGTTCATGCCGCGCACATGGAATGCGCCCAACCTGACCTGAACCTGCCAGGCGATCTCATCCAGCGCTCTCCCATCCGTATCGATCTGCACTGCAAAAGAGGCGTAATGATCCGAGCGGTCTGCCAGCAGGGATTGCAGACGGGTGTGTGCCTCACCAGCCAGCAGCGGCCTGGAGTCTGGCTCTGCTTCCAGGCGTTTAAGGAGCTGTTCAAGCGAAGCCGACAGGCACACAACACTGCCAATCCTTTCAATCCGGGCACGGCTTTCAACATCCAGGAGCGTACCACCGCCTAAAGCAACCACCATGCGTTTTCCCCTCAGCAATCCGTTGAGAACCGACTTTTCGATCTGCCGGAAACCCGCCTCTCCCTGGCGCGCAAAAATATCCGGGATAGTATTGCCAGACTGCCTCACAATTTCCTGATCCAGGTCAACAAAAGGCAAGTTGAGGCGTTCAGCCAAAATCCGTCCCAACGAGCTTTTTCCCGAGCCGGATGGCCCGTATAGAAAAATCATCGCTTTGGACAACTCATTCCTCCGGCCAAAAGATATGCTCTGGCCCCAGGCTCTCCGGTCTCATCCGCAGGTCAGACAGTCGGGCGCGGCGCAGCGCAGCAAAACGGGGCAGCATCTCCTCCAGCGAATCGCCACCTAGCTTCTCTAAGAGCGCATCCGCCAACACGAAGGCCAGCATTCCTTCCAGAACCGGCACAGCTCGCGGAACCGGGCAGAAATCGGAGCGCTCGTATTGGGTCTGGACTTCTTCTCCCTTTGCCAGGTCTACGGAGCTCTGGGGAGTCAGCGTGGTGGCGATCGGTTTCATAGCCGCTCGCAGCCAGACTGGCTGTCCGGTTGTCACGCCCCCCTCCAGGCCGCCGTTTCTCAGGCTGGGGCGTGTCAGATCTTCTCCCTCCAGCCGTATGGCATCCTGAACTTGCGTCCCAGGCAGGGCAGCATTCTCAAAAGCCGGGCCAATCTCCACGCCCTTTACCGCCTGAACACTGAGAATCGCCGCCCCTAACCGGGCATCCAGGCGCCGGTCCCACTGGGCAAAAGAGCCCAACCCGGCGGGCAATCCCCAGGCAACCACCTCAATCACCCCTCCCAGGGTATCCTTCTCTTGCATTATCTGCCGGATACGGGCAGCCATCTTCTTACCTGAGGCGGGGTCCGGGCAGCGCACCTCACTCTGTTCGGCGCGGGCAGGACGCTCTAGGAGAGGAATATCGCTCAAATCGGCCCAAACCCCCCCAATCGCCGCCACATACCCGCCCACCCAGATATCGAACTGGGCCAGCAGGTGCTTGCACACGGCCCCAACTGCCACCCGGGCAGCCGTTTCACGTGCCGAGGCGCGCTCCAAAGCCGGGCGCAGGTCATCGTAGCCATATTTAACCGCCCCGCTCAAGTCTGCATGGCCTGGACGGGGGATGGTAAAGGGCTTGACCGGCTTACCGCGCCATTTTACATGATCCTGGTTTTCAATCAACATGGCCAGGGGCGCGCCGGTCGTGCGGCCTTCCATCACCCCGGCAAGGATTTGGGCATTATCCTGCTCGATCTTCATGCGCGGGCCTGCCCCCACGCCGGTCTGACGGCGTGCCAGATCACGGTTGATCAGCTCTGCCTCAAGCCTCAGCCCTGCCGGCAGTCCCTCCAAAATTGTCACCAGGGCCGGACCATGCGATTCGCCAGCCGTCAAAAAATGCAGACTCATCCCATCCTCCTCCCTAACACAGAAACAATCCGGGACATAGCTTCAGAAAGACGCTCCATAGGTTCGGTGAAAGAAAGGCGGATATAGCCCTGCCCGTTTTTCCCAAAGACTGTCCCCGGCACCAGGCTGACTTGCGCCTTTTCTAACAACATGAGGGTAAAGTCCTGCGATGACCACCCCGAGGGCGCCTCGAACCACACATATAAGGATGCCTGTGGCACAACCGGTTCTAACCCTACCTGGCGCAGCCCCCGAATGACCAAGTCACGCCGCTGCTCGTAGATTCGGTTCCGATCTGCCAGCCAGCCCTGTTCCCCGGCGAGGGCAGCCGCAGCAGCATCTAAAACCGGACGGAAATGACCGTTATCCACGTTAACCTTCATCTGATAGAGCGCCGCCAGCGCCTGGCGGTTGCCCAACGCAGCGCCCACGCGCCACCCAGCCATGTTGTACCACTTGGACAATGTGTTGAATTCCACCGCCGTCTCGACTGCGCCCGCCACCTGCAGCAAACTGGGCGCCTGGTAACCATCGAAAGTGATCTGGGCATACGCCGCATCGTGGCACACCAATATATTATGGGATTGGGCAAATTCTACCACCTCGTCGAAGAAATCCAGTGGGGCAGTGGCAGTGGTCGGGTTGTTTGGGTAATTGAGCCACAGAATCTTTACCCGGCGCAGAACATCCTGCGGGATGCCGGATAAATCAGGCAGATAACTTCGTTCGGGAAGCAAAGGCATGGTATAAACTTCCCCGCCAGCCATCAGCGCGCTGCGCGTGTAGGTCATATACCCCGGGTCTGGCACCAACACCACATCGCCAGTCTGCACATAAGCCAGGGTGAGATTGAAAATCCCCTCCTTCGAACCGAGCAAAGGCAGGACCTCGCCATCCGCGTCCAGGATTACTTGAAAAGACCGCCGGTAAGCTTCTGCCCAGGCCTGTCGCAGGCTGGGCGTACCGTCATAAGGCTGGTAACCATGCGCGGTTGGGTCACCGGCTGAACGCCTCAGGGCCTCCAGGATGTGCGCGGCTGGCGGCAAATCGGGAGTACCTGCATCCAGGCGGATCACATCTGCGCCGGCAGCGCTCAAGCGAGCCAGCTTTTGATTCAACTCCGAAAAAAAGTGCCCACTTATATTAGCGACGCGATAAGAAGGATTGATCATATTTTCTTAGCCATTCAAAGCCTTTCGCAAAATATCAATCGACGGGCGAACCCCGGTCCAAAGCTCAAACGAAAGAACAGCCTGTTCCAACAGCATCCCCAGTCCATTGGTCGCGCCCAGCCCTGCCAGGCGAGCCTGATGCATGAAGACTGTCTGTGGGGGATTGTAGACCAGGTCATAGACAAAGGCCCGCTCCGGAAAAGCCAGCCCCGCAGGCCAGGGAGAAGCATCCAGATAAGTACGCATCCCCAAAGGGGTTGTGTTGACGATCAATCGGATTTCGTGACCTGATATTAAATCAGCTAAAGAAGCTTGGCTCAGTTCTCGCTCGGAAACGGGGTATTTAAGCACAGAAAAAGTTTTAACCAGCTCTCGGACCTGCTCCAGACGCCGGGCAGCGACTACCACGCTCCAACCAGCCTGGCTCAGGCTATAAACGACGGCCCTGGCAGAACCGCCCGCTCCCAAGACGAGGGCTTCTGGATGCAACTGATCACCACCTCCAGCCGGTCCCTCACCGCTGACCCCACGCCCGGTGGGCGAGGGGGGGGGGGACTTCTTTGCCAGGTCAGCCCAAAACCCCGCCACATCTGTATTTTCCCCCACCAACCTGCCATCCCGGTAGAAAATCGTATTCACCGCTCCAACCCCCTGAGCTGTTGGACTCAAATGATCCAGGAATGGAAGGACCGCCTGCTTGTGAGGGATGGTCACGTTCAACCCTTGCAGCCCTCCACGGCGCACTTCATCCAACAAGCTACGCAGAGTTTCCAATTCTCCTCCTGAGGGTGTTACTGGATACAAACGATATTCCCCCTGCAAACCACAAGCCTTGAGCGCGGCCGTGTGCAGCAGCGGGGATAGGCTGTGACCCAATGGATAGCCAACCAAACCAAGAGCAAAGTACGCTTGAGGCACGGCTCAAGGCTCCAGAGCGAGATCGGCGCCAAACGACTGCAAAACATCCACAAACTCCGGAAAAGATTCGCCAATTACCTGGGCGCCTTGGACGGTAACCGGCTGGCTGCCTGCCAACCCGACCAGACCAAGCGCCATGGCCAAGCGGTGATCGCCGTGTGGATCGACATCTCCGCCTGCTGGCATTTCAGCGCCTGAAACGGTGAACCCATCCTGCGTTTCATGGATGTGAATGCCCAGCCGGCTGAACTCCTGGCACAGGGCCGAAATCCGGTCAGATTCCTTATAGCGCAACTCCTCAGCCTGCGAAACGACCGTCTCGCCCTCGGCAAAGGCCGCTGCAACAGCAAATGCCGGGAACTCATCGATCATGCGCACCACCAAAGGACCTGAGACCTGTGTTCCGCGCAGACTGGAGCTGCGGATGAGAAGATCGCCCCAGGGTTCGCCTGGCTCTTGACTGGAATTGAGAACCTGGATGTCTGCACCCATTGCCCAAAGAACATCCAGCAGTCCGGTGCGGGTTGGGTTCAGTCCCACATTCCGTAGAATGATCTCTGAACCTGGCAGAACCAGAGCTGCAACAATCAAGAATGCAGCAGATGAAATATCACCCGGAATAGGGATCGTTAAGGGCAGCAAAGGCGATCCGTTTTGAGGAAGCAGGTGCGTGTTATACTGCGCTACCGCCTCACCGCTCGGGTATTCAATCCATGAAGTTATCTTTACACCCATCGCCTGCAGCAAGCGCTCTGTGTGATCGCGCGAAGGACCCGGCTCACGTACGATAGTCGGGCCGTCCGCAGATAAGGCAGCCAGTAACAAACAGGATTTGACCTGTGCACTGGCAACCGGCATCCTGTAATCCAGTGCCTTTAACGGCAAAAGGGTAGGAGTAATTTGTAAAGGAGCACATCCCGCAGAACCGGTAATAGCCACTCCCATCTGTTGAAGAGGAGTAAGGATGCGATCCATCGGCCTGCGGCGTAAGCCCTCAGAGCCATCCAAGACGGCAGGGAGGTTCGCGGCTGCCATAGCCCCTGCCAGCAAGCGCAGTGTGGTGGCAGAATTTCCACAATCGATGGCATTGCGTGGGGACTTTATACCGCCAAACCCCCTACCCGAGACAACCAGTTGGTCCCCGCTCAGCTCCCATTCGACCTCCAAGGCCGTCAGGGCGCGCAGCATCGCCTCGGTCACTCCCGACACCAGGAAATTCGAGATGCGGCTCTGCCCTTCCGCCAGCGCAGCCAACAGCGCCATGCGGTGTGAAAGTGATTTATCGCCCGGCAAGCGGTATTCTCCGCGCAATGGCTTTCCCGGATAAGTTATCAAACGTGTCAATGGGCTGTCCGTCATAACACCTGCCTTGATGAAAATCTTTCATGCTGCCGGGCACTGCTGTGCAGCAAGCTGCCCAAAGCCTCGAAATCCTCTCGCCTAAGGCAAAGCTCGAATTCTTCCAGGCTGTCTCGAAACGACTGCAGCGCTTCGAGAATATTTTGGCGGTTGGTTTGCAAGACATCCAACATCATCGGCGCAAAACTGGCTGCCAGCCGGCTTGTACTAAAAAAGCCAGGACCTGCCAGGGTGGCAGCTTCGGCGGGTGTAGCCAAGGTTAGCGCATTCGCCAGGAGATAAGGGAGATGGCTGGTAGCCGCCACCCAACGGTCATGTACATCTGGTTCCAACCAAAGCACCTGAGACCCAATTGCCGCTACCAGCTCCTGGGCTAATCTCCTGGCTCGATCGGAAGTGCGCGGCAGCGATACCAACGCAAAAACCGCCCCTTGATACAAGAGCGGGTCGGCATTGACCAACGAAGCTTTCTCCTTACCGCACATCGGATGCCCTCCCAAGGGGTCGAAACGTTCAGGAAGGTTAGCCATCGCAGCAACAATCTGGGCTTTGGTGGAGCTGAGATCGACAATAACCGCTGGGCCTGGATGGAAACTGTCCAGGCTTTTCAGCAAATCAAGGTTCGCTAAAACGGGCGCTGCCAACACAACCAGGTCCGATTCTGGCAAAACAGCCTCCAGGTCGAGCGAGGCGAGGTCAACCACATGCTGCTGCTCAGCCAGGCGCAATATGTGAGGATCAGGGTCAAAGCCGGTGAGTGAAGCACAACGGCCACGCAGCGCCAGCGCCAGTGAGCCGCCCATCAACCCTAAACCCAGCACAGCGACGCGCGCCTCCGCCAGACCGGCAAACCCATCAAATCCATCTTCGCTCATAAGTTCAAACTTTCCGCAAATTTGGGATTCAGGGCGTGATAATGGTTCGGATCGACACAACGCCCGATTGCTTCGGCAATAACACGAACCTGCCGGACCAGCTCGGCGAAACGCTCGGGCTTCAAGCTCTGTCCCCCATCTGACATCGCCTGGTCAGGATGGGGGTGCACTTCGATGATCAATCCATCCGCCCCTGCGGCAATACCGGCGCGGGCAATTGCCTCGACATACTGCCAGTTCCCGGTGCTGTGACTCGGATCGAGAACCACCGGGAGATGGGTCAGCGACTTGAGCACAGGTATGGCGTTGATATCCGTCGTATTGCGGGTGGAAGTCTCAAATGTGCGAATGCCCCGTTCGCATAAAATTACCTGCCGGTTGCCCTGCGAAAGAATATATTCAGCAGACATCAGCAGATCCTCCACCGTCGCCGACATACCGCGCTTGAGCAGTACCGGATGCTGGCTGGCTCCTGCTGCTGTCAGTAAAGGATAGTTCTGCATATTCCTGGCCCCAATCTGGATCACATCGGCATACTTAGCTACCAGAGGCACCTGTTCAATGGTCATCGCCTCGGTGATGGTCGGCAAGCCAACAGCCTCACGCACCTCAGCCAACAGCTCCAAACCTTCCTCGCCTAAACCCTGGAAAGCGTATGGCGAAGTGCGCGGCTTATAAGCGCCTCCGCGCAGGGCATGCGCCCCAGCCTCACGCACCGCATACGCCGTCTCCAATAACTGGCTGCGGCTCTCCACAGAACAGGGTCCGGCGATAATCACCACGCCATCTCCCCCAATCTGCACGCCATCCAGTGGAAATTTACTGTTTTCCGCGATAAATTCCCGCGATGCCAGTTTATAGGGTCGTGAGATCGGCAATATCCGGTCCACACCGGTCATATAGGCAAACTGGTCCTGTAAGCTATAAGGACGCCCATCTCCCACAACACCAATTACCGTGCGCTCTTCGCCGTGTACGAGGTGGGCTTTGAGACCGTGCTGCTCTACTTTCACCACCACCTGCTCAATCTGAGTTGTTGTGGCATCGGTACGCATAATGATCATCATATGAACTCCATTTCTTCTTTATAAAAAGAACCAATAAAATCTGAGAGGTTCCATTTTCTTAATGCTCCGACGGGGACTTTAAATCCGGCCTCAATGCAACAGCGCCACGCAGGTATATATGGCGGACATCTGCTTGCGCCAGGTTTGTATTCCAATGCAACAAGACCCGCACACAACGCGGCAGGCTGCCAGGAACCGGAATCTCACACCCACACATCAAAGGCACCTCTTTCCAACCCATCTGGCGCGCAGCCTGGGCTGGATAAGTCGATTGTAAATCGCCTGTGACGGTAAACAAAACGCTCGCCAAATCCGCCGGTTTTAAAGCGGGATTGGCGAGCAGGATTGCCTCCAGCAGCTCACGTGTGGCTGTTAGGATTTCCTCTGGTTGGTCACTGATTACATCGATTGCGCCGCGGATTCCCCGGACAGGCATACTTTTACTCCTTATAAAACATAAAGTGCGAGGCCGCTGGCCTCGCACTTTGGGTTTGAAAAATCCTTCTCTCCCTTTAAGCACCGCCAACGGCGACCTGAGTAAGGTTACCGTAATAAAAATAATAGGCGTAAAAGAAAGGGGAAGAAATTGTAACCATGAGGTTGATAATCATAACCTGTCTGAAATTTTACCAAGTTTATCGCAGAGCACTCAGAACGTCAAGGATTTAATATAACTTTGATAAAATATAAGAGAAATCAAGACTGCCAGGTAAGACCACACCCAGGTGAAACGATGACCCTCATTTCTGAAATTCACGAACAAGCGGATGTGTTAGAGAACTTACTCGTCAACCAGGCTGCGCAGATCGAGAGCATCGGCCGCGCCATCCTGAAGAAAGCCCCTCAATTTGTCTTCCTGGCTGCACGGGGAACTTCTGACAATGCCGGCCGCTATGCCAACTACGTTTGGGGATCGATGAACCGGCTGCCAGTCGGCCTGGCGACACCTTCTCTGTTTAGCCTGTACCAGAAACCGCCCAGCTTGAAGGGCGCCCTGGTGGTGGGCATCTCTCAGTCTGGGCAGTCGCCGGATATTGTCAGCGTGCTGGAAGAAGGCCGTCGCCAGGGAAGTTCGACGCTGGTGATTACCAATGCTCCCGACTCACCGCTTGCCAAAACTGCCGATTGGGTCATCGACATCCAGGCCGGCGTCGAAGCTGCCGTAGCCGCCACCAAGACCTACACCGCAGAACTGATGGCGATTGCCATGCTATCTGTAGCAATGCTCGATGAGCCGGCGGCGCGACGTCCGCTGGCGCAGGTTCCGGGTTGGGTGCGCCAGATCCTGGCTCAAGGAAATCGTATCGCTCACCTGGCCGAACGTTACCGCTTCATGGAGCGCTGTGTTGTGCTTGGGCGCGGTTATAACTACGCTACAGCCTTTGAGTGGTCGCTAAAACTCAAAGAATTGACCTATGTTATCGCCGAGCCATACTCTTCAGCCGATTTTCAGCATGGCCCAATCGCCATCATTGAAGCTGGCTTCCCCGTCATGGTTATCAATCCATCAGGAAAGATTTACGATAACTTCATGCCGCTGCTGCGCCAACTGCGCGATCAGCAGAATGCCGAGTTGGTCATGATCTCTGATCAGGCCGAAGCGTTGGCCTTAGCCCAGTCACCCATGCCTCTGCCAGCGGATATCCCGGAGTGGCTGACCCCGCTGGTGGCGATTGTGCCAGCGCAGCTCTTTACCCATGCCCTGACCCGCGTGAAGGGCTGGGACACGGAATCGCCACGCAGTATCCGTAAAGTTACCGAGACTCAATAAAGCTCTAAAATAGGGCTATTTCTCTGGCAAGCCAAGCAGCTGCAGCGGATCGACCAGCCGAAAAATCCCTCTTACCCGCCAGGTGCAGTAATTGTCCATCTCTGCAAGCGTGGCCTGATTATCGTAATGCGCCAGGCTGGAAAAGCGCACCCCAACCGGCCCCAACCTGATCTCCAGATGCAGGTGAGGGTTGAGCGTGTTCCCGCTGTCTCCTATATTCCCAATCCCCTGACCACAGGCAACCGGATCATTCGGCTGGAACGCAGGTGCCTGCTGCAGATGAGCATATAACAGGTAAAGCGACTGGCCTGCCTGCCAGTTTTTCTGAACAACATCCGGACAGGTCAACGCCAGATTTGGTCTGGGGGTAGGTGCTGGCTCTGCTAAGCTGAGCGCTGCAGGCCAAGCTTCTGGCAGCCCATCCAGGGGTGTTTCCACCAGCAGGGCATTGCCATAAGGGAAACGATCCTGGATCACAGCCGCCACGCTTCCATCCAACACCGCCTGAACCAGCCTCCCTGCCACCGCTATTTGGCTGCTCTCCAGCCGGTCGGCCAGATCCACGCCCTGGTGTGGATCGTCCGAGCCGGGCGGTGGTGGGTGGAAGGGATTACTGACCAGGGCAGGCATTTGATCGAGGCGGTAACCTTCGAGCGGCGAACACAGGATAGGGGCAGGCTTCGAGGGGGCTGTGGGAGGCAGAGGAGTACTTTTGCTGGTCGGGACGAGCGTTGGGCTGGGCACTTCCGTGCGGGTCTTTGCCAACGTGGCTGTGGCTGTCAGCGGTGCGGCCGTCGAACTGCTCTCCAGGCGCGCTTCGGGGGCTGGCTGGCAGGCAGCCAGGACAACAAGGCAGAAAAGGATCGCATTCAACAGAAGACGCCGAAACATCTTTCCTCAGGAAATGATCCTACCCAGCCAGCTCTTTCTGTGCCATTTCCCACCCGCATAAGGCTTTCTTGCGAGTTGTGCCGTACAGGTAATTCCCGAACTCGCCATCCTTGCGAATGACGCGGTGGCAGGGGATGATCACCGCCAGCGGGTTATGCGCCACAGCATTCCCCACGGCACGGGAAGCCCTGGGCAAGCCAATGGACACGGCGATATCCTCATACGTGACTACCGTGCCCGAGGGAATGCGCAGCAGCGCTTCCCAAACCTTGATCTGGAAATTCGTCCCGCGCAGGTAAACTGGCAGCGGTTCTTGCTTATTACCCATGAACACCAAGCCTGCCAGGGATCGAGTGGCCTGTGAGTTTTCTTCAATCTGCGCTCGCTTCCAGCGGTTTTTCAAGTGCTCCGCGGCTTCTTCCCGGCTGCCTGGTTCTACAAACATTAGGCTGCAGATCCCGCGCTGCGTGCACGCCAGCAGGTATTCACCGAAGGGGCTGGGATGGAATCCGTATTGGATGACGACCCCCTCGCCTTGTGATTTATACT
>Ga0315273_10010613_pt1 | contig 11758 bp, 9 predicted proteins | sample YL17G02_0_MG_FD_205753 | JGI IMG/M metagenome (GOLD analysis project Ga0315273, IMG submission 205753) | Sediment microbial communities from Yellowstone Lake, YNP, Wyoming, USA - YL17G02_0 | ecosystem: Environmental > Aquatic > Freshwater > Lake > Sediment | place: USA: Wyoming | collected... | reverse complement strand
TGCAACGATGTCGGCGACCATACAAAGCACCAGGAAAGTGACCAGGAACAATGCCCCGGTCACTCCAGCCACCAGCTGATTGGGTGAGATGGCCGAGGCGAAGAGCGAGATAGCTGCGGCGGCACCGCCAATCAGGACCAGCGCCAAATAGCCTGAGGCCAAGTGCCCAAGCGATATCTTGCCATTGATGAAGATCAAGGCCGGTAAATACAAAGACAATGCCTGGATCACTAACAGGAAGGCGAATACCGAGAGGAACTTACCGTAAATCAGCTGCCGTTCACTAATCGGCGAGGTATAAAAGAGTACCAACGTGCCGTTTTGCTTCTCCTCGGCAATGAGCCGCATGGCGAGGAATATACCAGCCACCATGGCGATCCCGGAGGCAAAGTAAAAGTAGTCTGCCAACACTTCAGCCGACAGCTTGGGCGAGCTGCCGATTGCATAGGCATTGAACAGCAGTCCCTCAATAAACAGCGCCGCGGCGGCAATCACATAACCCATCCAGGTGGCGAAAAAAGCCCGCAGCTCTCGCCCCGCCACGAGCAGCACCTTACCCATGGGCACGTTCCTCCGCCGGTTTAATCAACTTCATGAAAACACCTTCGAGTCCGGCTTCGCTGCGACTGAGCCCTAGCAACCCGGCGCCGGCCTCGACCACCATCTTGGCGATCACTGCGCGCACGTCGGCTTCGGTGTCGAGTAGCAAGCGTTCACCGCCTTGTCCCGTGATGCGCTGCACCTTAGCGACGCCGTGCACCTGCTGCAGACTGTCGATAAGTCCATCAGGGAGTCGGTCTAGGTCGCAGGTCAGGCGCATGGTTTGGGTCATCGCCGCCTGGAGTGTGGCCTCAGAGCCTTCGGCGACCAGGCGGCCTTGATCGACGACCAGCACGCGGTCACAGGTGCGAGTGATCTCAGACAGGATATGACTAGATAGTACAACGGTGTGCTGTCCTCGCAGCGAGGTAATCAGGTCACGCATCTCCACGATCTGCACTGGGTCAAGGCCGTTGATCGGCTCGTCGAGGATGATCACCTTGGGATTATGCACTAGCGCCTGAGCGATGCCGACCCTCTGGCGGAAGCCGTGCGACAGGTCGCCTAGCTGGTATTTGGCGACGCGATTAAGGTTGGTCTTGCCCATTACATAATCGACGCGATGGCTAACGTCGCCATGCGGCACGTTTTTTAACTTTGCGACGTAACGCAGATAGGAATGCACCGTCATCTCATCGTATAACGGTGGCACGTCCGGCAGGTAGCCAATCAGGCGACGGATAGCTTCAGGATTTTCATCGACGGAAAAGCCGCCGACCAGGGCTCGGCCGGCCGAGGGCAGCAAAAAACTGCCGAGTATCTTGAGGATGGTGCTTTTGCCAGCGCCGTTTAGACCGAGCAAGCCGACGATCTCGCCGGCGCCGATGCGAAAGCTGACCTTGTCGATGGCAAGGTGGCCGCCGTAGGATTTGCAGAGGTTTTCCGCGACGATCATAGCTGATCCCAATGCGCGACAATTTTACGAAAAAATTCTAGCCTTCAAAATGCAAGATGCGTTCGACTTCGTCAATAGGTTTATGCGGTCGCCTATTCAGGTAAATCTTGCTAGCTTTAGTATTGCCGATATTTTTCTCCAAAGGAGGCAATGGTGGTCGCGCCCCGTTACCGCATCCTCATGGTCGATGATGTCATTCGTTACCACCATCTCTATGAGATGGCGATCACAGATGCCTTGCCTTGCCTCGTCCATTTCGCAGTCAATGGCGTCGAGGCACTGGAGAAATTGGCCGCGGCGCAGCCCTATGACCTACTCATCCTAGACCTCAACATGCCCAAGCTGGGTGGCGAGGCCACGTTGGCACGGATCCGCCAAGATCCCAACTTTGACACTATGCCGGTGATCGTCTTGACCGGCAGCACCGATCAAGAGATCCAGCATCGTCTGCTCGATCTGGGCGCCGACGACTTCGTTGAGAAGGGCGCGAAGCCTGAGATCTTTGTTGCCCGCTTGAAAACCCAGATCCGGCACAAATCAGTATTAGCACGCTTGAGTCAGCTAGCGGTCGATATGGACATCTTCGCAGCCGGAGTGCTGCACGACATCCGCAACCTCGAGACGACGATCATGGCCGTGGCCGACCTCTCCCGCGCCTATCTCGAGGTTGATTTGCAACAGAACCGCGAGCAAATGCTGGAAGACTTCACCCAGCTCGAAGCCAGGGCCGATAGCCTCGGCGCCTACGCCGCCGACATCCTACGCATGGTACGGATGGCGCATAAACCACTCAAAATTGAGCCGCAGGACCTGCTGCCGTTGCTGCAATGGGTCGAGCAGGTCGCCTCGCCGCGCCAGGGAGAGGACGCGCTGACGCTGCGTTGCCACGCTGAAGGGACCTTGATACCGGTGCTCGCCGATGCCCACTTCCTCCGCCTTGCCTGTCTTAATATCGTGCAGAACGCCGTCAAATACCGCCGTCCCGAAGAGACTCTTATTGATGTCGTAGTCAGCCAGCAGGAATCACGACCCGGCAGCATAGGCACCTTTATCACCACCCGCTTCACCGACAACGGCCGCGGCATTCCGCAGCAGGAGCTGCGCAAAGTCTTTGAACCCTTCGTTCGCGGCACCTCATCCGGCAAGCAAGGCGGTGGCTTTGGCCTCGGTCTAGCCCTCGTGCAAAAGGTGATCGCTAGCATGGGCGGCCGGGTCTGGGCTGAATCGGCAGGCCCAGGCAAGGGTGCTAGTATGTGCATCGAACTGCCCATCGCGACTAGTAAGAGCGCTCGGGAGCCCGCATGAATTCTGGTGATTTCAGTATCCTCCTAGTTGAGGACCAAGTCCGCTTTCAAAAGATCTACGCCGAAGCGATCAGCGAAAACCTGCACGCCAAGGTTCACATCGCCACGGGTGGCAACGAGGCCTATGCCATCATCAATAGTGCGGCACCACCGGACCTTGTCATCCTGGATTTGGAAATTCCTGGCATGAATGGCCAGGAACTATTGGCCAACATGCGCCGCGATCACCACCTCAGCCAGATTCCGGTCATCATCCTTACCGGACGGGGCGGTGAAGACGCCCAGATGGAGATGCTTGAGCAAGGTGCGGATGATTTTATAGAAAAAGGCGGCTCTCCAGCCATACTCATTGCCAGGCTACGGGCGCAGATGCGCCATAAGCTCGCGGTTGATCGGCTCGAACGCCTAGCACTTGATCGCGATCTTTTTGCCGCAGCGGTCCTGCAGGATATCGGCGCTAGCCGCGGCACTATCACCTCACTCTGCCAGCAAGCGCGCGCAGCGCTGCTGCAGGACGATGCGACCGAGGTCCTGGTACTATGCGATAGATTGAGCACTCACGCCAGCCAGCTGGGTAGCTACGCGCATGACGTCATCCAAAGTGTGCGCGACAGCCAGCACGTGCCGAAGCTACTGCCACTACAGCTTGACGCCGTCCTCGCCTGGGCAGCAGAGGTCACGCAGGGGGCCTTTACCTACCATGCCAGCACACCGCTGGCCAGCGTCTTGGGCGATCAAACCTATGTCCGTCTGGCCTTGCTCAATATCGTGCAGCGCGCATTACGCGGCCTACCAGCCAGCGGGCACCTGGTATTTAGCATCGAACAGAGCGACTTCGAAGGGACGCAAGAACTCAGCGGCCGCCGCTATTTAAAGACCCGCTTTCGCGACAACGGCAAGCTGCTCGCGCCCGCCGACGTGGTCAACCTATTTAAACCCCACCTACGATACCTCGGCACCCAAGATGACGCCGGCGATGCCTCCGGCGACCATGGCGCACAAGACGACGATCAAGGATTTTCGATCGGCCTTTCGGTAGTCGCCAAAGTTATGATGCGAATGGGCGGGCGCATCTGGGCGGAGCGTGAAGAAAATCCCGCCGGGACCAGCATATTTCTGGTTCTGCCGGCGGGATGAAGACGTCAGGAACGATCAGCCTCAGACCTGCTGAATACCAAGCAACTGCCACTTGCCACCACCGCTTGGGCGGGAAAAGGTCCAATCCTCGTTGAATTTAACTGGTTCGCTATCGCTGCCCTCGACGACCGATTGACTGCCCTCCTGCACGGTGTAGTCGAGCAGGTTGGCGGTGAAGCGCACCCCGACTTGGTCGCTGCCACCTTCGCTCCAGGCTTCGCCGACGTCGACGCTGCGAATGGAAATGTTCTCTAGGCGGTTGATGCGTTGCTGCGCTTTAAGCTCCTGCAAGTCCCTATTGAGATCAGCAGCGATCTCACTGCCGAGGATATCTTGCACCGAACTAAGGTCGCGGCGGGTCCAGGCGCCTTGAATGCGGAAGAAGAGATCGGAAGCCTCCTCGGCGCCAATCGCTACTACAGCGCGCGGCACGCTGGCCAAAGACGGAGCTGAGCCCCCATCTTGAGGCATGCGAAAATTAACGATGTTATCGCTGATCCCAGTGGCCCCGCTAGGGCTGTTGAGGACTTGCCGGTTACGCCACCAGCGGTAGCCAAAGTAGGCGATTCCGGCGAAGATCAAGATCTCAAAAATGCCGATGCCCCGGGAGCCGCCCCCAGCAGAGCCGCCGCCATAACCACCGCTTGCACCCCCGTCTGCGCCCCCTGAAGAGGTGCCACCACGTCCTAAGGAGCTAAACAACATGCTGCCAAGTAAGCCGCCAGCTAGGCCACCTGCGGCACCGCGCAAGAAGCCGCCACCGGACGGCGGCGGTGGTTGATTTGCGGCTGGGGGCGGGTTAGACGGCCGACTCGGCTCTGAGCGCGGCGTCGAAGGCTGGCTAAAAGACGGCTGGCGATAGCTTGGACTGCTCGGTCGCCGGCCGACACTGCGTCCGCCGCCAGCGCGAGCCTCGGCAATATCGCTAGGCAAGACCGCAGCACCCAATACTGCAACAGCACATAACATCACCAGAAATAACGTTCGCAAGCCGCTAAGGGCCCGCCATGGACTATAGAATCTAGGCATTTAAAGCTCCCCCTTATTACCTACATGTATACAAAATATTTGATGAGAAATACATGATATCTCCCCAGCAGGCGCGCCTACCAAGGTAAATAAATGAATTAAAAGGCGAAACGCTAAGTGGAGGGCTTTTGCCGCAGGCTCGCCGAGCGCAAGGTTGCGGTTTCTACAGCGCTGATCAGCATCGCCCGGAGGCCACGCTCCTCGAGCTCATGGATGGCACTGATCGTGGTGCCACCCGGCGTCGTTACTTGGTCGCGCAGTATCGCCGGATGCAATCCGGTTTGCTTGACTAGCATGGCCGAGCCTAGCACGGTCTGGGTGGCAAGGCGGGCAGCTAGGGTACGCGGGATCCCCATCTTGACTCCACCATCGGTCAGCGCCTCGATCACCATGTAGAGGTAAGCAGGGCCGCTTCCAGACAGTCCCGTCACGGCATCAAGCAGGCTTTCCTTGATCCAATCGACCTCACCGATCGCGCCGAAGATGCGTTCAGCAAGGTGGCTCTGGGCTGGGCTCAATGCCTCGTTCGCACTGATCGCAGTGGCCGCGGCGTGCACGGTTGCGGCGATATTGGGCATGGCCCGGACCACGGCGCCTTGGTGCCGCAGTAAGGCCGCCACGTCCTGTATCTGCATGCCGGCAAGGATGCTTATTACCAAACAAGAATTAGGAATTTGCCCGGCTAGCGGCGCAGCCACAGCCACCATATCCTGTGGCTTGACGCAAAAAATCACAGCATCCGTACCGGGCAACGCGGAAGCCGCCGAGGCTACGGCCGTAACCGGCAGGGTGCGACTTAGTTCATCCAAGCGTACTTGGTGAATGTCGTGCACCAGGACCTTGAAGCTGCCGCTTTCAGCCAAGCCCTTAGCAAAAGCCCCACCCATATTGCCAGCACCGATGATCAGTACCGTACTGGTAGTCGTTGCGGTAGCCGCAGTAGAAGATAGGGATCGCGAATGAACCATCGGCCGTGATTTCCAGTAAAAGCAGTAGGCCATTTAGCCCAAGTGTAAAGCTTAGGCGCTTTCGGCTGCGGAGACTACGCCAAAACGCTGCTCTAGCTGCGACAGGCAGCCTTCCCAAAGATTCTGGTCATGGTGATCCCACTGCACGATCTGGATACCTAGTCGCGTCGTCGTGCTGTCGCTTGCCAAATGTTCACGCCGAACCACTTTCCCTAAACAGAGGACAGGCTTGTCGAGGCACCTGGCGCTGGGGTCGATAGTCATCTCGATGAGTGTGTTGACAATGAACGGCATGCGCCCATCCTTTTCCCATAATAGCAGCAGTCCTGAGCGCGACACGTCTTCTGTGGAGAAGCTATAGTCAGCACTGGTGCCAATGGTTTTTGAGCTGACCTCGAGGTCATAGGCCACGCGTGGTGCCCGCACTCGGGTCTGGTCGATACGCGCAATGCGAGTTGGACTGCTCATAAGGTCTCCTCTAGGGGGCAAGGCTGAACCATTCAGCCTGTTGAGAGGGCTTGTCGGGATTGTACTGGAAATCTTTAATTTGGGCTATTATTACAGTGTAATCAGGTAATTACTTGTGCTTGAAGGTGTAGACCCCGTCCCAATTTGGGATTTTTTCCGTGAGTTCTTGTTCAGCGATCCGTTCTAAGTAGAGCGAAGCTGGGCCATCGTCAGGCTTAAGTGCCAAGCAACCCATGAAATGTTGTTTAGCTTTGGACCAGTCTTGTAGGCGGTAGCAAGCACGGCCTGCCTCGAATTCGCCGACTAAGCTGCGTACATGTTGCTCTGATTTCAAATAATCTGGGCGCATAAGTTCAAAGACATTGACCGGCTCCAACTTGCCCTTTACCCGGATATCATCAAGATCTCGCACGATTAAATCGGGGCGTTTGATCTGCCTGCGCGTCGCTTCGCTGATCATGATCTTAATGCCATACTCCTTGGTCAGACTCTCCAAGCGGGAGCCCAGGTTTACCGAATCGCCCATCACGGTGTAGCAAAAGCGCTCACCCGAGCCCATGTTGCCAACAGACATAAGTCCAGTATTGAGGCCAATGCCGATATCCACCGGTGGAAATCCCTTTTTGGGCAGATCGATGCGTAGCTTGTCTAGGGCATAAAGCATTTGTACCGCAGACAAGGCTGCGACTTCTGCATGATTGGCCACCGGCAGCGGCGCTCCCCAAAAAGCCATGATAGCGTCGCCGATATACTTATCTAAAACACCGCCAGAGCGTAGGATGATCGAGGTCATCGGCGTGAAATAATCGTTCATCAACTCGCACAGCTGCTCCGGGGTCAGACTCTCAGAGATGGTAGTGAAACCGCGCACGTCAGAGAAGAAGACCGTCAGCTCTTTGCGGTCACCGCCGAGCTTTAGAGCCTCCGGGTCATCCAATACCTTGTTGATGACATCAGGACTCAGGTACATGCTAAATGCACCTTTGACCTTCTTGCGCTCACGTTCTTCAGTCATATATTTGTACAAGGTAGTACCGATAAACAGCGAGCTGATCTCGATGACTGGCATGCCCATGTAGACCCATTGGTTGTGACCAAACCAATGGAATTTATCAAAATAGTAGTAAGCAACTAAAAACACGATCATGCTGGCGCCAGACAGCAGCGCCTTACCGAAGATCATCAGCGGCGCGAAGAGCAGAAATATGCTGGCAAGGATACTCAGTTCAGTGAGATAGATTGATTCGGTGCGCCGCATAAAGTTAGCACTTAGAATGTTGTCGACGATGGTCGCATGTTGCTCGACACCGTCGAAGCCAGCATCGAAGGGATTGGCCCGCAGGTCATTGATGCCAATCGCCGTCGGTCCGAGCAGGAGGTTCATACCCTTCAGGCGTCGCCTTTGGGTGTCGCTCAGGCTCATATCAAAGACATCAGCAAAGCTAAAATGCTCGATGGTTTGGCGGCCCCCCAGGTGATTGATCAACATGCGGCCAGCACCGCTAGGGTCGATAGGAATTTTCAATAGATCCTTGTCATCGTTTTGGTTAACCAGTGAGATGTCGGTGACGCCAAATTGGTCGAAAAATACCACCGGCTCGCGCCCGAGGACATTGGCCGCCATTTTAAGTCCCATCGCCGGCATCAGGTTGCCGTCGACGACACGCAGCAGTTGAACCCAGCGGTAGACACCATCGGCGCTCAGTTCATTGTTGAAGAAAGCGAATTGATCACTACCACTGGCTACCGTTGGTGTGTTGGCGATGATCCCGTAGGACTTGAACTGCAAAAAATGCTTAAGTTCCTTGCCTTCGGGCAGGATGACCGCGGCAATGGCGGAATTTAGCATAGGCTTTAACCCGCGAAAGGGGTCCTTGCCGAGCTGGTCGCCCTCATCCTTAGTGCCATAGTAGGCATAGCCCATAACGATTTTTTTATAGGTCTGCAACGCGCGCACCAGGGAACGGTCGCCCGGTGCCGCCTTCATGACGGCAGTGATCTCCCTCAGCTCTGCCGAAACTTTAGCAAAGCTCTTAGCGTTGTAGCCCTGCATCCGGGTGAGGTTGAGCCCAATATCTTCGAGCAAGGGCCGCTCGGGCTCACTCCACACGACGTCCATGCCTACCCAGTTGGCATTAAGTTTCTTTAGGTTTTGGAGTACCCGTTCATAGTGCTTGCGGGCGAACGGCCAGCGGCCAAATTTCTGCAGCGATTTTTCATCGATCGCCAGAACTCCAACCTTACCTGAGGGCTTGACCTCGCCCCGCAGGCGAAAGCGCAGGTCAAGCAAGCGGTTTTCCAGTACGGAGATGAAGCCTTCGGGATCATTGTGGGTGTAATGACGCCACATGGTGCCTAAGCATGTCGCAGTGATCAACGCCGACAATGCGAACAGAATTAAATGGCCCCGATGCTTTTGTAGAAACTGATTCGCCTTGCTTGCTGCCATGCAGGCCCCCTGCGTTCACCAATGGATTGCTCGATTGCGGCACCATTGCCGCAAGGCCAATCCCTTTAAATACCTATATGGATCGGTTGAAGAGACTAGGTTCCTGAGTTAAAACCAGGCTATGATTTCATAAACAGGCCAAAGGAGTGACGCGCGTGACCGCATCGATTGGTCGACAAAACGCTGGCGAAAATAGCAAAGAACCGCATATTCTCCCGTGCAAAGAGGAGGTTGACGGGGGGCTCGAAGACCTCGGCCTGACCGTTCCAGCCTATGCTCAGCAGCAGCTGCTGTCGGAGACCGAAGTCTGGCGCCGACTCAGGCGCGGCCAGCTAGTTGGTCGCAGCACTGGGGGGCAATTGTTGATTTATCCGACGGCCAGTGCCCTAGCGGCCGCAAGTGAACTGCCACCTCTGCCCCTCGAAGCTGAGGCCGGGGCTCGTGCCGGGGCTGCTAACGAAGGGGCCGCTTTCCTCTCGCTTAGCGGCGACCGCGGCCAAGCGCCGGAACTGGCGCTGCTGCTCGATCATTTGAGCTTGGCCAAAGAGGAGAACCGCGAGATCTTGCGGATGACGCAGGACTCGATACGGCAAATTTCGCGGATGTCCGAACATATCGTCCAAATGAAGGATGAGGTGATTGCCGGCAAGAACTCCGAGCTCGCCGCGCTTCAGGCGAAGTTGGCGACTCAAGGAGCCGAAATTCGGCGGCTCCAACAGCACAGCGAGGACCTAGAAATGCTCGCGCGCACCTTGGTGACAGCACGCCATGATTAACCCGTGGCGCTTAGCGCTCCTCGCACTAATCACGACTTTGGTAGCTAGCGGCTCCGGCATCGCCCACGCAGGTGAGATTCCTGGTGAATATAACGCGCTGCGGCCGATCGGCATGGGCGACGCTTTTACTGCGGTAGCCAACGACGAAAGCTCCGTTTGGACCAATCCTGCCGGTATTGGCCGCTCCCGCAAGGCCCGCTCGCGCAGCATCTTTAACATCAGCAAGCTGCCGAATATCATCGCTGGCGCCAACGGCAACGGACGCAAGTTTTATAGCGCCTTCAAGGCCTCCGCCGACAAGAGCATCGAAGGCGCGCTGGATCAAGCAACCGACATCCAGGGGAAGCCGCTATGGGTGCGTGCGGGCATCTTTCCCGTCACGGTCTTCAGCCTCGATAAGGTGACGCCGATGGCTTTTGGCCTATATTCGAACACCACGGTGCAGGCCTTGGTGCCGAAGGACACACCGACAGTGGCGCAGGTAACGGCGATAGCCGACGCCGGCGCCGTACTCGACCTTAGCTTTACTGGTGCTGAAAACCGCTTCAACTACGGCCTGCAGGTGCGCCCGCTCATGCGCTTTGCTTTCGAGGATCTGATTCCCTCAAGTGACCTGCTTGATAAGGTCGCGATGCGCCGACACCTAAGGGAGGACTCTAATAAACTAACCGGCCTCGGACTCGATGCTGGCGTCCTCTTCACGGTCGCCGATTTTTGGTTTCCAACGATCGGAGTCGCAGTGCTGAACTTGCCTACGGGCTGTAAGAGCAACTACCTGAACCCGTATACGCAAAAGTCTGCAAATGTTTGCGGCAACCGCTTTAGCGGTACGATCAGCAACGCCTCCGCGCTATCGATAGTCGACCCCACCGACCTACGGGTCGGCGTCGCCATCACGCCGCGCTTGACTCGTGCGGTGAACATGCGCGTCGCCATCGACGCCCACCATATTCCGATCGGCACCGCGTCACTGTCCTATGGCTTGCTCGGCATTCCGGCGTCTCAGTTGCTGCATGCCGGCGCCGAGCTGTTCTACGGCAATCCTTTGCTCGTCGCCCCGGTGGCCGCCAGAATCGGTATCAACCAGGGCTTCATCACCTTCGGTGCGACGCTCAACATGATGGGGATCGATCTGCAATTCGCTAGCTATGGGGTCGACGTCTCGACGACAGCCACGCCCGTTGAGGACCGTCGCTACCTCGCGTCGCTGTCGCTTGACCTCTAAGCCGCGGTTAAAAAGAGCTGGCGGTGCACCGAACTCGGTTTTCGCCTTGCCGTAGCCCTGCTATGATGAATCCCGTCGCGCCACGATCGGCGTTATTTAGGCACAAGGGGTATATGATGCGCGCTGGCAGTTACCAAGGTGTTGGCCGATGGTTGGGCGTGTTGCTTCTGGCCGGCATAAGTGCCTGTGTGACGCCGCCACCCCAAGAAGGGCCGAACGCAACTCCAGGCGGCGTCGAGAAGGTTGGAACCAAGCAAGACAACCAGCTAACCACCGCACCTAAGGTTGCACTCGAACCCGCAGGCCCATCGGTCGATGACCAGCTGCTATTTGTGCATCGGCAGAGCATAGCAGCCGCGCCATTTGGCGTTGCCGAATACCAGTTCCTAGCCAGCCTGCCGCAAGTCATAGCGTCTGGTTCGGTGAGCGAGGCGGCGGTGGCTATCGGCCTAGTAAGAACTGTGCTGCACCCCTTAACCGGCCACGTGCCGAATTTCCAAGAAACCGACCTCGCTGGGGGCGCGGTGGTCGCGCCAAATGCTGCGGCCGATACCGGGCGCAAGTCGCCGACCCTTGAGCAGCTATGCAAAGAACGCAATCTAGATCTGGCTACCGCACTGACCGAAAATCCGCTGCTTGGTAACGTCGGTATCGCTAGGCAGGTCGGCGCCGCACTGAATCAAGGCAGCAGCAGCAAGGAATTTACCAAGCGAGTCAACGATGCCTTAAAGCGCCAAGCATTGATGTGGAACGAAGTCGCGGGTGCAATCCCGAGTCCAGGCGCGGGGGCCGAGACAGCCCCAGATCTAGCTCCTTTGCCACCGTTACCGAACACCACCAACACGGTTAGCGCCTCGGGCACGGCAACTTCCTCCCCAGCCGCAGCCGCCGCGGTCCCTGTCGCCAA
>Ga0315273_10010611_pt1 | contig 11759 bp, 13 predicted proteins | sample YL17G02_0_MG_FD_205753 | JGI IMG/M metagenome (GOLD analysis project Ga0315273, IMG submission 205753) | Sediment microbial communities from Yellowstone Lake, YNP, Wyoming, USA - YL17G02_0 | ecosystem: Environmental > Aquatic > Freshwater > Lake > Sediment | place: USA: Wyoming | collected... | reverse complement strand
TCCATGTCGCCGCCGATATCGCCGATCATCCGCGAACGGGCAGTCATGTCGCCGAGCGGCGTCTCGTACGTACGCGTGATCAGCTCACCGTCGCGGGCCTCACCCGTCCGGACGTTCGGGTATGTCACCGCCACCGCGTCCACCCGCTTGAGACACTCCGCTCGCATCCGGCGGCATGCCTCGATGTAGATATCCTCCGGCGCATATGCCGGCCCGGAGATCTCCTGCACGATACGGCGGCAGAACATGATGTTGAACTCCGGGGCCCACGGCAAACGGTCCGGAAGCTCCCCGTGCAGAGCGGCAAGTAGGCGTTCGCGAGACGTCATGGGTGGCGCACCTCTCTCCTGCGATTCGTCCTGGCAGGCTTGACCCCCTCGGAGGGCGAAGGGAGCAACCTCGCAGGAGGAGCTGAATGGCGGAGAATCAGGGGAAGGCGACGATCGCGCGGGAGCGCATCGCGCGCGACCTGGCCCATCTCGGCATCGTCAGGGGCGACGTGGTCTTCGTCCATAGCTCTCTCAAGAGCTTGGGTTGGGTGGACGGCGGCGCCGACGCCGTGGTCGACGGGTTCATGGATGCCCTCGGCCCGGACGGCCTCATGGTCGTGCCGACCCTCACGTGGTGCTTTGCCCACGGCGAATCCGCGAAGTATGCGTTCGACCCAAGGGAGACGCCGTCTCGCGTCGGCAAGATCAGTGATGCGCTCTGGAGACGGCCTGGCGCGTCCCGGAGCGCGCATCCCACCCATTCCATCGCCGGTCTCGGCCGCCGCGCCGAAGAACTCGTGCAGGGCCACGATGCGACATCCACCTTCGGCAAGGACGGACCCTATCGGCGATATGTGGATTGGGGCGCGAAGATCATGTTTCTCGGCGTGGACCCGCGCTGCAACACCACGCTGCACGCCGTCGAAGACTGGCTCGACCTGCCCTATCTGTCGACCGAGGACGCCGTCACCAAGGGTCCCGACGGGGCGCCCCGCGTCGTCAAGGTCTACAGGTCACCCGGGGGCGATCGCGACTTTTACCGTAAGGGCTCGAAGGTGGAGCGCCTCTATGAGAAGGCGGGCCTGATGCATCGCGGCAGAGTGGGCATGGCCGACACCCTATGGCTGCCGTCGAAGGAAATGGTCGCCGCAGTCGTGCAAGGCATCTATGATGAACCCGGGTTTCTGCTGTGCGACCGTGACGACTGCGAGTTCTGCAGCGCCTATCGACAGCCCACGGTAGACCATGTTCGCAACACCCACCCCACGATATAGAGGGAAGAGCTTTCATGCCCGTGCTTGATCTGTTCCGACTGGACGGTCGCGTCGCGCTTATCACCGGCGGCGGGCGCGGTCTGGGGAGAGCGATCGCGCAAGCCTATGCCGAGGCCGGTGCTTCGGTCGCGCTCACCAGCCGCGACGCCGACATGGCCGCGGCCTGCGCGCATGAGCTCTCCCGAGACACCGGCAGCCGATGCATCGGGTTCGCGCTGGAAGTTCGTGACCCGAAATCGATAGCCGAAGCAGTGAGCAGAACCATCGATTCCCTGGGCGGTCTGCACATTCTCGTGAACAACGCGGGTGTCAACATCCGCGAATCCATCACGGAGCTCCAGGATGAGAGTTGGGAAACCGTGATCGACACGAATCTCACCGGAGCCATGCGCTGCAGCCGCGCAGTCGCGGAGCACCTCGAAGCGCAGCGTTGGGGCCGGATTGTGAATGTCGCCTCCATGTTGGCGTTCGTCGGTTTGCCACAGCGCGCGTCCTACTGCTCATCGAAGGGCGGCATGCTCGGGCTCACCCGGGCGATGGCGCTTGACCTCGCGCAACACGCGGTGACGGTCAACGCGCTCTGCCCGGGCCCATTCCGCACCGAGATCAACCGTCCCATCCTGAACGATCCGGCCTATCTGAAGGAGTTCCTGCGCCAGGTGCCGCTGGGTCGCCTGGGCGAGACGCCCGAACTCATGGGCGCAGCCCTGTTCCTCGCCTCCGAGGCGAGCTCGTTCGTTACCGGCAGCGCGCTGTTCGTCGATGGCGGCTGGTCGACGCAGTAGGAGGAGAACATGAGGAAGTTCACGGCGGCCGATCTCGACGCCGAAGTGCTGGAATCAGCCGTCGGCGATCACACCACCCGCATCGAAGTGCTGCCGCACATGGGCGCGAACCTGGTCTCATTCCGGGTGGACGGCCGGGAGTTCATGCACTTCGACCGCGACCGGCTGACGGCCGCCGAGCCCCACATGACCGGCTGTTTCCACATGTTCCCGACTCCCTGTCGCCTCACCGACTCCCGCTACACCTTCGAGGGCCAGGAAATCGTACAGCGAAAACGCGGCGAGATCATCGACATCCACGGCGTCATCCGCGACGAAGAGTTCGCCATCAACAAGTCCGGCCGCGAGCTGACCGCGTCTCTCGACTTCGACGAGAAGCACCCTGTGCACGAAGGGTTCCCATTCCCCGGCCGCGTGACCATCAAGTACACCGTCATCCCCCGCGGCATCGAGATCGCGTTCGCCTATGAGAATCAGGGCAAGCGAAACGCGCCCGCCGGCTATGGGATTCATCCATTCTGGCTGATCCCCGGCAACCGAGCCGACGTGTCCGTGAAAGTCCCCGCTGACTACACACTAGAGCAGGACGACCCCGTCAGCCAGCTCCCCACCGGCGGCCTCTTCCCAGTTGCGGGCACGAAGTACGACCTGCGCAACCACGTCCCCCTCACTGATCTGTTCATCGACGACGTCTTCTACCCCCGCCATCCCGGCGCTGACGCAGAAGTCGCGTTCCCGAAGGACAAGCTGCGCGTCAGGCTCGAGGCGAGCGACAACATGAAGCACATGATCTGCTACTCGCCCGAGGGCCGCCCCTTCGTCTGCGTCGAGAACCTCACGGCAGCCCCCGACGCCCCCAACGTCTACGCCAAAGGCTTCACCAACGTCTCCGGCCTCACCATCGTCCCGCCCGGAGGGAAGCTGGACGCGCGGGTGCGGTACGTGGTGGAAGACATCTGACTTCGGGTCGCGGGTTGGGCAGGATGCTTCAGTCGCCTCAGGCGACTTGCCTCCTGCCCGGTGTCAGGCGGCGCAGCCGCCTCCTCCGCACCCCCTACCTGTACAACTCCTCCACCTGCCGCCGCGCCCTGCCCAACGCCTCCTCCGCGCTAACGTCCTCGTTCAGATACTTCTGAAACTCGATCCCGACGATGTCGGAGACGCGCTGCCAGGTCAGCGGATCAGGGATGCAGTAGCCCTTATCTACCGTGGGGCGAAGCGCGAGCATCCACTCGGGCAGGCGGTACTTCGCGTCCACCAGCGCCCGGAGCGCGGCGATCTCCTTCGGCGCGTCGGCGGGATGATAGTCAGACCGTTGCCTGTCGTAGGGGTAGTTGATCACGATCATCTTGCCCGACTTACCGACGCCTGACTGGAGGTCGTAGCAGAACGCTTCGAGCAGCACCCGCGCTGCCTCCTTGGCCACCGGCGACGCTTTCGGAACCACGCCGATATAGTGAGCAACCAGCGCCCCGACCTGTTTGCTACCCGGCGCGGGGCCAATGCCGATGTGCTTTTCCCCATCCTTCATCTCCCGGATCGCCCAGAAGCCGCGGGATTGCCAGTTCGGGAAGAACACCGCGATCTTCGCCCGGAAATCGTCCGCCGATTGGTACGGCGTCAGCGCGCCCTTCGGCATCAGACCCTCGACGTACCACCGCTTCAGCGTCTCGAACGTCTGCCGCGCCTCCGGGCTCGACACGTCGAGCCGTCCCTTGTCATCAGTCACCGTGCCTCGCAGCGCCCGCAGCATTGGCACGTACGCGTTCTGCGCGAAGAAGTTCGGCGAGAAGTCGAACGTCATCCCAAACTGCTTCTTCTCCGGGTTCCGCAGCCTCTTGGCGACCTGCTCGAGTTGCTCGTATGTCTCGGGCACATCCTTGTCGGTGAGCCCGTCCTCGGCGAGCACGTCCTTGCGGTAGTTCAGCGCCATGATCTCGCCCAGCCACGGCAGCCCGTACAGATGCTCTTGCCCCGTCTTTGGGTCGCGCAGCCGGCAATACTGCAAGTAACCAGGCAGGAACTCCCCGATCAGACCTGCGTCCAGCTCGGGCTTCAGCCATTCGTCCAGCGGCTCCAGAAAATCGCCGTCGGCGTACCGCGTCACGGTCTCATTATTGGTGGTGAGCAGCAGGTCGAAGGGCGTCATCTTCGCTCGCCACGGCAGCATCAGCGTAATCTCGTTCGCCTCCGGCATGATCCGCAGGTCAACCCGGATCTCCGGATGCCGCTTCTCGAACGCCCGGATGCACCGCTCCAGGTCCTTGTCCGGAGTCATGAACTCCGAATACTGCCACGAGTCCACCATCACGCGCACGGTGGTGACGCCGCCGCGGCGCGGGTCGTAAACATTCAGCCGCCGCTCGGCCGCGAAGCCGAGCAGTAGGAACCCAACCAGGGCGAGTGAGATCCACTTCTGCATGGCTAACCCTTCACCGCGCCCGCGGTGAGGCCGCGCATGAACGTCTTCTGCAAGAACAAGAACAGGATGATCACGGGTAAGAACGACAGCATCACCGATGCGAACAGCACGCCGTAATCCCAGTGCTGCCACTGCCCCTGCAGCAGTTGGATTCCCACTGGCAGCGTTCTCGCCTCATCGCTCCAGTTGTTCATGGTCAGCGCGAAGATGAACTCGTTCCACGAACTCAGAAACACGAGCGTGCCTGCGGCGGCGAGGCCGCTCGCACCCATCGGCACCATGATCTGCCAGAACGTCTCCCACCAACTGCAGCCGTCCACCCGCGCCGCGTCCAGCATCTCCTGCGGCACTGCGATGAACACGCTGCGCATGATGAAGATCGTCAGCGCCAGGTTGAACGCTGTGTACGTCAGAGTGAGCCCAGTCAGTGTGTTCAAGAGACGGTAAGCGCTCAGCAACTCGTACTGCCCGATCAGTCCCACCTCCCCCGGCACCATCATGGTGGCCAGGAAAACGAGCAGGATCGCCTGGTTGCCCCTGAATCGAAACCGCGCCAGCGCGTAGGCCGCGAGGCTGCCGGCGAACAGCGTCAGGACGACTGTGCCGAGCGAGACCAGGACGCTGTTTCGATAGTAGTACCCGAACCCCACCATCTTCTCGAGCATCTTCGTGTAGTTGTCGAGCGTCCAATGGTGCGGCCAGAAGTCCAGGTGCTTGCTGTATAGCTCACTGTATGGCTTCAGCGAAGACAGCACCACCCACAGGAAAGGAAGCACGCTGAGCGCGCTGATAATCGAGAGCACGAGGTACAGCAAGCCCTTGCTGGCCTGACGCTTTGCCCTATCCGCGCTCAGCGCCATCACTCGCGCTCCTTCGAGAGCCGGAAGGCGATCAGCGACACGAAGAAGATGAATACGGCCAGCGCCCAGGCAAGCGCGGAGGCGTAGCCGAAGCGGAACTTCCCATAGCGGAAGGCAATGTTGTATAGGTAGAGGACCATCGACAGCGTCGAGTCGCCTGGGCCGCCGTTAGTCATGATGAACATCTGACCGAAAACCTTCAGCGCGCCGATCATCGCCAGCAGCCCGATCAGGAGGATAGTCGGCTTCAGAAGAGGAAGCGTGATCCGTCGGAACGCCTGCCAGCCCGTCGCGCCGTCAACGGTCGCGGCTTCGACGAGTTCCGTCGGGATGCGCTGCAGGCCCACCAGGTACAGCAGCATGTTGAACCCGAGCCCGTGCCACACGCACATCGCCGCGATCGCCGGCATCGCGAGCTTCGGGTCGGAGAGCCACGTGAACCCATCGCCCATGCCCGGGACCATCCGGATCAGCGTGTTTGCCACCCCATACTCCGGATGGTAGATCCACATCCAGATGATGGACACGACAGCGACCGAGACCACTATCGGGATGAAGTTCAGCGTCCGAAAGAACGCTGAGAGCCGCCCCGCGCGCTCGATGAGAATGGCGAGAAAGAGCGGCGCGATAATGGTCGCGGGCACATACATCGCGGTGAATCGAATGCTGTTCCAGAACGCGCCACCGGGAGCGTTGATAGTGAGCCAGACAACGAGAAACGGGTAGGAGAGGATCTGCCAGACTGACAGGCTCCCCTTCGGCAGGACGATCCCCGGCCATGCTGTCACGCGCTGATCGCGGAGGATCTCATGGTAGTTCGCGACGCCAACCCACCGCATCTGCTCGGGATGCAGAAACTCGTAGTCGAAGAAGCTCAGGTAGAGTGAACGCAGGATCGGATAGATCGCGAACGCCCCGAAGATGAGGATTGTCGGCAGCAGGAAAGCATAGGGCGTGTCGAGCCGCCACTTGCGGCGGCGTGAGGCGTTCTGAACAGCGGCCATAGTGGCGTAGTTATTCGGCTGCTATCCACGATACCCTTGCCGCGGCGGCGGCGGCGGCCGGCGGTCGCCTAGCCTCCGAGGTGTTTCGCCAACTCCAGCAGTCCCCAGGCCGCGAACGACACGAAGTACGCAACGACCAATGGCTGCGCGATGATCGCGCCATCCAAGTCCGGATACTGCGGCTGATGACGCTGCCAGCGCAGGCTCCACTCCGCCACTTCCTTGCAGGCTTCCATCCACCGGGGATCGGGGGCGACCGCGTTCAGCGCCAACCACACCCGCGTCATCGCACCCGGTGAGGCGATATCGGGTGTCCCGTCGGGCTCCCATTTCCCCCCTGTGTGTGTCAGCCAATCGGAGAAATAGCTGTCCCGATGGAAGAGCTCCAGCGACCATTCGGCGCACCGCCGCGCGCTGGCCAGGTAGCGCTGATTGCCGTCCCGCCGGTACTGTTCTATGAGGAACAGCGCCGCGTAGTAGTTTTGCCGCGGTCCAGTGACGAGCTTCTCGATGCCCTCTACCAGCGGATGACCCTCTGTGTCGTCCCAGCCCTCGAAAACGGGGGTGCCGTCGGCCCGCAGGCTCGCATAGTAGGCGCCGCTCTCGTGCTGCCCAGGGCCGCTCAGCATCTCGGCCAGCGGCGCCAGCGGCTCCAGGTACTTCCGCTCCTTCGTCTCATCGTACAGATTCCCGAGGAAGATGCCGTGCTGGCCATCGCTGCCGTGGCTGTACGCGACCGGCTGCTCCTTGTCCAGCAGGTAGAATGTGGTGAAACCACCGTGGGGCATCCGCGCTTGCTGGATCAGCCAGTCAGCGGCCAGCCTCGCTCGGTCGAGGTACTCTCCATCCCCCGTCCTGCGGTAGAGGTGCACGAACAGGTTCCCCGCCCACGACGAGTCCGGCACATCCACGAACCGCCGATCTCGGCTCACTACGAAGGTGCCGTACCGCAGCCTGTCCGACGCCTCCAGGTTCTGATTGCTCTTCACATAGGCGGCGATCAGCTTCACCCGATCGAGGTAGAACGGGTCGCCGGTGAGATCGTACGCTGTCAAACCGGCGAACGCGGCGAGGCAAGCCGACCATGTGAGACAAAGTCCATGCCCTCCGCGGCGGAACTCCCGCCGCATGGGATTGTAGAAGTTCCGAATGCCCCCGTGCTCGGGCGACTTGGGGTCCAGGTCCTGTGCGAAGCGGTATACCCAATCCAGCGCGTCCAGCCCCGATCTGCGTACGGCAGCAGAGAAGAAGGCGCTGCTTCGAGGCGTATTGCTCATCCCCCTACCTCCTGACCTCGGGCTTGACGTGGCTGGGCGAGAAGAACACGTCAACCGCGCGGTAATCGTCCGACATGACCGAGGCGTGGGGCACGTTCGCAGCCAGGAGGAACGCCTCGCCGGCGCTGTACCTGCGCCGGCCCTCCGGCGTGATGACCTCGCACCATCCGGAGATCACCACACCCCACTCGACATAGGGATGGCTATGCTCCTGACTCTCGTATGATCGTTCTGAATGCCAGAACACGACCTGGTGCTCCGGGCCTTGCACCACCCAGCCGTGCACGGGCAACGACGTGTCGAACGGGAACTGGACCTGCGGAAGCGACGCGAAGATGGCGGCGAAATCGAGCGCCTCGGCCATGTGCTCCTACCTCTCCAGCAGATTGAGCCGTGCTTCGACTGATGCTCACCCATCTCCCTCCCGGCCTCGGGCCACACCGCGCCTCGGGCCGGGATGCACCCGGCCCGAGGCTGACACGCGTTCTGCCCGAAGCGCTCTTACTCGGGCGGAGCCTGCTGCATCGTCGTTGCGGGCATCTGCTTCCGCATCTCGTCCATCATCTGTCGCATCTTGGCATAGTCCACCGCCACATCGACCTGCTTGACTAGACTGAGATTGGTGTCGTACTTCATGAGCTGGTTCCCGACGAGCACGTAAACGCTGTCGCCGGTCGCCGCAACCGCGGACGTCAGCACCGCGCCATGCATGGACGTCATCATCCCCATGCCTCCGCCGCGACCCATGCCTCCCCCGCCGCCACCGCGCATACCGCCGCCGCGCATGCCGCCTCCACCACCGCGCATGCCCCGTCCACCCGCCGCGAACGCCAGCGCCACCGCGACTGCCAGCAACAGGACAAGAACCAGCACTCCGACTTTCCAACCCATCTTCATGTCTCTTCCTCCGTAAGCAAGCTGCCGAATGATACTGCCTTTGCACAACGCCCTCCGCGTCCGAATTCGGACATTGTGCTGCCATCCTCACATCGTTGCCCCAATGGCAGTTGCTGGAAGGACGCGGGGCGCTCTCCTGCGAAGCTGGTGACACATCACATACGGAGGGAACGTATGAGCATCGAAGGCAAGCGAATCGCGATCCTCGTCGCGACCGGCTATCATGAGCATGAGCTGTTCTTCCCTTACTATCGGTTCAAGGAAGCCGGGGCCGTGGTGACTGTCGCCGGGCCGGAAGCCGACGAGATTGTGTACGGCGAAGGTCGTCACGGAATGGACGGGCTCCCGTTTACCACCGACGCCGCCATCCGGGACCTGAAGGCTGGGGATCTGGACGCCATTCACATCCCCGGCGGCATCTACGGGCCGTTGGCCCTGCGCGACCGAGACGATGCCTGTCAGCTCGTCCGCGATATGGTTGCGCAGGACAAGATCGTCGGCGCCATCTGCCACGCCCCCTGGGTGCTCGTCTCTGCCGGCGTCGTTGCGGGCCGCAAGATCGCCTGCCCGAGAGACATATCAGCCGACGTGACGAACGCCGGCGGCACGTACGTTGCCGAGGAAGCAGTTCAGGACGGCCCCCTCGTCACCAGTGTCTACTTCGGCTATCTGCCGCAATACATGAGGGTGCTTCTCAAAGCCATCGGCTCGCGTTAGCGTACCGTCTCTGAAATGGATTTGCAGTCGGCGAACCCTTGTAGGGGCGACCCTCAGCGGTCGCCCGGTCGCTCAGGCCGTATGGGAGCCCGCAGACGGGCTCCCATACGGATAGGGTCGCGCCTGGCACTGGAAAGGTTCTTCGGAGACACTACACTAGCTCCGCGCGAAACGCCCACAAGATCACCGCGCCCATTCTGCTGCTTCACGCGGAAGACGACCTGCGCGTTCCCATCTCCCACTCCGAGATCGTGCACGTGACCGTCAAACGCACCGGCGGCGAATCCGTCTTCGTCCGCTACCCCTCAGGCGGCCACGGCTTCGCCGGATCAGCGCCCCGGTTCACGTGTGACACACTGAATCGGACGATCGACTGGTTTGGAGAGTACGTGAAAGGAAAGCGCGGATAGCCCGCGTAGGGCAGGAGCTTGAGTCGCCCCGGGCGACGTGTCTCCTGCCCTTCTCAGTGGGGCAGGTTGGCAACCTGCCCTCGCCCCGTCAGGGGCGACCTGTATGAATGCCTCGTTGCGTCGGTACTCTCGCCCTACGAAGCCTTGGCGAAGGAGGGTCAGTGCCGACGCCCCTCCAGTCCCGGCCTCCCTCACCCCGCCGGCAACACCTCCGGCGTCACCAGCCACATCAGTCGTCCCGCGCCGGGTTCGATGCGATCCATCTGAACGCACGCCACCGCGCTCGTCCCCATTCGGATGCGCCCGCCGCCGATCAACTGAGCTATCATCCGGCTGAGGTCGGGCTCGTGTCCCACCAGTAGGCTGCGTTGCGCCGGATGCTCCGTCAGCAGCCGCTGAACGCCCCCAAGTTCAGCCCCGGAACGCAGGCCATCCGTGACCTGAGCCTGAAGACCGAAGGCTTCGCCGAGGATTTCGGACGTCTGCCGGGCGCGGATCAGCGGGCTGCTGAAGAGCTGGTCGAATCCCACCCCAGCGCGCTGAAGAGTCTCCGCCACCAGACGCGTATCATCCCGGCCTATATCTGTGAGCTGACGCTCGTCATCCGTGGCCGTAGCGCCCGGCGGCTCAGACTCCCCGTGCCGGAAAAAGAACAGCTCCATTGCCTCACCCTCCAGCGACTCAATCGGGCAGAGGGATTATGCACAGGAATTTCGCGACACCAGTGCCAGCGTTCCGGAATTGGTGGGTCTCGTTCGGCAGCACGAGCACGGCGTCACCCGTCGTCGCCGGCACAGGCCCGTCCTTGGTCACTACCTCTGCCCTGCCCTCCAGGATGTAGACCTCGTGCTCCCAGGCGTGTTCGTGGAGTGGCGTCCGGCCCCCTGGCGCTAACTCGAACAGCCGCATCGCGAAGTTCGGCGCGCCCTCCGGCCGCGACAGAAGCCACCGGACGCTCACGTCCGAAGCGCCCTGCTCCGTGACTTCTGCTGCCTCAACCTCTGAACTGTGCACCAGCTTCATGCCCGCCTCCCCTTCGATCGAGCTACAAGCTCCACTACCTCGGACCGCCCCGATTGCGCGACGGCCCCTTTCGACTACACCCCCAACCACTCCGCCGCATTCGAGTAGTACACCTTCTCCTGTACCTCAGGAGGAATCTCCAGCGCCAACATGAAGTTGCGGTAGAACTCCATGGTGTCGTCCGGGTTATCCGACCCGAACACCAGCTTGCCCACGAGCCTCACGTCGATCTTCGGCTGTTGGCTCGTCAGATTCCGGTCCACCCGCTCGAATAACCACCGGAACCATGACGTCGGGTAGTGCCGGATCGTCCCGCCGCTCATGTCGTACCAGACGTTGTCGCAGGCGCTCATCGCCTCCACCGCCTCCATCGCCCACTGGTTGCCCAGGTGTGCGCCCACCATGCGGAACCGCGGGAAGTAGCTGGAGATCGTGATGAGGTAGACCGGGTTCAGGTTCTCCTGCCGAATCCCGTCCCCGATCTCGAAGCTCAGAAAACCCGTGTGGATCAGGGCGGGCATCCCCAGTGCCTGCGCCCGCTCATAGAACGGGAAGTAGCTCTCGTGCGCATAGGGCAGTCGCGGGCCGATCAGCTTCAGGCCGATGAACCCGCGCTCCTTCGCGCGATCTACCGCCTCCGGCCGCTCCCTGTCTAGGTCGAGATGATAGAATGGGACGATGTAGCCGGGATAGCGCTCCGCAAGCTTCAGCACCTCTTCATTGTCGAAGCTCATGCAGATTTTCTCGTAACCCAGCGAATCCCAGAGGGCGCGCTTCTCCTCGACTTCATCGCGTCCATGGAAATGTGCGTGGCAATTGATCGCTCTCATTCAATGCCTCCCGGACACCGGATTGGCTGGGCAGGAGACAACATCCTGCCCAGCCTGAAGCGCCGCCGGCCAAAGAAAGAAGGGCGGGGTCCGATCTGGACCCCGCCCTTCGCAGTCGTGGGCGGGACCAGGTCCCGCCTTCTACGCTATCAGTCGATGCGCACCTTTGGTTGCGTCGGTACTCACGCCCTACGAAGCTTCAGCGAAGGAGGGTCAGTGCCGACGCCCCTCCGTTCTATCAGTCGATGCGCAGCTTGAACGCGCGCTGCA
>Ga0315273_10010610_pt1 | contig 11759 bp, 10 predicted proteins | sample YL17G02_0_MG_FD_205753 | JGI IMG/M metagenome (GOLD analysis project Ga0315273, IMG submission 205753) | Sediment microbial communities from Yellowstone Lake, YNP, Wyoming, USA - YL17G02_0 | ecosystem: Environmental > Aquatic > Freshwater > Lake > Sediment | place: USA: Wyoming | collected... | reverse complement strand
TCATCGAAAGTAACACCGCTCAAATCATTAGAGTGAAAGAAAAGATCCTTTGTTTCTCCATCACGAGAAATAAATCCAAATCCTTTATCTAATTTTGTTTTAATTGTTCCGTTCATAGTATTTTTAATAGATTTATTGATTAAACCTACTTGTACCTCCTTTCATTCTTGAAATTATACTATTTCTGGAGATAATTATCGAATGATGACAAAATGTTATGATACACTACCAAACTATAATTATTATCGACTCATGCTCGCTCGATGGGATCGTGGATGGTGAGGTTGCTCGAACTATCATAGATGGTGAGTTTCTAATCCTGAGCTACTCCGAAGGGTCAAAGATCCTGAGCTTGCCGAAGGGCCACGGTCCTGAGTTTTATCGAAGGGTTAACCGAACTACGATTTTAGAACTTTTTATTTGATTTAATTAAAATAAAATGTAATTTTAATTTTCGGCTTCATAAATATTTGTTTTTCAATTCTTTCCCTTGCATTCAAATCTATTTCCTTAAGAATTACGTGTTTGCCTGTCTTATCAACTGTACAATCTCCTCTTTTTGCAAAACCAGTTGTACTTCCTTCAACTCCGCCTGATGCATCATTTACTTCTTCAAACCACCCAAGTTTTGAAAGTTGATCATCGCTTGGCATAGAAATTTCTTTGCCCCATATTTCTGATGTGTCTTTATCAAAGACGACTGAGATGCTGTAACCATCTATTTCTCCATAATTCAATGTTGTATCCTTATTGGTCTCGCACTGTAGGAAAACTTGAAACTTCGCCTTCTCAGGATTTGACCAATTTGCTTTTGGAATTGGGAAATCGGTTATTGATTTATAGTCTATTGTGGTGGGTATAGATGTTGGCGAGGCTGATGGGGCAACTTGAACTGGAGGTTGAGTTACTTTAGTTTGAACTGAGTTCTCAATTACCTTGGAATTTGTTTTAGGTAGTTCCGATTGACCTTTTTTATTAATAAGAAAAAACCCAATAATAACCAAAGCGACGATGGCAACAATTGCACCCAGAATAATAATCTGTATAAATCCTTTCCTTCTCACACTTTCAGCTTAGCAATATGGAAAATACAAAGCAAGAATTGAGGTCTTCGACTCTGATGAGTCTCAGACTCAGAAGAGCTAAATCAAAACTGGCCAGATGGGATCGTGGATGGTGAGTTTCTAATCGAACCACGATTTTAGAACTTTAGGCTTCTAACTCAGATCGTTCGCCATCTCTTTCTTCATAAGAAATTGGTCCCTCACATAAAGAAGTTACATTGCCTAAAGGAATCTCGATTGTAATTGTTTTTTTATCATACTCATCTACCGCCACTATTTTCCCTCTTAAAGCAATCTCTCTCCTTTCCGGGACAAGAGGTTCTTCACCGGCAAGCTCCATATAAGTTGTTTTGCCAACCAGCCCTCCAAGAAGCTCTAAAGTTGGTTCTCTTAATTTTACGTCTTTGTTTTCTGGTCTCACTGAATAAGAATAATATCAAATGAATTGTATATAAGACAATTAGCTCCGCGGGTAGGTATCCTACGTCTTTGACTTCGGACTACTTATTCTACCATCAAAAAAATCTTTCTTCAAAGCTTCAGAAACCAATCTTTTATATGCAAAGGCTTTTCCTGATCCCGTTTTTAAATAAAGTTCAAAATCTCTTGCTTCTTTTTCAGTAAAAAAACCACCGTACCATATTAAATTCCAAGGCTTGTGTAGTTTAGTTGATTTTACTAAACCGGAATTGTGTAATTTTAATCTACTTTTTAAATCTCTGGCTGATCCAAAATAAAAAATGTGTGATTTTGAACTTAATAATATGTATGTGTAGAACATTGCATGCAATTCTGAAGCCTTGGCGAAAGATTGCTCCGCGGGTAGGACTCGGACCTACAACCCTCCCGTTAACAGCGGGACGCTCTGCCAATTGAGCTACCGCGGAATAATTAATGTGCAGTGGAGATTTTATCATTAAGAACCTAAAAATCCAAGCCCAATCTTGACTTTGGCTAAACCTTTGAGTATGCTTTCTACTCAAAAATGGAAAGATTAGACTTTTTCGTACACGAAGTATTTAAGCTGAAAAGGAAAAAAAGGGCTGGTTGGATCCGGCATGATGTTGAAAATTCGGAAAGTGTTGCTGAACATTCTTTTGGAACAGCCATCCTTGCATTAATCCTTTCTCACCGATTCGGATTAGATAGTGACAAAACAACAAAAATGGCTCTAGTTCATGATTTTGCTGAATATTCGGTTCCGGATTTCACGCCATTCGATGATATCAGCCAGGAAGAAAAATTCAGACTAGAGAAAGAAGCTATTGAGAATATATCATCGACTCTTGAAGACGGAGAAGAAATCCTCAGTCTTTGGCAGGAATTTGAAAACGGAGAAACAAATGAATCTAAATTCGTCAGGAAATTAGATAAACTGGAGATGATGTTCCAAACAATAGAATATGCCGAAGAACAACCTGATAAAGATTTGGAGCTTTTTTGGAAAATGATCGAAAGTTTCGAGTTTGGAGAATTAAAAGAAATATTTGAAAGTCTTAGGAATAAAAAACAAGCCTCAAAAATAAAGGATTAGTTATCCCGCCTTTTTTGCTTTTTGATATAATCCAACTTGATGAATGAGGATTTGTTTCATTTGGGAATAAAAGCCGTAATCAGAAACCCCAAAGGGGAAATTCTTCTGCTTCAAATAAATCCAAAGGAAAATAAAGTCACCGCCGACTGGCACGGGAAGCTTTATTGGGACATTCCCGGAGGACGGATTCGCCGGGGCGATACGGTCGAGGACACCCTAAAAAGAGAAATCGCGGAAGAAACGGGGATCAAAAATATTAAAAAGATAACCCCCTTTGAGATGGTTCTGGCAAATATCAGAGTTCCGGCCGGCAATGATACGGTAGGGCTTATACTTTCTTCTTATTTATGCGAAGTGGAAAATGAGCAAAAGATAAAAATCAGTGAAGAACATATCCAAGCAGAATGGTTTTCCCCAAAAGAGGCGGCCAAACTTCTGGAATTCAAATATCCAAAAGAGTTTATCCAAAAAATCTCGGATTTGACTTTCAGACCAATGATATAATTAAATCGTGAGGAAATTTATTTTCTGGGCACCGAGGGTTTTGACAATCATCTTCATCCTTTTCCTAAGCCTTTTTGCATTGGATTCATTTGACCCGGGACAACCTATTCCTTATATGATTGTGGCTTTTTTAATCCACTTAATCCCCTGCTATATTTTGGCTGCAGTTTTGATAATTTCCTGGAAGAGGGAACTTGTCGCCGCAGTAGTTTTTCCGATACTTGGAATTTTATATATGATAGTGTCTTTTAAAAATGTCGGATTTATAGCATTATCCTGGTCGATCATTATTTCCGGCCCAGCGTTTATAATTGGTGTACTTTTTCTTCTAAACTGGAAAATTAAAGTAAGAAGCAATAAGAAATAAGACTTATTCCCCTTTGACTTTCAAAAGCTTAGTGATATTATTTACTCAAAGGAAATTCTTATGGCTCGACAAGAAACACTTGCCCAAAATTGTGACCAACTAGTTGCCGAAGGGGCAGCAAGAAGAGTTATGGGTTCAGCAATTGAACTTCTTCCTCCTAAAACTGCTGCTGAAAGAGTGGAATGTCAAAGAAGGTACGACGAAACAAACCAAAGATACGGTGAAACGTTTGATCGATTGTGGCAAGAACACAAACAAAAAGAACGGGAAGCCGAAAAAAGATTCCGCGACTTCACAATTGATTTTTAAAAAAAGTCAGTACATTTTGGAATGTTGTTCAAGGCTTCCGTTTTGGCGAAGTTTTCTTATAGCATTAGTTTCAATTTGGCGGATTCGCTCTCGTGTTACGTTAAATTCCCTACCCACTTCTTCCAAGGTCCGCGATCTTCCGTCTTCAGTCCCAAACCTTAGTTCAATAACTTTCCTTTCCCTCGGCTTTAAAATTGTCAAAGCTTCACTTACTTGGTCATGAATTGCCTCATTTATTCCCTCTTCCTCAACATCCACTTTTTTATCCGCTATAAAATCCACAATCTCATCTTCTGCTTCTTCACCGATCTGGAGATTAAGTGAGAGAGTTAAATCCTTATTTTTAACATTCTGGATAAGATTTTTTACACCTTCTATACTTAGTTCAAGCTCGTTTGCTAACTCCTCAAGTGTAGGTTCACGGCCCTCTTTTTCAAAAAACCTAGCTTTCCTTTTTTTGTATTCCAACACCTGATCATGAAAATGGACCGGAAAACGGATTGTCCTTGAAGTGTTAGCAATTCCTCTAAAAATAGTCTGGCGAACCCACCAAGTTGCGTAAGTTGAGAATTTATAAGGTCTTCCGGTTTCTTTATTTATCTTATCCGGATCGTATTTTCCAACTGCCTTTAAGAGTCCTTCGCTACCGTCCTGGATTAGATCCAAAAAGGTCACTCCCCGGTTTTGGAATCTTTTAGCAATTGCCACAACCATCCTTAAATTTGAAGCAGCCAATATTTTTTCAGCCTCCCCGTCCCTCTCACCCTTTTTTTGAGCACTTTTTATTCTTTTGCCTAAATAGATTTCTTCCTCGGCTGTCAAAAGTGGAATTTTCCCAATTTCCAAAAGAAATAACCTAACAAAATCTATTTTGTCTTCTGGAAGAGACAAATCGCCAAGTTGAATTTCCTCACCAAATTTAAAGTTGAAGTCAGAATTATCAATACTTAAATTTGGAGGTTTTTCAATAAATTTAATAGGGGAAACTAAATTTGGTGAGCTAAAACCCAAATCCTCACCTTGATCTTCGCTATCCAAAATTTCTTGAATGTGACGCACCTCGTCAAAATTTTTACTGGCAACCGACGTTCTCTCAACGCTCATTTTTGACCTCCAGGGATTAAGATTTTAGCAGCAAAGGTACTAAGTAGCAAGCGCACCTATTTTCTTAAGAAGATTCCAGATAGTCCCGAAGTTTTTTTGCCCGGGTTGGGTGGCGAAGTTTCCTAATTGCTTTGGCTTCAATTTGACGAATCCGCTCTCGGGTGACCCCAAATTCCCGGCCAACTTCCTCTAAAGTCCTTTGTTTGCCATCTGCAAGCCCAAATCTCATTTCCAAAACCTTGGCTTCCCGGGGAGTTAAAGTTCCCAAAACCCCTTCAATCTCATCCTTTAAAAGTGCCTCGGAAGCCTTTTCTTCCGGCGCCGGTTCGGTTGTAGGAATAAAATCACCAAGATGGGAATCTTCTTCTTCACCAACCGGAGTTTCCAGGGAAGTCGGTTCCTGAGAAACCTTAATTATTTCCCTGACTTTTTCAACATCGACTTCCATTTCGGCAGCAGTTTCCTCTGGGGTCGGTTCCCGTCCGAGTTCCTGAGTCAAGTGCCTTGAAACCCTGATGAATTTATTGATCGTCTCAACCATATGAACCGGAATCCGAATTGTCCTTGCTTGGTCGGCAATTGCCCGGGTAATTGCCTGGCGAATCCACCAGGTTGCGTAAGTTGAAAACTTAAAGCCCCGTCTCCAATCATATTTTTCGACTGCCCGGGTCAAGCCGATGTTTCCTTCCTGAATCAAATCCAGAAGCGTTAAACCCCGGCCGACATATTTTTTGGCAATTGAGACGACAAGGCGAAGGTTTGCTTCGGTCAACTTTCCCCTGGCTTTATCATCATCTTTTTCAACCCTTTTTGCTAAAGCAACTTCCTCTTCATAAGTCAAAAGAGGCACCCGGCCAATTTCGCGAAGATACATCCGGACCGGATCTGAAACCGCACCCTCGTCAATTGTCGCCAACGCTTCAATTTCCTTCTCAAGTTCAGTAATACTTTTAGTTTCTTCGGCTTCGGAAGCTGTGGTGTCAAAAACGTCAATTTTTTCTTCCAAAAGTTTAGTGTAAAGGTCATCCAGAAGGTCAACGTACTTTTCAGCTTTGGGGAAAATTGCCAAGATATCATCCTGGGTAACAAAACCCTGTTCGCGGCCGCGCTTAATAAGCTTTTTTATTTCTTTTTTGCGTCCTTCATCAGAAAGATTCGCTTTAACTTCAGCAGTTTTTCTTTTTTTCATCCCTTGTTACCTCAAAAAATTTTCCTAAATATTTGCAAGTTCCAAAGACAAATCACGAAACCTCTTTTTCAAAACATCCAGCTCTTTCTCTTTCTTGCCCTCTTCGGCTTTTTTAATTTGGTTTGTCAAAAGTTCCAATTTCCCCTTCAAGCTTTCTTTTTTTATTGACTGGGAAATTTTTTTGACTTCTTTTAACCAACCATCCTCGGTATCAACTATCTCCGACAAATCAACCAAAGACAATCGCTTGTAAATCTCAATTTCCTCATCAGTTAATTTTGAAAAACCTTTGTTTTTTTTAGCAACCGTTCCAGGTGGAATAATACTCATTTTGTAAAGGTTTTTCAAGCTCGGGTTTTGAATATCAGCCAAAGGTGGTAATAAATTATTTTCAATCTTAAAATCTTTTCCCTGAAAAAGAAGGGCCAGAAAATATTCCTCCAATCTGTCTTGTTTGGATGATCCCATTATTCCTTTTTTGACCTCGCTTGAATCTTCAAATTTCACCCCAAGATTTTGATCTTTCCAATCTTGCTTTTTCTCCATTTCCCTCCTTAAAACTTCCTCCCCGACTTCCAATTGGTTTGCAAGCTTTGAGAGGTAATGAGCCTTGACCACTTCATCGGTAATTTTCCCTAAAATCGGCAGTAATTCTCCTGCTATTTGTTTTTTACCCTGGGCTGTTAACTGGTCATTCCTTCTCAAAGCCGAGGAAATCAAAAAATCAAAAACCGGAATAGCTTTACTGACTGCTTTTTGCCAAAGATTAGGGGATTGAGAAATTAAATCAGCCGGATCTTTAGCTTTCTCAAGTTGAATAACTTTTATATTCAAACCTGCAGAGTCAGCCAACTCTATCCCTCTTCTTGCCGCCGCATCACCAGCCAAATCAGTATCAAAACAAATTGAAAGATTATCACAAAGGCGGGAAAGAATCGTAACTTGGTTTTCAGTCAAAGCGGTTCCTTTGGTTGCAACTGCATTCTCAACGCCCGCTTGGTGTGAGGCAATCGCATCAAACTCTCCCTCAACTAAAATTGCCTCATTTTCGTGCTTTATAGATGCTCTCGCCAAGTGAAGGCCGTACAAAATCCTTCCTTTTGAGAAAATCTTAGTTTCCGGCGTATTTATATATTTTGGCTCGCTTGATTCATCCTTTAAAACCCTGCCTGAAAATCCTACAATTTCTCCCCCTGCTGATTTTATCGGAAACATTAGTCTTCCCCGAAACCGGTCATAAAAACCGCCTTTTTCTTTGGCAACTAAAAGCCCAGAGTTTGAAATATCCGAAAGTTGATACTTTTTTGACAAAAATTTCAAAAGTGTCTCCCAGGCTTTCGGCGCATAACCTATCTCAAACTTCTCAATTGATTTTTCAGATATTTTTCTCCTTTTTAAATATTCCCTTGCTTCTTCTCCAACTTTATGTTTTACAAGCAGATAATTGTAAAAACGGGCCGCCAATTCATTAATTTGATAAAGTTTTGCCTTACTATCATCCCCTTGGGAAATTTTCCTCTTTATGGTCACTCCAACCCTTTTGGCCAAATATTCCAACGCCTCGGGAAAGGTCATTCCTTCTTTTTCTTCCAAAAAAGTATAGGCATCTCCTCCTTTGCCGCAGCCAAAACAGCGCCAGATTTGAAGATCCGGGGAAACCATAAAGGAAGGGGAGGTTTCGAGATGAAACGGACAGGCCGCTTTTAAATTCCGACCAGCCTTTTTCAAAGGCAAATATTCGGAAATTAAATCCACTAAGTCAACTTTTGATTTTACTTGTTCAACTTCATCCATTTTCGTCAGGGTTTTTAATGCACCCAATTTTACCACTCTTATCCCAAAAGCCCAATTGGTTTAAAATTGGCAAGAAAAAGAAAGTAAGGGAGAAAAATTGAAAATCAAAAACAAATGCCGAAGGAACAAGTAGGTAAATCCTCATCTAAGTACCACTTATTTTTATACTTAACAATTTTTATTGTTTGGCCGAATTTAATTTTACAAAATCCGTGGCCCTCTCAAGCAATTGAACACTTGACTTATTTACAACACTGTACTTTTGATAATTGGCGGTGGGGGTGGGATTCGAACCCACGATACCCTTACGGATATATGGCCTTTCCAGGACCACCGAATCAGCCGCTCTCGCACCCCACCATCAATTAACTTTTAATTTATCAAAAACAAAAGATAATTGTCTCTTAATATCTCTTTTGCCATCGCTCGTTTTTAAATACTTCTCCCGCCTTCTTGCATCTTCTTCAAATAAATATCCCTCATACAAAACTAACTTTAAAGGCCTATTATTACGTGTCGAAGCAACTTTCCCTTCTTGGTGCTCCTTTATTCGCCTTTTAACATCTTCGCTATACCCGGTGTATAAATTGCCATTATTTTGTAAAAGAACATAAACATAAAACATTTTTTATTATTCTTAATGGATTCGGCACGGGATAAACCCGTGCCGCCCCGAGTTTATCTCTGGGCGAACCCACGGTACCCTTGCGGGTATACAGTCTTTCCAGGACTGCGCACTAATCCACTATGCGACGCCTCCAAATTTAACTTGTTACCTGTTACTTGTCACTTTTTGTATTTTATCAAGATTTTCTTTCCAAAACTCTTTATCGCTTTTAAACGTCAGTTGCCCCTCAACCTCATCTAAGGCAAGCCACTTTTTGCCAGAAACTTCCCAAGCGGTTTTTGCCTCCCCCTCACTTTCATACTTCATCAAAAACCAGATCACAGTTTTAAAAACCTTTTTACCATCCTGGACATAAAAATACTGGGTTTGCCCGAGCTTTTCTAAAATTTCGGCAACCACTCCCGCTTCTTCCCCAACTTCCCGCAAGGCCGCCTCTTGGTTTTTTTCGCCTTTTTCAATTTGGCCTTTCGGAAAACTCCAGCCCAAATGGCCCGAATGTTGAGTCACAAGAATTTTCTCATCTTTTATAACAATTCCACCAGCTGAAAAAATCCTTTCCAACGGTAACCTTTTGTCCACATTTACACCCTATTTCTTTCTGCAACTTTTTGTGCCAAAGCTAGCCCAACTCTTAGCTGCAAACTCAAACCTCTTATATTAAGACCGTTTCGAGCTCCTTCTCTAATCCTTTCGTCTGCTTCTTTGCAAGTAATTTTCCCAGTCGTCAAATCTTCAACTACACCTTCGGTAAGCCTTCTCGATGCATCTTCCACTAAAGCTTGATGGTAATCTTCATTAACTCTTTCAATAAAACCCACCTTACCTCCTTTCTCTGAAATATAGTACCCTCGGAGAGACTTCCTTCTCCGCCACTGGCGGATCAGGATAAACTTCCTCTCACTTTTATTGTGCGTGCCTAGGGAGATTCGAACTCCCGACCTCTGACTCCGGAGGTCAGCGCTCTATCCGCTGAGCTACAGGCACAAAAACGGTCTAATTTTGGCCGTAGGTCAAAAATATCAGATTCACAAAGTGAAGGCTGATATCCAATTGACCTACGAGGGCTTAAGCGGAGGGAGGAGGATTTGAACCTCCGTGAGGATTGCTCCCCCCAAGGTTTTCGAGACCTGGCCAATAAGCCGCTCTGGCATCCCTCCAAACTTCCCGAAATTATATCAGTCCTAAGCTCGCCTGATGTAATCCCCATGGATTATAGTTGATTTGAAAACCAATCTCAAGAAATAACCAGCCGGCCTTTGATATGATTAAAGTGAAGCATGCTATATGGTCTTTCAGAAAAAGAAGTATTAGCGCAAAGGGAAAAGTATGGAGAAAATATACTCCCCTCAAAAGAGGGAAAGTCTTGGTTTTTAATTCTTGCCTCGCAATTTAAAAGCCCCTTAATTTACATCCTCCTTTTCGTCCTCCTAATTTCCGTCATTTTCAAAGAATACTCTGACTCTGCTTTAATCGGCGTTGTTTTGGTCGTAAATGCCCTAATGGGCTTTTTCCAAGAATACCGGGCCCACAAAACTCTCCTTGCCCTTAAGAAAATCTTAAAACCCCAAACCTTGGTTATAAGAGACGGAGAAAAAAAGATTATTGAAGTCAAAGATTTGGTCCCCCACGATTTAGTGGTTTTAAGTTCCGGCGACCGAATCCCGGCAGACGGGATACTTATTGAAAGCACCAACCTTTTAGTAAACGAAGCTATACTCACCGGCGAAGAGGAGGCTGTCCCAAAAACAATCGATAAAAAGAACAATTCTCTGTTTGGGGGAACAACGGTCCTTTCCGGAATTGGGATATTAAAAGTTGAAAAGATAGGAAGCGAGACTCAAATCGGTAAAATCAGTCAGAGCCTTTCTGCGATCAAAGAAGAAAAGACTCCTCTGCAGGAAAAGCTGGAAAAATTTGCCAAAGATTTGGCACTTATAATTATCGTAGTCTGCTTAATACTTTTTGTATTTGGAGTCGTCAATCACCAAAATTTTTGGTATATGGCTAGAATGTCGATAATTTTAGTGGTGGCAGCAATTCCTGAAGGACTGCCTATTGCCATAACCGTAATTTTAACCTTGGGAGTAAGAAAAATTTTGGAGAAAAAGGGGTTGGTTAAAAAACTGCTTTCAGTCGAAACATTAGGGGTAACTTCGGTAATTTGCACCGACAAAACCGGAACTTTGACCGAGGGATTAATGAAAGTCGAAAAAACCGACTTTAAGGATGAAAACAACGCCCTTTTGGGCCTTACTTTGGCCAACGACCAAAAAAGCAATTTGGAAACTGCCCTATGGGAGTTGGCCCGAAAAAATTCCTTAGACCCTAAAGAAATTTTTAACTCTCGCCCAAGAACTTATGTCGAGCCATTTGACAGCGAAAAGAAATTTATGATGACCATAAACGAAATCGACGGGACAGAAACCGCTTTTATTAAAGGGGCGCCGGAAATCCTATTAACATTTTGCGATATCACAAAAGAAGAAAGGCAAAAAATTTTGGAGAAACTTGATGCCTGGGCTCAGGAAGGCTTGAGGATTTTAGGCGTGGTTTCAAAATCAGAAGGTAATCTGAAAGAAAAAAGCGGTTATAAATGGCTGGGTTTAGTCGGTATTGAAGATCCCTTAAGGCCGGAAGCAAAAGATACAATCTTGGCAGCAAAAACGGCCGGAATTAAAACTGTCATTGTCACTGGCGATTACCGTAAAACTGCCGAAAGAGTCGCCAAAAACCTAGGATTTGATCTTGAAGAAGAAAATATAATTGAAGGCGCAGAGTTGGAAAGAATCTCTGAAGAAGAATTAAGAAGAAAAATCGAAAATGTCTTTCTATTTACCCGAGTTACCCCTCACCAGAAATTAAAAATAATCAAGGCTTTCCAGGACAGGGGGGAAATTGTTGCGATGACCGGCGACGGAGTCAATGACGCGCCGGCTTTGAAAAAAGCTGATATTGGTATCGCTGTAGGTGACGCAACTGACGTTGCTAAAGAAGCAAGCGATTTGATTTTACTTGACAACAATTTCAAAACAATCGTTGATGCCTGCGAGGAAGGAAGGCTGATTTTTTCAAACATCAAAAAAGTTGTGGCCTATGTTCTTTCAAACTCTTTTGCCGAAATTTTCTTAATCTCCGGTACTATTTTTTTAGGGCTTCCTTTCCCTTTGACTGTTGCCCAAATACTTTGGATTCACCTTATTTGTGACGGACCACCAGATATCCTTTTGGGTTTCGAGCCGAAGGATAAATCATTAATGCTTGATGAT
>Ga0315273_10010609_pt1 | contig 11759 bp, 5 predicted proteins | sample YL17G02_0_MG_FD_205753 | JGI IMG/M metagenome (GOLD analysis project Ga0315273, IMG submission 205753) | Sediment microbial communities from Yellowstone Lake, YNP, Wyoming, USA - YL17G02_0 | ecosystem: Environmental > Aquatic > Freshwater > Lake > Sediment | place: USA: Wyoming | collected... | reverse complement strand
CCCAGCCCGGTAGTAGAGCCGCCAGCCGCCCTCCCAGGCCATCACCCGCTCAGGAAATGCGACGCAGTCCTCCCAGGGAGCGTCCAGGCAAAACGCCACCTCCCTCCGCTCCGGTTTGTGGAGTTCGAGGCGAGCGCCGCGCATCTCCTCGATGAGCCAGTCATCCACGAACAGCTCGCGCCGCGTGCCGAGGTTGAGGACGGGAGGCATCTCATCTCCTCCATCTGGACGATGCCGGTTCACGGCGATCTCGCACATCCGAGGGCTCGCCCGCTCATCGTTCTGCCGTGACCGTGGCAGAATGCTCACCGGAGAGGGTCAAACCTGCGTGCGAGACGCTCCCGGCCTCCAGGAGCGTCAGGTGCGCGCGGCCGTTCGCCCACCGTTTGACGACAGCCGCCGTGCCACTGAAGCTCACTGGACCATCCGCGGCGGCGGCCCGGTCCTTGCTCAACAGAATCCAATGCGTCTGGTCTGGCAGCGTCACTCGGATCAGCTTGCCGTTGGCAACCGATTCCACTTCGGGCCTCGGCTCTTCCGGCTTGCGGGGATAGAGCACCACGCGGAACCCGCTGCCGTCCGGCTTGCCAAACACTTGCACGAGTGTACTGGTTCGGCGTGAACTGGGCAAAGGGCTTTTGGGGACAAGAGACTCAGAACGATTGCTGGGCTCCAGCTAGCCGGAGTTCTCAGAGGCATTGGTGGATAGGCCGAAGGGCTCGAGAGGGGGGCGGGGATCATCCCGAAGGGCCATTCCCCGCTCCAGCCTCTCGTCCACACCCCGGCCGGCCATCTCCGGGCGGGTTGCTCTCCAGCAGGGCTTGCGTCCGTTTCACTGGCCGGGCGCAGCATAGGCGCCTCCTCTGCGGATGTCAAGAGCTGGGCGGCAGAACGGTGGAGACGGGCCTCCGCGCGGTGCGTCCGGCGGGCATCGCGGGCCCTCTGGACGATGGACTCGGCATCGCGCTCGGTCAGTGTCCGAAGGCAAAGGTGGTCAACGTGCCCTGGCACGCTGGCCGCGGGGTGGTGCGGCGCGGGGGATTCGTCAGTAGAGTTTCCTGCCGTAGATGAGGATGCTGCGCAGGTGGAACGGCTCGCGGCGGCCCGGCACGGCGGGCCGCTCGATGCGGACGAATCTGGCCCGCATCGCCTTGCCCTCGAAGCTCGCCTGGAACACGGGCTGGCTCTGGGCGAACGAGGCGGCCTCCGTCCACGCCTTGCCGTCCGCGGAGAGGGAGACCTTGAGCGGCGCCTGCCGCTCGGCGGCCGCCTCGAAGCGGTTGACGAGCACGACGCCGCTCAGCTCGGCGTCGCCCGCGAGCTGCACCTGGACCCACGGATTGTCCTCGGCCCCCGTGTGGAGGAAGCCGCCGAACCCTGCGCCTCGCAGCAGGGCGCGGTAGGAGAGCGGGCGGTCCGCCCCGCCGTCCACCGAACTGAGGCGGAGCGTGGCGTCGGTCGAGAGCAGGTCGCCGGGGAACGCCTGGTGCTTTGGGAAGGCTGCCGCCTGCTGCGGGTTCAGGTGTACGTCGCCCGGCTGAAGGGCTGGGAGCATCTTCTCGGCCATGTCGGCCCACAGGCGCCAGCTTGCCAGGTCGCCGGCCTCGCCGGCCTCGCCGGCGCGGCGGATGCCGCCCGCCATCTGGTTCCGCATGAGGTCCTGGCTCACCCCTCCGCCCTGCCCGCGGAAGTAGGCCTCCATCGCCCGGGCAAAGGCGGGCGCCGTCTTGGGATTCGCGGCGAAGCGGTTCTGCCCCCAGTTCAGCACCTGGCCGAACAGCCAGTCGTGCGGGGGCTTGGCGGCGTGCGCCCGCAGCAGGCCGCCGAAGAAGTCCACGGCCAGCGTGGCGTCGCCTCCCAGGCGGTCCGCCTGGCAGTGGAGCATGCCCTCGTAGGGGGATGCCTCGAAGCGGTCGGCCTTCTCCTGCCTCAACATCTGGTGGCGTTCGAGGAGAAACGCCATGCGCTCCTCGGGCTTGAGGGCGCTCATGCCCTTCTCGAAGCAGAGGTTGGCCAGCGCCCAGCCAGCCTCCTGGTAGGGAGCGAAGGCCGTGGCCGCACGCCTCGCCAGGTCGAGCCAGGTTGCGGCCGGGACGTCGGGCACGCGCTCCAATGCCTTGACGTACTCGAGCCACACGCCGAAGTTGAGCGGTTGGGCGGCGAGGGCCTGCTCATAGGCCGCCGTCCAGTCGCCCAGACGCGGCGCTCCGCCGAGTTCCACGTGCAGGTGGAGCGCCCCGCCGCCCTGGCTGAACTCCACGCGCACGGCGTGCCGCCCCGGAGCGAGGGGAATGTCCTTCTCCTGGCGCGCGCAGTTGGCCTCCACCACGGGCTTGCCGCCCACGCACACGCGGCTGCCGTCATCCGAGCGGGTGGCGACGCGCACGGGGCCGGGGCTGCTCACTTCCATCTCCCCCTCCCACACCACTCCAAAGTTGGCGGCCCCGGGCGGAGTGGCCGCGGCGAGGTCGAATCCCTTGGCCACGCCCACGCTGGCGGGTTTGAGCTTGGCGAAGTCCGGCAGCGCGGCCCCCACGCCCTCCCGGTACACGCTGTAGCGCAGCCCGGGGAGAACGCGCACCTGTGCCCGGCCCCGCTCGGCCCGGAGCCTGGCCAGCCATCCCAGGCGCGTGGCCTTCATGAATCGCTCGCGGTCCTGGCACACCGGCTCGTAGAGGCGGTGCAGCGTCGGATAGCCCGTGCCCTCCCACCCGGGCGCGCTGGCGTGGCTGGGCCAGGTGGCGCTGTTGCCGACCGGCCACTCCTGGCCGATGCGGACGATGTAGGCGCAGTGCTCCGGCTGGCCGATAGCGGCCGACGGGATGCCGTGGGCCTGCGCGGCGGCGGAACCGTAGGTGGAGACGGTGCCGCAGACGCCGCCCACCCACTTGTGCGCCGGAAACGGCCGGTTGCCGGTCCCGGCGCCATAGACGTGCGCCCAGGGGCCGACGTAGTTCCACTGGTCCTGGACGGTGAGGCCGTAGACGTTGAAGCTCACGTAGCGGATGCCGCCGTGCGCGCCCAGGTAATCCCCGAGCCGGGTCTGGCGATCGTCGAGTAGGAACTGGTAGTCATAGGCGGTGCCGTAGGTGGGAACCGCCCAGCGCAGCCCGCGGACGTCCAGGCTCTCGAAGCTGGCGTGCAGCAGGCCGTCCCGCAGGGCCTGCCGGATGTGCCGGAACCGGTCCACCAGGCGGTAGGGCAGCCCCCTGCCCCATTGGAGCGCAAGGGCGGTGGCCAGGTCCCGTTCCAGGCGCCCCTCCCAGACCGGCTCATGCCGACGCAGCACGTAGAGGTTCTCCAGCGCCTGGGACCACTCGGCGTTGCCGGAGGCGAGGAAGGACTCCAGCCGGTCCGCGTCCCCGAGCAGCGATTGCAGGAGGTCCGCCCCGCCTTCGCGGGCCGCGAGGGCCGCCATCGCCTCCTCCCCGCAGGCGCGGATCAGCTCGGCCCGGGCCAGGTCCGCGCGCAGCTCGGGCGATTCTACGACACGCCAGGCCCCCGCGTCGTCGCGCGCCGCGTCGGCCAGGGCGTCGCCCAGCTTGCGCCGCAGCGCCGCGATGTCGGGCGCGGACTTGGCGGCGGCCGGCGGCGCCGGGGGCAGTTGCGGGTCCACCGCGAAGTGTCCCCGGATGTCGGTGCGGCCCTCCGCCGCCTCCGCCTCCACACGCAGCGTCACCTTCCGGCCCGCGCGCCAGTCCTTGAAATCCATGTCCGCCTCCACGGCGGCGTTGGCGGGGCCGAGCACGGCTTCGGGCTTCGTTTCGGAGAGCACCTTCGCGCCGTCGAGCAGGGCGATGCGTCCGACCCTGAGCGTGTCCTTGCCACCGGCAAAGGTCATCCGGAACTTGTAGCGCCCAGCGTGATCGAAGAAGTAGGCGGTATCGGTCAGGTCCCATGCGTTCGCGCCGGAGCAGACCTGGCTCGGTGCCCAGCCGTAGGTGAGCATGGGGGTCTCCGAGCGGTGGCGCAGGCCGAGTTCGCCCCGCGCTCCGATGCCCCAGAAGGTGTCGGGGTCGAACGCCGCGATCTCGCGCTGCACGTCGAAGCGCCGTTCCTCCTGCTTGGGCCAGCGCAGGAACACGTGGTACTTGGCGATCATGATGCGCTGGATGCGCTCGTGGTCGAGCACCCGGTTGCGCGGGTCCTTCAGTTCCCGGTTGATCCGGGCCAGCGCCTCTTCGTAATCCACGTCGGCCAGGTCCTTCTTCTCCAGGGCCCTGGCCCAGCTTGGTTCGGCCCACGGCACGCCGTCGCGCGGGTCGGCGCTGAACCCGAGCCAGCGGACCGCCCCGCTCACGTCCTTGGGATCGGCCTGGCGGATTTTGTCGTGGACGAACCTGTAGCAGTTCTCGTTGCCGGGCCAGTTGGCGAAGCCCAGGAGGTCCAGGCTCTGCCGGTATCGTTCGGCCCGCTCTGGCCCCTGGGCGGCTTCCGCCTGGGCCCAAAGGGCGTCGCGCCGCTCGCGGACGGCCCGCATCTCCCGAACCCGCGCGGCCAACATGGCTGGGGTCAGGCCCCGCCGCGGTCGGTTCTCGCAGGCCACGGCCCTCCCGTCGCGGTCCATGAGCGCCACCCGAGGGCAGTAGGTGGTGTCCCACCAGGAGAACCTGGCGTTCTTGGCCCGCAGCACTTGCGCGGCGGCCACCCGAGCGACATCCTCCGCCAGGGCCGGGTCGTTCAGCACCGCCGCCCGCAGGCAGCCGGGCACGTGCTGTGCCCACGGGCTCCGGCAGACGAGCCGCACGGCCAGCTGGGCGCCCGCCGGGAACGGCTCCGCCAGAGTCAGGAGGAGGGTGCGGCGCCGGTGCAGGTGGGCGTGGGCGTTCCAGATGTTGTCGCCCCGGTCGCTCACGCCATCAATCGTCTGCCAGGCCCTTTCACCGGCATTGGCCCAGGCGGCGGTGAGCTTGAGCCGCGATTCGCCCGCGAACACCTCGGCCTCGGACACGGCAAGATTCCCATTGCTCGCCCGGCCCGGCCCGCTGCCCGGCAGGCTGGGATCGGTGGGGAAGTCCAGCCGCACCACCCGGCCCCCGCCCACGGCTCGCACTTCCAGAGTCAGCTCTTCCACACCGGGGTTGGCGCCTTCGGCCAGCCACGCGCCGTCCGCGCGCGGCTTGAAAACGGAGCCTTCCTTCGCCTTCACCGCCGTCACTTCGCTGGCCGGCAGCGGCGCGGCGTCATCGGTCCGCGCGGCGAGGCGCCGCGGGGGCGTACCGTCGCCCCACGCCCCGGGGCGGCCGGCCGCGGCCGGCACGTACGGGCCAGACAGGGCGGGCGCGCCCTCCGCCTCGGGCAGGTCCACGGCCACCAGAATGAACCCGTCGCCCAGTTCGCGGGCGAACTCGTCCTTGAGCCAGACCTCGTTGTACAGCGTCTCGCCCAGCCGATTCCAGTCGCTGCCGCGCTGGAACACCACGATGTCCCGCCCGGATGTCTTCGCGCGGGCCAGGGCCTCCTCGTAGTGGGCCGCGCGCTCGACGGCCAGGGCAGGAAACGCAAGACACACCACCGCCAGAGCGAAACAGAGGAACCTGGCCATGCTGAGGTCTCCCTTTTCTGGTTGAACGTGAACTGGACGACCGGCCCTGGGAGATGTGAGACTCAGGGGGACGACTGGCCTTCGGCCATCCGGGGCTTTCAGAGGCGCCGGGGGATAGGCCGAAGGACTCTTGAGGGGGGCAGTGATAGCCCCGAGGGACCATCCCCGCTCCAGCCTCGTGGCCACACCCCAGCCGGCTATCCTCGGCGGGCTGCTCTCCAGTCGGACTTACGCCCGTCTCGCTGGCCGGGCGCAGCATAGCCGTTTCCTTTGCGGACGTCAAGGCTTGCGCGGCGGGCTTGGAACCAGGCCTCCGCACGGTGCGTCCGGCGGGCATCGCTGGCGCTCTGGACGATGGTCTCGACGTCGCGCTCGGTCAGTTTCCGAAGGCAAAGGAGTAGACCTTCGCCCGCATGATCTCGATCCTCAAACGCACACCCTTGCCGGTCTGCGCGGCCATCACATCCTGCGGCAGACTGACTGGCCGGTCGGTTACGTCGCCCGAGATCGGCTCGCCGGCCGCCAGCAGTTTGCCTTCGGCATCCAACAGGGCGATCCGCACCGAGCCTCCAGTCGCATCAGCAGTGATACGCAGAGGCTCGCCCGGGCAAACCACCGGCCGGGTCACGATCGTGGCAGGGCTGGCCGGATCGACAGGCTCGTAGCCGGCAAAGCCATCGGGACGCAGGATCGCCAGGCAGAAGAACCCGTCGCGCCAACCTGCGTGCCTACCATTGGAGCTGCCATAGTAGAGGCGGATTTCCCCGTCACGCACGACCGGGACGGCAGCAGCGTAGACGCATCCCCAGTCATACGCGCCCTCGGTATCAGCATTGGGGATCAGGGCCTTGCCCGGTTCGATCCGCTCCCAGCGCAGCGTATCGGGACTCCAGGCCAGCTCGCAGTGCACGCGATCCTCCCCACCACCACGGAGGATCATCACCAGGCCAAGATAGACATCCGCATGGCGGAACACGGGCATGGCGTAGGTCTGGCGCTGCGGATCGCCGCGAAGCACTTCGACCGCCTGGGTCCATCTCACGAAATCCGTGCTCTCGGTGCGGCCAACGGTCCGCTGGCCTTCTCTCAGGCGGGTAATGCCGACGTACTTCTTGAGCTCTGGTGACCAGAAGGCGTTGTTGTGCGTGTCGCCCGGAGCACCAATCTCCCGACAGTCCACGGCCTCGCTCCAGCGCAGGCCATCGGCGGAGAACCGCACGGCCTTGCGGTAGAACATCTTGTATCGGCGATCGGGATTCGTCTCGTGGGGGTCCTTGAAAACGCCAGCCCCATGCGTCTTGCGAGCCACCAGGTTGTTGGCTTTGCTTCCCTCGAACTCCACCAGCCCCAGCTCGGGCTTCTCCCACTTCAGCCCGTCCCGGGAAACGGCGTAACAGACACCCATCTCGCGCTGGTCATCGTGGTAGCGGACATCCTTGCGCCGCTCACGCGGAGTCCTGCTGGCCAGCGAATCGCGGATGAACGGGCTGTACCAGCACTTGTACAGCTTGTCCTGTTCGTCGTAGAGAACATTGGCGTACAGGTTGTCGAACCGCGGTTCCCAAGGCTTGTCCTCGCGGAACAGCGGGTTGGCCGCATGTTTCCTGATCGTGCCAAGAGTGAGCCTGGCGTTGTCGAGCCGCTCGACCAGACGGCTGTCCAGCAACAAGTACCGTGAACGGACACGGACGGGCGGGCCGCTATCAGGAACCTTCTCACAGGCCTGCCCGCTGGATTGGCCGATGAGCACAAGAGCAACGGCGAGCGGTAGGCACAGGGGCTTCAGGCCCATCGCCAGTCTTCTCCGGATCTGGTGTCTATCGGCTCAGCGTGGGCTGCACAAACAGCCACGGGGAACGACACCATCGCCTGCTTGCGGCAAGCGTGAGTTCCCGCACGCAACAGGGGACCCTGGGTGGCCATGATGCCCCTATCATGTACCAGACTCCTGGCTTGAGTCAAGGTGCCTTGCCAGAGCCAGGCGAGCCCTCAACACCTCGGCGGTCAGCTAACAGGACACCCGGGGGACGCTGAGTTTCCCGGACGGCGCGAACTCCTTCGCCGCCAGCGCAGTCCGGCGTTCCAGGGCATCACGGTACCGTGATCTCGATCTTTCCGTTGGCCTTCGCAAGCTCCGCGGCGGTGATCGCCTTGGCCGGCTTGCCCTGCAGCGTGATCGTCACGTCTACGTTGCCCATCACCTCGTACCGCGTCCCGGCCGAGGCATCCCCGCCTGCGGGCAGCCGCCGCACGTTCACGAACGTGCTGTGCCGCACGGAATCGCCGACCCCGTACTCCCACAGCCGCAGCGCGTTCTCGGGGGCAAAATCGGCCGCCGTCACCGGCGCGCCCGTGAGCCTGTAGTGCGTGTCGTCCACCATCTCCGCACGCCAGAACTTCGTCCGCGCGTCGTTCGAGGCCGTGAAGTCCTTGTCCAACCCGGCCATCTTGCCCAGCACCGGCGCGACCACCGTCTCGACGACGCCTTCCTTCTCGTCCACCGAGAGGACCGGCGAGCGGTAGCAGTCCGCGCCTTCCGTCACCGTCAGCACCGTGGACTTGTCCGCCGGCTTCGCCGACGCCAGGGTGTAGCTGGTGGTGCGGTTCGTCGTCCCGATCTCGAACACCCCGCCCGGACAGGCGCCCGGCCAGGCCGCGTCTATCGTCATCTGCTTCTTGAGGTAGTCCGCCGCCGTCACCTTCCCGGTGTACTCGCGCGCGGCGGCCTTGATCTCGATGCCCGGCGCCTTCAGCAGCGTGCCGCCCGTCAGGCCCGCCAGCCGTACGCCGTCCTTGTCTGTCGAGTAGCAGGCAAACTCGCCCTCCGCCTGGATCCCGCCGAACTCGCGGGTCTTCTCGGGGTGCCCGTCCGAGAACAGCACGTCCGTGCGGCCGGACTTCAGCTTCACCTCCACGGCCACGGCCTTGCGCGCGTCGGCGTCGTTCTGCTTCACCTCGAGGAGCTTGCGCTCCGCGATGAACGGCTCGACCTTGTACGGCTCGTGCAGGGCGACGAACGCAGTCTCCATCTCCTTGCCGCCGCCGTCCTTGCGCACCATCTGCTGCGCGAACTTGTACTTCGCCGCGAAGCAGATCACGTCCGCGCGGTACACCCGCGCGCCGGCAACGTCAAAGAGGTGCAGCCTCGTGTACTTGCCCGGGCTGCGCCACGTGGTCTCCAGAACGGCCGGGGCAGTGCCCGCGAAGCGGGCGTTGGTCATGCCCCCTGCGTCGTCCCAGCCCCGCAGGAACTGCTGGTCCGGAGTGCGCTCGGCGCCCTCCGCGGGCTGCGGCACGGGCTGCATCTCGGTGTTGCAGGTCACGTCGTCGCCGGTCGGGCCGTGGAAGCAGTAGATGTGGCTGTTCGTCCCGCCCGAGACCCTCACCACGTCGAGGACATACGACGTCTCGGGCGTGGTGTCCGCGTCCACCAGGGCGATGGCCCGGTTGAAGGACCTGGCCAGCATGGCCGTGGCGCGCAGGTAGCGCGCGCCCGTCCCGTCGCTGATCACGCTCGCCCACGACTGCGCCCGGCTGTAGCCGCCGTCCACCAGCACGACGTGTGGACTCTTGCGTCGTAGTCAGCGGGCGTGGAGTAGTTGGGCCGCTGGCCGCCGTCAATCGTCATCTGCAGGCCCAGCATGCAGTACTGCAGGTCCAGCGTGTCCACGTGCTGGTGGCCCTTGCCCACACCCGTGCGCAGGTAGGCCGCGCGGCGGAGCGCGGGGTCGTCGTGCTCCGTGCCGGCTTCGAGGATGCTCGCGGCGTTGTAAACCTGCCGCGACTTGTTCTCGAGCCACGGCGCCCGCTTCACCGTCGCCGCGGCCGCCTCGATCTTCGCCCACTCCTCGGTCGAGAATTCATTCTGCTTGTCGGCCGTCTTGTAGAGGTTCTTCAGGCACCAGGCGAAGGCCGGATCGCCCGACCAGCGCCAGCCGTTCCCCGCGGCATGCGTGTTCACCGCCAACCAGCCGGGCCCCTTGTCCGGCCCGGTCACGTCGCCGATGCGCGGGAACTCCGTCCCGGCGACCTGGATCGCGATCTGCCACCAGCAGTGCGCCAGCGGCTTGGGATACAGCGCCGGGTCCGTGAGATCGTACTTCGCCGGGAGCTGGCCCTTCACCTTGAAGGGGTACAGGCTCTTGGCCACGACCACGGCGCCCTCGTTGCACTGGTAGTACATCGAGCCCAGGTACTGCGCGCCGTTGCGATCGTTCCCCACGATCATGATGTCCTGGATGCCGGCCGGCTTCATCGGGTAGACGTGCGCGCCTTTGAACATCCAGTCCCACCACGGCGCGGTGACCTCCGGGTCGTCCAGGATCCCGGCCAGGTCCAGCGGCGCCATGGGATGACAGTAGTACTGATAGCGCAGGACGCGCTTGGCGGTCATCTGCACCAGGTAGGTGTCGAAGAGCTGGATCAGGTCCTGGCTCGTCTTCACCCACGGCACGAACCGGTTGATGGACTTGGCCAGTTCCTCGTTGCCCTTGATGTAGCTGAAGAGCTGGTTGTACGTGTTCGGCGCACCGAGATACCCGCCGTAGTGGCCCAGGAAGAAGGCGATGGTCTCCATGCGCCGATCGAAGGAATTCCGGAACGGCTCACGCACGGGATCCTTCGCAAGGACGCACAGCATCCAGGCCGGATCCAGCGTGGGAAGAAGATAGGCATAGCTGGCCAGCAGGACGACCGCATCGCGCGCCGCGTCCGAGTCCCCCTCCTTCAGCCAGGCTTCCACCCCGCCTCCCCCGCCAGCACGGGAAATACGCCCCCTGAGTTCCATGGCCTGCACGCCCAGAATCCGGCCCTCGGTCCCGTTGGTCCCTTCCGCGTAGTACAACCCGGTGCCGTTGTCCTTGTACGGGTAGGGATCCGGCAGGGGCTTGTAGGCCTTCATGTCGTCAATCGTGTACTTCAGATTCAGCTTGGGGTGCACGAGTAAGAGGCCCCATTGCGAGCGATCGCTTGTGAATCTGTCCCCGTTCTTCCCCCTTTCCCACAGCTTGGGGCTCTGCCAGTTGCCGATCGAGGCATCGAGTTCCTTCATATTCAGGAACTTGCCGTCCTTGTCGCGGACGCCCCACGTCACTCCCCAGGGGGTGGGGCCGGCAAACGGCCAGCTATCGCCGGCGCCGCCCTGCTGGTTGGGCGGCGGCAGGAAGTTCCAGATCGCCTCGTCGCGCGCCAGCCGCTCCTCGCCCGTGATCGTCGGCGGCTTGGCTTTTGGCGCGGGGACGTCGCTCGACTTCTTCGAGGCCTTGCGCACGATGCCGGCCAGCACGTCGTCCAGGCTGACGTTGCGGACCAGCAGGTCAACCTCGCTCCCGGCGTCCAGCGCCAGCTGGGCCTTGTACGCGCGCTTCTCCGGCGCGTGGAAGTAGAACTCCGCCACCTTGTAGAACTCCTCGCAGTAGCCGATGCGCAGCTTGTACTCGGTCGTCTCGCCCTTGAGCCCGTCGTTCACCGAGCAGCGCACGTAGGCGGGCTTGCGGAAGCTCTTCACGTCCGCCGGCGACACCGCCCCGATCACGCGCACGACGTACAAGCCCACGTCCAGCGTGCCCAGGTCCAGCGAAATGACGGGCTTCCCGATCTTCAGGCGCACCACGTCCACCGGCGCGCGCTTCTTGCCCGTGTCACGGATCGCGGAATGACGCGGCACCCAGTACACCGGCGCGGCGTACTTCTCGACGTCGCCCTTGCCGGCGCCCGGGATCTCCGGCGCCGTGAAGTTCTTGATCTGGCTCTGCCGGTCGAAGAAACTGCGCTGGGGGAGGTACTTCAAGTAGAGGCCGCGCCAGTGCTCCTCCGCGCCCGGGTACAGCTCCATCTCGGGGAAGAGGTCCCCGTCGTCTCCCGTGAGCATGAAGGGAATACCGCCCTTTTCGTTCTTGACCTGCAGCTCCGGGATGCAGCCCGGATGCCCCGCCGGCTCGCCGTGCTGGGTCTTGAACAGCGGCAGCTTCACGCCCGCGATCGGCCCGCCGACCAGGTACTCCTCCTGCGCACCGGTTGCTGCGCCGATGCAGACCAAGACGAGTGCAGTCATTCCGGTTGGCAGACGTTTCAAAGACACTGGAAACCCCTTTCAAGTTGCGCCCTTGCGGAACTCGCGTCACGTGTCCGCGCCTACTCCAGCGCGACAACCGTCGAGATGTCAATGTCCCTGACGGTAAGCACGTCGCCTTCGATGACGGCCTGCGTGGCGAAC
>Ga0315273_10010605_pt1 | contig 11762 bp, 10 predicted proteins | sample YL17G02_0_MG_FD_205753 | JGI IMG/M metagenome (GOLD analysis project Ga0315273, IMG submission 205753) | Sediment microbial communities from Yellowstone Lake, YNP, Wyoming, USA - YL17G02_0 | ecosystem: Environmental > Aquatic > Freshwater > Lake > Sediment | place: USA: Wyoming | collected... | reverse complement strand
GGAGAATGTTTATGAAGACGATTTCTTAGCTACGGAGTCCTGCATCCAGTCTTTATCCCGAATACTAAGGATTAATGAGACATCATTTGTTCAATTCTTCTCGGATACGTCGGGCGATGTCCGTGCGGACTCTTTGCAACCGTCCATCCTTCTCTAAACGTATGTTATCAACATAGAACCAGAGCTGAAGGGTGGTTATATCACCATTGAAGCTTTTAAAAGTTACCCTCGGATCCTTCCAGGATTCGGGTAAGATGCGATATTCAGTCCTAAGCCATTTCTCCATGGAGAGAGCCATGTCGTCCAGGCGCATCTCTGTCGGGTCATCCGGCTTGATCATCTTGCCCCGCAACTCGTTCCAACGCAACTCCAGGCGTTCATTCCTTCGTCCCCAAATTTGACGGACAACAGTGTGCTCAGGTGCTGAAGCGTAGGGGTCGCGTTCCTCACTCCAAGAGTTTGCTGCGGTGAGTAAAGCCTGATAGGCTGCCTGTGCGGGAGCCAGGAATTCGTCTTTGATCTCTCTTTTTTCGTCTGCAGAAAATCCATGTGCTTCGCGTTCTTTTAAACCATTCGCAAGTCCTTCCAGGTTACGGATAAAAGCAACCAACGCCTGGTTGAATTCCCACTCCCGCTTCAATTTATCAATTGTGCCTCGATATCGGATAATCTCTTCTTCAAGCGAATGATGGAGGGTGGGATCCTGATCGGTTTCATTCAGATAAGCCTCCATCTCTGCCAGGCGTTGCTGGACAACATTAATTTTTTGTTGTAAATCATACACCAGCACGCCTGGAATGCTCGTTGCAATTTGAATGAGCTTGGTTTCAACCGCTGCCATACTGGCTTTACTGGGAAGATCAAACTCGATATGGTCGCGCTGTTCAACCGTGGGCTTGGTGATATTGATAATCGTCATATTCGCAAGGCTCTTGTTGGGTATATAAAGGGTGCAGTGTGAGGCGAGCGAATACATGCGGGTGGTGCGTAAGCCCATCTCCTCCACCTCACAAACGCTGCCATCAGCCAATTGGAGCAGATCACCAATCCGATACGCTGCATCGACCACCAGGCTCATCCCGCTGAAAATATTGGAGAGGCTATCCTGGAGAGCCAGACCAAGGATCAAGCCAATCACACCCGCGCCTACCAGGGCAGAACTGATGTCTAAACCCCACGTTGGTAACACCATCATCACGCCGATAATTACAATCATTAAAGGGCCAAAAATATTCAAGATCGGGATCAGGTTATCATCAAACTTGCTCTCCGTTTTACGCGCCCATCCCTTGCCATAATAAACAATCACATCCTTTATCAAGCGCCATAACAGGTAAAGAACGACCAAAATCAAGATAGTCTGAAGCAATTTTTCAAGGAATTCTATAAAGGCGGGGGTCAGGGGCAGCGTCTCCAGAGTATTGACCAACCCGAAAGAAAAGAGCAGGAGGATGATGGGTTTACGTATGATCCCCAGCAGAGTGTCTTCGACCTCTCCAGGCAGACGGCGGGCAATTGCTTTCAAGACATAGGTCAATATCAGGTAAGCCAATAAACCAATCACGATCCAGGCTATGGCGGTGATTAGAAATGTAGCAAAGATTGAATCAAGGTGGTCGAGGGGTGGAGGAAGGTTGATAGGATAACCGAACACAGTAATCATTGCAGCACGTCTCCTTAACAATGGAAGGGATTTAATGAATTATATGGGTTGTTTTTCATAATGGGAACAGTCTAAATGATAAGGCATCCTTTCAGATTTTCAATATTTTGAGCTTATAAATCAGAGATGATTTTTTCGAGGCGTGCATTGGTAAGCTTAACCAATGCATCCACTGGCAGGCGAATATTGAGCCCTCTCTGCCCACCAGAGATATGAATATCATCATTACTAGCTGCGCTTGAATCCAATACCACCTGAAACCCCTTGTTGATCAGTGCCAGGGGTGATATTCCTCCTGCCTGTAAACCAGTGATCTGCTCAGCCTCATGCTCACTGGGCAGTTGGAGCTTCTTCTCACCAAGGGTTTTTGCCAACCGTTTCAGGTCCACTTCAGCTGACCCAGGCACGACTGCCAGGATAGTTTTACCCTTGCCTTCACGCTTTACCACAATGGTCTTGAACACCTGCTCCAGGGGTACACCAAGGAAGCGAGCGGTCTCAATGGCGCTCAATTTTTCAACGGGGAGCTCATAAGCTGTATATGGGACTTTTTTTGCATCCAGCATGCGGGTGATATTGTTGGTCACCATATTGTTGACTTTCAGTAAGGATTCCTGTATATTATAATTATCGAAATAGTTGCGAGCGGGTTTATATTAGATAATTTAACAGTCTCCCGATTTTATCGTTTGATTTTACTGTAGTAACAGAATATTGTGTACGACTCGTATTGTTCGACAGACCTGCTCAACGCTAAGCTGCACGGATAATACGTTCGCCGATCCATATCGCCTCGCCGTCATAAGCCTTTCACCAGTAATTTATGCGGCTCCACACCCTACAAAAGGAGGAAGAGATGTCAGTAAACCCCTGGTTAGAACATTATGATAAAGGTGTACCCAAAACATTAAAACCTTATCCCGAGATAACATTGCTTGATACTCTGCGTGAAATTGTGCAAATTAAACCAGAATTCCCAGTGCTGTTATTCAAGGGGGCGCCTATGTGTGCTATGGATTTAGACCAATTAAGCAATGCCATGGGTGCGGCTTTGATCGCCAAAGGAGTGAAGAAAGGTGACCGAATCGCGTTGGTCCTGCCCAACAGCCCCCAAAGTTTCATCGGATTATTTGGTATCTGGAAAGCCGGTGCGATCGCGGTACCCATCAACCCGTTATATACCGAGAGCGAATTGGATTTCGCCCTTCAGGAATGTGGTGCAACAGCTGCGATCGTGCTCTCATCGTTCTATAACAAGTTCAAGTCTATCCAGTCGCACACCCAGGTGGGTTTCGTGATTGCCACTAACATCAAGGAATACCTACCGCCAGTATTACGCTTCATGTTCACGCTGGTAAAGGAAAAGAAGGAAGGTTACCGCATTACACTGCAACCAGGTGACGTTTGGTTAAGTGTGCTTCTAGATCAATTTAGCTCCACACAGAAGCCAACCGTGGAGGTGAAACCGGGTGATCCTGCCATTTTCCTGTTCTCAGGCGGCACAACAGGAACGCCCAAGTGCGCGATTGGCTCTCACCAAGCACTGGTCATGTCAGGCATGCAGATCAACAGCTGGTTCAGGCTGAATGCAAGTGAGTGGCAAGGCTGTATTATGCAAAATATGCCACTGTTCCATGTTTATGGTCTTGCCGGGGTGATGCCCACGGGACTGGTCGGGCATTATACCCTGGTGTTAATCCCAAATCCACGCGATATGAAGGATTTGCTCGAGACTATTCACAAAGTGAAGCCAACTTTCCTGCCCGGGGTTCCAACCATGTTCATTGGGATGATCAACCATCCGGATGTCCAATCTGGCAAGGTGAGTCTCAAGTCGATTAAGAATTGCATATCTGGTGCAGCGCCTCTGTTATACGAAACCAAGCAACGGTTCGAGGCCCTGACGGGTGGGAATATCGTCGAGGGATATGCCATGACCGAGTCAATGATGGCAACTGTGATCACACCGATTGGAGGCACATATAAACCCGGCTCGACGGGCTTGCCAATAACGGATGTTGAAATCCGTATTGTAGAAGCTGAGACGGGGCAGGTGGAGATGTCGACAAGTCAGGTTGGTGAGATCAGCATACGCTGCCCACAGATCATGCTTGGATACTACCAACACCCCACTGAGACCGCCAATACAATTCGGGATGGGTGGCTGTTCACAGGCGACTTGGGCTATCTGGATGAGGATGGCTACCTGTTCATCGTTGACCGCAAGAAGGATGTGATCAAACCCGGTGGATTCCAGGTGTGGCCACGCGAAGTGGAGGAGGTGATCGCATCACACCCGGCCGTGGCAGAGGTAGGCGTGGCGGGCATCCCGGACGCCTATTCAGGTGAAGCAGTCAAAGCCTGGGTGGTTTTACGGGAAGGCAATCAAGTGACGGAAGAGGAATTGCGCCAGTTCTGCCACACCAAGCTGGTTGGTTATAAAGTCCCCAAGCATATCGAGTTTCGCGATTCACTGCCAAAGTCGATGGTTGGCAAGGTACTGAGACGCGAGCTGGTACGACAGGAAGAATCAGGTGAGGTCTAGGTTTTCATAATTTAAGATAACAATATGGGCACAATCCTTAGGGTTCAGGTTTGTGCCCTTGTTTAATTTAACCTTCTGCTCCCATGATACACTTATCCGATGGCGAAATTCTGCCCATACAAGCATAACATCAAGGATTCATCATGCTGCCATCCAACCTCCTGGGAGTAATCCTCTCCCTTATTTCAGCTGCATTATGGGGTAGTGGAGATTTTAGTGGCGGGCAGGCAGCCCGTAAGAGCCACCAGTACCAGGTGCTCATGCTGGCAGCACTTTCAGGTATGGTGGTACTTATTGCCTGTGACATGCTGTGGGGGGAAGGCTTCCCTTCACCAACCAGCATTTTCTGGGGAGCTTTGGCAGGCGCAGCGGGTGCTTTAGGGATGGCTGCACTCTACCGCGCTCTCTCCATGGGTAACACTGCCAGCGTCGCCCCTACATCCGCCATCGTTTGCGCAGCATTCCCTGTACTGGTAGGAGCGATCACGGTTGGATTACCCAAACCTACCCAGCTGGGAGGGTTCGCACTGGCATTTTTAGGCATCTGGTTGTTGAGCAAATCTCCAGCAGCGGGCGAAAAGACATTCAGAGAGGGGATGGTGCTGGCTTTTCTTTCGGGGATCGGGTTTGGGGGATTCTTCGTTTTCATCGCTCAAGTGGAAAAGGGACAGGTTTTCTCACCGATATTCATTGCCCGCACGGTAACATTATGCATCGCCCTGTTTATGCTAAAGCTGCGCCGTATCCCAACACCAGCACTTACCAGCAACCCGACCGCCATCCTGGCAGGTGTGTTGGATACCGGTGGGAATGTGTTTTATTTGCTAGCCACCAAGTTTACACGCTTGGATGTTGCGGCAGTGCTCTCATCGCTCTACCCTGCCGCGACGATCTTTCTAGCAACGGTTATCCTGAAAGAGAAAGTGTCCCGGTCACAATGGATGGGGGTCAGCCTGTGCTTGCTGGCAGTGGTGCTGATCACCTTATAAACGGAGTCCTACCATGCACATCGAACATATCGCCTTCTGGACGGATCAGCTTGAACAATTGAAAGTTTTCTATGAGACATATTTCCAGGCAAAGGCGGGAACTAAATATTACAACCCAAGCAAACATTTCGAATCTTATTTCCTGAGCTTTTCAACAGGTGCACGTTTGGAGCTGAAGTATCAAACTGACATTCAGGATAAACATCCTGAACCGAAGTGTAATATCGGCTATACGCATCTATCCTTTGCCTCTGGAAGTGAACAAGGCGTTGATGAGCTGACCAACCGGCTCCACCAGGATGGTTTCTTGGTTTTGAATGGTCCCTGTCACACCGGAGATGGGTACTACGAGAGCGTAGTGTTGGATCCGGATGGAAACCAAATTGAGATAACTGTCTAAAACGAGGTTTGACGTACCTTATGAAATGCTGTATAGTGCAACATCATGGACGAGCATAGATGCATGCCACTCTAATCGGTCATCAAACATGCTACACGATTTCTTGATCCAATGAGTTACGCTATAGTTATAATTAGAAAGGACACCATTAATTGGAGCCGACACTAAATACCCCCTCTGATCATACAGGTCTTTATAATTCCCCATTACATTCAGAATTGTCTCTTGGTGATTGGGAAGCGCTATACCAGACCTGCTCGGATTGGTTAACATATGAACCTAACCAACCTGTGGCGATATTCATCCAAAATATCGCCTGTTTATTTATCAACCCACCTGCAATCATTCGGAACAAACGTTATCTTGAGACTGTTGCTAATAAGGACTGGAAACCAGTGCTTAGCTGGTTTTCGCAATTCTATAGCGAAACGGACCAGCACAATCCATATTTTCAGGCGATCAACTTCATCCTGCAACCTCGTTCAAAGAAGCAGCAAAGTATAGAAACAGCTCTCCAGGAACATCCCACCAATCCCGAGTTGCTATTCCTACAATCCATCTCATTACGTGATAGGAATGCATCCATCGAAAAACTCAAATTGGCAGTTGAAAACAAACCAGAGTTTCCCGCTGCATTATATTTGTTGGGGATTTTTTCACTACAGATGAATCAGGTACAGGCAGCGGAGAATTACCTTAATCAAGCAGTTGAGCTTGCCCCAAACTTTTTGGAGGCACACTACCAGCTTGGGTCTTTGTATACGCTATACATTCCAAGTTCAAGTGAACAGGCAACGATGCATCTCCAAAAGGTGATTGAGCTTGAACCAGAAGGTGGGGCAGGTATGGATGCCAAAAAGGTGTTGGAGGACAATGCGCAACCACAGTATGGTCAGCGAATTGGTAAAACCCCGGGTTCGCGCCGGGGTGGTATGTCTTTTATCACCATCCTGGGTATCTCTCTATTGACAGCATTACTGTTTTCAGGACCGATCGCAAACATATTCCATATCACCAACCCAACCATTGGGATCACAGCAGGGCTGTTCGTATTTATCGGGCTCTACTCAGCATGGGGGAGGAGGAAGTAAAGGGCAAAACCTATGGGTTGAAAAAGTATCGACGAATAAACGGCATCCACAAGAGATCGCAATATGGACTGATGATACGAATAATATCGATTAGGTGAGATTGTTTTTCCGGGTGAATACTTACTCGCAAAAATGGGGAGGAATGGAGGTACTTATGGTATGGCAAAATCAACTCAAAGGTGCTCCCATCAGCTGGTTGTTGGAACCCGATGATTCCGGGGTGCGTTTTCTGGCGTTGCGCGATTTGCTAGATAAGCCTGTGGATGACCCGGAAGTGATATCCGCTCGACAGACTGCCCACACTCAGGGGTTAATAGCTGAAATTCTGGCACAGATACAACCTGAGGGATATTGGGACAAGCCAGGTCCGGGTTACCTGTCTAAGTATCGCTCCACGGTCTGGTCGCTCATCTTGCTAGCGCAGGTGGGAGCGTTGGCAAGAGAAGATGAACGCATTGGGCGTGCCTGTGCTTATCTTCTGGAGCATAGCCTGGCATCCGGCGGCCAATTCAGCATCAATGGCACTCCCTCAGGGACAATCGACTGCCTTCAAGGGAATTTGTCCTGGGCTTTGCTTGAGTTGGGTTACGATGATCCAAGGTTGGATTCAGCCTTTGAGTGGATGGCACGCACTGTCACCGGTGAAGGCATGGCAGGCAAGGCAGACAAAGCTAACGAGCGCAGGTACTATGCATATAAATGTGGACCCCTATTTGCCTGTGGAGGAAATTACGGTCAACCTTGTGCCTGGGGGGCAACCAAGGCCATTATGGCGTTCGGAAGGCTTCCGGAAAACCGACGAACTTCCCTGATCAAGGACGCAATCCAACAAGGAGTGGATTTTCTGCTCAGCACCGATCCAGTCAAGGCAGATTGGCTCTCCGGTGGGGCAGATAAACCAAGCACAAACTGGTGGAAGTTTGGCTTCCCCGTCTTCTACGTAACCGATATCCTACAGGTGGTAGAGGCTTTGCTGGGTGTCGGATATGCAAACGACTCGCGCCTGGTGAACGCACTCGACCTCATCCGCCAGAAGCAGGATGAACAGGGTAGGTGGCCATTGGAGTACGATTACACCGGCAAGACCTGGGTAGATTTTGGTGTGAAGAAGCAGCCCAACAAATGGGTCACGCTGCGGGCGTTGAGAGTGCTGAAGGAGGTAGGCTAGGCCGGCGGTTGGAACCACCGGCTGGTGGTGAATGAATGATGGGGATTTTCCGGATTATTTATTAATTGATAGAATCATTCGGCAGTGTAAGCGTAAACAACGCCCCACCAGAAGCGTGGTTCGTGGCGGTTAAATCGCCCCCATGTGCACGCGCCAGGTTACGGGCAATTGCCAGGCCAAGTCCGCTGCCCCCTTCCGTGCGTGAGCGGGATTTATCGGCCCGATAGAAACGCTCAAAAATAAATGGCAATGCATCCTCCGGAATGCCCGGACCACTGTCACGCACGGTCAGACGGGCAACTTTTGGCAATGCAGTGATTGCCACATCAATTTGCCCGGCCGGAGGTGTATATCGCATTGCATTCGATAGCAGGTTGGAGAGCATCTGTTCCAGGCGGATCGGATCAAGCGAAAGAGGCTGCATCGAGGTGGGCGGGGGTAAGAAAACCAACCTGACTTGATGGGTGGCAGCTTGAGGCTGGAATTGTTCCACAACACGCTCAACCAGAGAAACAAAGTCGATGTCAGTCCGCTCAAGCTCGATTTGCCCGGCATCCACCAGCGCCAGGGTTCGTAAATCTTCAACCAGGTGGGTGAGCAGGTGATTCTGCTCGATCACGGGTGTTAGATTATCCACCGTGAGGGGGTAAACACCATCCTGAAAGGCTTCGAGGTTGGCACGCTGGACTGCCAATGGGGTACGCAGCTCATGAGCGATATCAGCGGTCATGGCACGGCGTGATTCCTCCGCCTGCTGGAGTGAATCTGCCATCTGGTTGAAAGCACGCCCCAAAGTTGCCAACTCATCATCGCCATGGATCGCAACGCGCTGAGTCAGGTCACCCTCAGAAAGCTTCCGAGCAGCAACGGTCAGGTCACGGACGGGGCGCAATAAAGTGTACGCCAGACCCAGTGCCAGCACCAATCCCAATGCTCCCGCCAACAATCCAGCAATGACCACTCCGCGGTTGAGCCGCCCCAATACCTGCTGCTCATTCCCTGCAGCGAATCCCATCCCACCCGCTGCGAACAGGTAACCCATTGTCTGTCCATCCACGTTCAGGGGTATGGAAGTATTAATCTCTGTTGAAGTAAGATTATTCCCAATATCCACTCCCCTTGTATCAACAACCACTGAACCTGTAGCATCTGCCAGCAGGAGACGCTGATTCATCATCCCACCCATCCCGGGGATCCCTCCATCGAAAGATTTAAAAATTGACTGGACACCCTCCCATGTGCCATTATTTTGGTAAAAATTTTCCAATCCGGTTGCCAGGTTGTTCAGTCCATACATTCCACCGCGGAACATAAATGTGCGGACTTCATTGACTGCTCCTCGTCGGGCGATAACTGCTACCAGGGTAACTGAGACAATCACGATTAGTGTAAAGGCAAGAAAGAGTTTTAGACGCATAGGTTCACTCGTTGTAGGTTATATCAACTCTGTTTAAAACGGTAGCCGATGCCAAATACCGTTTCGATGTAGACAGGCTTTTTGGGATCAGGCTCAAGCTTGGCACGCAGGTTCTTGATGTGGACGTCGATGGAGCGTTCGTATCCTTCATAGGCTACTCCCTGGGATGCTTCAAGGAGCTGTAGTCTGTTGAATACCCGCCCAGGCTGCCCGGCAAGAGTTACCAGCAGCTCAAACTCTGTGGGGGTCAGCTGAATGGCTTTTCCTGCCCGTTTAATCGTATGTGCTTCCAGGTCAATCTGCAGGTCTGCTATGGAAAAGTTATGAACTGGAGGCTTGGAGGCATCAGTACGGCGTAACAAAGCGCGCACGCGGGCGACGACGATGCGCGGTGAGAATGGCTTAGGGATGTAATCATCCGCACCCAGCTCAAACCCAAGAAGCTGGTCCATCTCGTCGGTTCGGGCAGTGAGCATGATGATGGGGGTGCGACTGGTCTCGTACTGGCGGATGTGACGTGCCACATCCAGCCCATCCATGCCGGGTAAATTCAGATCCAGGATGACCAGGTCGGGGTGTTTATCCTCCCAGGTGGTGAGACCGGTATCGCCACGCAGGGCGGTGAGAACATGGAAGCCAGCTTGTTCCAGGTAGGAGCGCAGAACGCGGACCAGCTCAGGTTCGTCTTCGATGATAAGCAGGGTGGGAGGCATGGGGAGAGTATACCGCTATCGAGGGGGAGAGGAAAGAGGGGTAAAAAAACATCTCACCACAGACAGCACCGAGAACACGGAGAACGAAACTAATGGAGGTGAATAAATTTCGTGATTATATCTGCAACTAATGAAGGGATTCCGGGTGGAAAAGATTATGGGAAATGGGAGGTGACTCCCAGACTTAATTCGGTTTAAAAGCAAGCCGGACTATGCCCAACCGCTTACGGCAGCAGATGTTCCGGCGAGTCGAAAAATATATCTTGAGCTATCTACGCCCTATTCGCCTGGTTTCCATATCGGACCGGAGGCTAGCATGGCCGTGAGATGTTGGCAGGTCAAACCATCAATCGTGGAAACATATATCCCGGTAGTATTTCCGATGGTGCCTTCAAAAGGTGAATATGCAATCTTTTTCCCATCAGGAGACCAGGCTGGATCATAACTCAAGATTGCATTGGATTGGCAAAGCAGGACAGAACTATTGGAACCGTCTGAATCCATTATGGATAAACCTTCGTTTCCTATAGCGAAATCGGAGACAGCGATTTTATCACCCTCAGGAGACCATGTCGCCGATTGTACATAACCACTGGTTGTCAAACGGATCAAGTCGGTGCCGACTCCATTCATGTGGTATGCATCCATACGATCCAAATTTCCGCTCTGGTCACGATTGGAAAGGAATAGAATCCTCGAGCCATCTGGCGACCATTCCAAAATTTCATCATAATATGCATTCTCCGTCAGGTTTGTCAGACCGGTTCCATCTGTATTCATGGCATAGATCTCACGCGTATTATCAAATGGACCTAGGGTAAAAGCAATCTTGCTGCCATCTGGTGACCAATGGAGGTATTGACAGACTGCCGAACAGTCAATCAGATGTACCACATTGCTGCCATCTGAATTCATGACATAAATCCCCTGAGTCCCACTGCGGGTTGAAGTAAAAGTAAGGCGCGTGCCGTCTGGTGACCAGGATGGAGAGCTGTCAGAGGCGGGGTCAGTGGTGAGACGGACCAACCCACTACCATCAGCATTCATGATGTATATATCAGAATAGCCATTCCAATTGGTATCGAACGCGATCCTGGTGCCATCGGGTGACCAAACAAAATGGAACATAGCTGGATTAGAGGTCAGGTTTTTTAACTGGCTTCCATCATCATTTATCGTATATATGTCTTGTTTGTTCGTCGAAACCCAGCCCCTGAATGCGATTGGCATAATTTTCGGGGGATCTCCCATAATGATCGGTAAATAGACAGGCGCATTGAGAGTTTGCTGGCTTAGCGCAGTTTGCCCGATACTGGACAATATCAACGTAATTAGCAGACAAAAGACCAGGGATAGCGTTCGCAAATAGCGTTTCATGATGATTAAACCTCCTTCAAGTAATTTGGATGAAACAAATCAAGAGTTTAGATATTATATTGGGCAAATGTTTGTGCATTTTAGACACCTCAGGTAGATGATCACACAGAAAAAACAGGGGTGAGCGAGTATGGTCAAGTAACCAGATAGCTCAAATGCCAATCCACCAGAGCAAGGATTTAATACCTTATCCGGATATCCATCCCATATCTAAGCATATCCAGTATAGAATTAATCCCCCTACGAGTCAATTCGGGGCGGAATGAAAAACAAATCCATGGGAAATCAGGTGATGTCAAGAAACAGCATTTATAATGGCATCAGGAGATATGCGACATGACTATATCGAAAACGAACCAAACAAACCACATCCTTGGTTATCCGGTCGATGCTCGATTA
>Ga0315273_10010604_pt1 | contig 11762 bp, 9 predicted proteins | sample YL17G02_0_MG_FD_205753 | JGI IMG/M metagenome (GOLD analysis project Ga0315273, IMG submission 205753) | Sediment microbial communities from Yellowstone Lake, YNP, Wyoming, USA - YL17G02_0 | ecosystem: Environmental > Aquatic > Freshwater > Lake > Sediment | place: USA: Wyoming | collected... | reverse complement strand
GGCGAGCTGCATCAGCTCGATTCGTGGGCCGCCGAGCTGCGCGGCCGGCTCGAGCCCGACTGGAACAATCTACAGAAGCTCGCGCGCCTGCGCGCGTTCGTGTTCGAGGAGCTCGGCTTCCGTGGCGACCACATGGACTACTATAGCCCGAGCAACTCGCTCCTCCACGAGGTGCTGAAGCGCCGTCGCGGTGTTCCACTCACACTCGGCATCATCATGCTCGAGATGGGCTGGCGGATCGGCATTCCGTTCGAAGGCGTCGGTTTCCCCGGGCACTTTCTGGTGCGTCTCACCGGCGAGGAAGGGGACTTGCTGCTCGACCCATTCCGCCGCGGCATGTCAGTGAACGAGCTGGACTGCAAGCGCATGCTGCTCGAAGCGACAAACGGCAAACTCGTATTCGTGCCGCAACTCCTGGTCTCGGTCGGCAAGCGCGCCATGCTCACGCGCCTGCTCACGAATCTCAAGGGCGCCTATCTGCGCGCCGGCAGCGACGACCTCGCGCTCTCGGCGGTCGACCGGCTGCTGGTGTTGGATCCCGACGACATCGAGGAAGTGCGCGACCGCGGCCTGTTGCTCTACCGGCTCGGGCGTTACTACCCCGCGCTCGCGTGTCTCGAGCAGTACCTCCAGGAATTGCCGGATGCGCGCGATCTCTCGACGATCGAGCGCCACATCAAGGCGCTCAAGCAGCTGATGGCGAGTTTGAATTAGGGACTCTTCCGAGTTTGGTGTGGTAGAAGTTTCTGTTCGAGCTACCGTGCTCCGTTCGGCCTCAGTGCCGACAAGGCCGCAGCTTTCAGCCACACGAAGGTCGGGAGGGCCGAATTAGGAGAGCCTGGATCCTCTCAACTCCTCGTCGCCCACGTCTCCCACAGCGCACGAATCGGCACGGCATGCAGACCATCACCGAAGCTGGCGCTGGTCTCGCCGTCATAGAGCACGACGCCACCCACGAAGCGCCTGCCCGCGGCCTCCTTGAGCTTGCGCAGGCCGCGGAAGTCCGCCGCGGTCACCGTAGCTCCCGCTTTGACCTCCACCCCGACCAGCGCGTGAGCGCCGCGCTCGATCACGATGTCCACTTCCCCGCCGTCCTTGTCGCGGTAGTGGAAGAACGCCAGCGGCTCCTCGTGCCAGCTCGCCTGTCGCCGCAGCTCCTGGAACACGAATGTCTCGAGGAGATGGCCCAGAAGAGCTCGATCAGCCTTGAGCGCGGCGGCATCGACGCCGAGCAGCGCACACGCCAATCCCGTATCGCCCATGTGCAACTTGGGTGACTTGACGATCCGCTTCAGGCGGTTGCTGTGCCACGGAGGGAGCATCTCCAGCAGGAAGACGCGCTCAAGCAGCGTGACGTAGTCGCCTATCGTCGGTCGGCTGAGCTGAAACGGGGCGGCCAGATCGCTCACGTTCAGTAGTTGCGCCGTCTGAGCCGCTGCAAGCGCAAGCAGTCGCGGCAGTGCGTCGAGCGAGCGGATGCGCGCCAGATCGCGGACGTCGCGCTGCACCATCGCATCGAGATAGTCGCGGTACCAGGTGGCGCGCCGACGTCCGGTTGGACGCGCGAGTGCCGCCGGATATCCGCCCGCCACAATCCGCTCGGAGAGTCGGCCGGCCAGTCGTTCGGTCCGCCGGGTCTTGAACTCGCCTGCGAACAGGGCATCGAGAAAGCGTGGCTCGTGTCGCGCCAGCTCACACTGCGCCAGCGGATACAGGCGCATGATCTGCATGCGACCCGCCAGCGAGTCCGCAAGCTTCGGCACCAGCAACACATTGGCTGAGCCGGTCAAGATGAAGCGGCCCGCCACGCGCTTCCGATCGACCGCCAGCTTCAGGGCAGCGAATAGCGCAGGTACTCGCTGCACCTCGTCCAGAATCGCACGCTCTGACAGGTCCGCCACGAAGCCCGACGGGTCAGCCTGTGCGGCGCTGCGCGCCGCATCGTCATCGAAACTGAGATAGGCATATCCCAACCGATCGCCCACGACCTGAGCGAGCGTGGTCTTGCCACACTGACGAGGCCCATGGATCAGCACCACCGGCGAATCGGTCAGTGCCTCGGCCAGCTGCGGCTCGACAAATCGCGAGAAAAGCGCGGGTTTGGACACCGGCTGATCGTAACCTTGGGGTTCGGCTGATTGCAAGGTTAGGGCTCGGCTGATTGAAAGGTTGGGGTTCGGTCAATCACAGGTTGGAGCCGGCTGGGTGTTTGAGGAGACCGCGGCTCAGGGGCTGGTCGGGATGCCCCGGTCACGCGACAGCATCGTTTCGTCCGCCCCCGGCAGATCCACGATGAATGCCACGCCGCGTGGCTCGCGGCGTCGCGCACTCACCTCGCCCCCGTGCTGGCGCACGATCTCACTTACGATTGCGAGCCCGAGCCCGGTGCCACCCATCGCGCGCACCGACTCCGCGCGGTAGAAGCGCTCGAACACGTGCGGCAGATCCTGCTCCGCAATGCCGGGGCCGTCGTCTTCCACGGCAAGTCGCAGGCGCTCGCCGGCGGGTGTCGTGACGCGGTCGAGTGAGAGTCGCACGGTACCCCCGCTCGGCACGTAGCGGATCGCGTTTGCGAGCAGGTTCTCGGCGACTTCTTCGAGCCGGCGCCCGTCGGCGAGCACCCACGCTGGATCGGCTGCACTCGTCCACGCGATGGCGAGTCCGGCCTCGCGCAGGCGCGGCTCCAGCCGCCGTGCCGTGTTGCGGCACAGGTCCATCCAGTCGAGGCGCACACGCTTGAGCGCTGTGGCCCCCGCCTCGAGCCGGGCGAGGTCGAACAACTCCGTGATCATCGCCTCGAGCCGCTTGGACTCCGCCAGCACGTCCTCGAGATAGCCCTTGCGCTCTTCGGTGGTCGTCGTGACCTTCGGATCGAGCAACGTTTCGACGTAGCCACGGATCGAGGTCAGCGGCGTCGCCAACTCGTGCGAGATGTCGGCGAGCAGGCGGCGGCGCTGGCGATCGGTCTCCTCGAGCCCGGTGCGCGCGGCGACGACGCGGTCGGCCATCCGATTGAAGCGCTGCTCGAGCCGCCCGATCTCGTCACGTCCGCGATCGTCGAGGGGTACGGCGAGATCGCCACCGGTGATGCGGTCGGTCACGCGCTCGAGCGCCTTCAGGCGCCGCGCGAGCATCCGCACGAGGAACAACCCGGCCCCACCCGAGACCAGCACGGCGAACGGCAGGATGAGCAGCAGGCCTCGCGACTCGGGGAGCGACCAGAGCGTCGCCCCCGAGGCCGGACCGACGACCGCCAATTCACCGAGCACGCGCCCGTCGCGCACGACGGTCCGGTGCGCGAGCAGTTCGAACTTCTCCGCAGGTGGCCGCGGGCCACGCTGAGGATCGAATGCGCGCGGCCCGTCGAATGCGCGCGGCCCGTCGGATGCGCGAGGCGGATCGGACGCGCGCGGCCTGCCAGGCAGACGGTCGGCATCACCGGGAGGCCGCGGCGGCGCGTCCTCAAATGCCAGCGGCGGCCCCACTCGTAGTCCCTCGCCCGGCGCTCGATCGCCCGGTCGACCACCCGGCGGACGGCCGAACTCAGGCCGGCCTTCGAACCCCGGCCGACCGCCAGGAGGACCACCCGGCGGACGACCGGACTCGGGTCGGCCCTCGAACTCTGGCGGGCCCCCGTCTGCGGGACTGCCCGGCGGACGCATGCGCGCGTCGGCCGCCGAATCCGCCAGCCCCGCAGCGGCGAGCACCGCGACGATCCCGCGATGCGCTTCGGGTGGAATTCCGCGGTCATGCAGCACGCGGCCATTGCGCGCGCGGAACGCGAGCATCTCGCCGCGCTCCCGCAGCGCGTTCCTGCGCAGCACCTCAATCACGTCGGGCACCACGGCCTGATCCGGCAGCTCCGCAATCCAGCGGGACACCCGGTCGATCGTGGCCTCGGCGCGCTCGCGTGCGCCCTGTTTGGCGAGCGGGCGCAGCACCGCAACGCTCACGACCACCTGCAGCACGGTCGCCACGACCACGACCAGCAAGAACACGCCGGCAAACGTCCAGAACAGGCTGCGAGAACGCAGGGTCATTGGGAGGTCACTTGTCGGCGAACCGGTAGCCTGCTCCCCAGACCGTCTGCAGCCAGCGCGGCTCGTCCGGGTCGGCCTCGAGTTTGCGCCGCAGGCGGCTCACGATGTTGTCGATCGAGCGGTCGCCGACCACACGGTCGTCGCCCCACACCTCGGTCATCAGCGCCTCGCGCGAGAACACGTGGCCCGGCCGTGACGCGAGGAAGTAGAGGAGATCGAATTCGAGCGTGGTGAGTTGCACGCGCTCGCCGTCGCGCTCGGCATCGCGCCGCGCCGGATCGATGCGCAGGGTGCCGAACACGAGCGTTCGCTCGCGCGCGGCCGGTGTCGTGCGGCGCAAGAGTGCGCGTACGCGCGCGACCAACTCGGACGTGCCGAACGGCTTCGTGAGGTAGTCGTCCGCGCCGACCTCGAGTCCGAGAACCTTGTCGCTCTCGCTCGAGCGCGAAGTGAGCATCAGGATCGGCACGTCGCTGCCCCGCCGCAGGCGGCGCGTCACCTCGAGCCCGCCCACGCCCGGCAGCCCGAGGTCGAGCACGACCAGCGCGGGCTCGAGCCGCGCAAACTCGGCGAGCGCCTCATCACCGTCCCTGGCGACCGCGCACACGTAACCGGCGGCTTCGAGGTTCTTCACGACGAGTGCCGCGATGCGGCGATCATCCTCGACAACCAGGATCGTAGGGCTCATGGATGACGAGGGTCGAAGAATGGCGTCCGAATGACAAGCGGGCCGCCGTCCCGGTCACCCGGCGCTCGGCGCCGCGTACGATCGTGGCTCAGTGTCGCTCCGGTGCGGCGCGCGATTTCTTGAGCTTCGCGCGCTGCTCCGCTGTGAGCAGCGCGCGCACCGCGAGCATCTCGGTGACATGCGCTTTGTGCAGCGCCGTCCGCAACTCGCCGACGCGCTCGATCGCCGCATCGACCGCCTCCGCCGCGGGGGCGTCGCGCTCGATCACCTGGTGCAGGTCCAACTCGGCGATGCGCAGGTCGGCCATCACACGGATCATCCGGCGCATCGAGTCATCGTGGAGATCCTCGATCTTCGCGCGTTGCGCCGCGCTGACACCGGCGCGCTCGAGTTCCTCGGGCGAAGGTGGCCGCATGCCGGGCGGCGGACCCGGCGGCCGACCGGGCGGACCGAACCCATCACCGGGCGCTCCCATCGGCCCACCCGGCGGCGGGAAGTCGCCGCGATCGAAGCCGGTCCCCTGCGGCGGCGCGCTCGGCGCCGAACCTCCGCGTCCCTCGTGCTGCGCGAGCGCGACGCCCTCGAGCGCGATCACGCAGGCCATGGCAAGCAGCGTTGCCATCACGAATGTACGTTTCATCGAAACCTCGGCTTTCGTGGTGCGGGGTTACTGGAGCCGTACGACGCGCGCCGTCTCGGAACCGCGATCGGTGTCGAGCCGGTAGAAATACATTCCGCCGGGCACCTCGCGGCCAGCATCGTCGCGTCCATCCCAGGTCACGGCATAGTTGCCCGGTGCGGCCGAGGCGCGCTCGTACAGCCGGCGCACGGTGCGGCCGCTGATGTCATAGACGTTCAGATCCACGCGCGAGGTCGCGAACAACTCGAATCGTAGCGACGTGCTCGAGGGAAACGGATTCGGATGACCCGCATAGAGCCGCAGCGTGCGCGGTGCCGAGATCGGCGTGACCGCCAGTGCCACACCCGAGCCGTGCGGCCCGAAGATCTGCATACGAAACGCCGGCGACGCGGCGACTCCACCGCTCGCGGCGGGATCGGTGACGTACCAGCGGCCGTAGAGTTCCTTGCCGTAGAGCAGCGAGTCATCGGGGATCGCAAGCGTGGCCGAGCCAAATCCGTCACCTGCGCCCGAGCCCGCCAGCAACGTCGCAACGCGGGCGAACGAACCCGCTGCCGGAATCCCGCCGTTCGCGGGCGGCTCGTTCTCGTCGATCACGAGCACCGCACTGGCACCACCGAGCGCGCCATACACGCCCACGGTGAATTGTGGGTTGCCCGTAAGCGGCGGCTCGAGTGCCACCGGCTCGGGCAGGGCGCCCGAGGCTCCGACGATTCCTCCGGCCAGCACCTGCGGCACGAATGCGCTCTCGCTGTAGAGCGAGGGACGGTCAAACGGTGCCGACTGCGATGCGACGCGCGGGTCGGTGAGCGCTCGGGTGAGGAACGCGATCAACTGGGCCTTCTCGACCGGCGTCAGATTGAGCGGCCGGATCGCCGGCGCCTTGTTCGGCGCATTGAAGTCGCCGCCGCGATCGTAGAAGTCGACCACTTGTGCCAGCGTCGAGAACCGGCCGTTGTGCATGAGCGAAGACCGCAGGCCGACGTTGCGCAGGCTCGGCGTGCGGAACGCGCCGAGGTCTGCCACGCGGTGCGTGACGATCATGCGGCCCGAGTCCTCGGCCGCCGGTCGCACGCCGATGTAGTGGAACCGGTTGTCCGACATGAGCGAGCCGGCGTGGCAGCCAGCGCACCCGATGCGGCCGAACAGCTGGAAGCCCGCGTTCTCCTGCGGCGTGAGCGCGGCCGTGCCGGCGATCAGCAAGTCGAACGGCGACTGCGTGGAGAACAGCGTGCGCTCGTAGCTCGCGATCGCCATCGCGATTCTCGCCGCCGAGACGGTGGCCGAGCCGAACGCTTCGCCGAACAACTCGGCGTAGCTGCGGCCGTTGATCCATGCGAGCAGGTCACTCGGCACGACCGTCGACAGTGCCAGCGGTTTGGACGCCGTGATCCGCGACGTCACGTCCGACCAGCCACGGCCGACGTGGCCCATCTCGGCCGACGACAACGGGGGACCCAGCACCTGGTTCTCGAGCGCCCCACCGCTGGGAAGAATGGTGACGCCGGTCTCGGGATCGATGAACGTACCGCCAGCGCGGCCGTCCCAGAACGTGACCGGCGCGTAGCCCGAGTTGATGAACGATGGCGCAAGCCGCCCCGTGACCTGCTCGTGCATGCTGAACATCTCCGACGACTGGAGCGAACCATCCGCGTGGTTCAGCACCACGCCGGGCGATCCGATGATGTCGTCCGCCGTGCCCGTGATCCCGTCGAGGCCGGGATGAACCGCGCGGGTCGAACCCGTCACCGAGCGCGGGTCCGAGCCGCCACGGCTCGCCTGGTGACAACTGCCGCACGCGACCGTGCGCGTGGACGAGAGCTGCTCGTCCCAGAACAGCACCTTGCCGAGGTTCGCCTTCGCCGTCGTGACGAGGTTGCCCGCCGGCTGCGGTGGCGGCGGCAGCGGCGTGAGCGGAGGCGGTGGCTGGGCGAACGCGGGCGAAGCAGCAAGCGCGACCAGCAACATCGAGGCGAGGAAATTGTTCGTGCGCATGGGATGCCCCTCTTCGTGAGTCGTGGGCCATGTCGCGCGGCTGGCGCGACTGATTTCGGACACAGAAGAAGGATCGGACAAAGTTGTCTCAGAAGTTTGTCAGCGGGGTGAAATAAGGAGGAGAAGCGAATTTGTGCGTTTATGCCTTCGTCTTCGTCTTGGTCGTCTCCTTTTCCATTTGCCGGATCTTGAGGTACAGCAACAGCGCGAGCATGGTCACGATCAGCGTGGACACGGCGAGCCCCTGCCTGCGGAAATGGTACTCGTGGATGGCTTCCGCGCCGGCCTTGCGCGTGGAGGCGAGGACCTCGAGACCGGGCCGCACCACGGCCTCCAGTTCAGCCACCTTGAAGGAATGGATTGCCACACGGGACTGCACCAGCGCCTGGTTGGCGCCCTTGAGTTCGTACGCCGCATCGGAGACGTCCATCCCCAGCTGCTGAGCACGATCGAGGAGTTTTTCGGTGTACTCCTTGCCCGTCTGGAGGCTGTCGAGCAGCGAGCGGATGCGCAGGATTGCGGGTACCGACTTGTCTGAATCTCCGGACGTGTGGCACTTGGAGCACGGCGATGACGCATCGAGACTGACGAGCGCATCCGAGGGAGCCACGATACCGTGGTTGCCATGGCACACCACGCAGCCGGACAGGTTCTGCTTCGCGAAGATGTCCTTGTGAGCGCTCTTCTCGAACAATTCCTCGTTCGCCTGATGGCAGTTACCGCAGACCGCCACGACCGCGGCCGGCCCCGGCGGCATCGCGGCGTGGTTGCCGTGGCACGAGTTGCAGGCCGGCGCATTCAAGTCGGACTTCTCGAGCAGAGCAACGCCGTGGCGGCTCTTCTTGTACTCGCTGAACTGATCCGTCGGGATGTTGTACCCGGCCATGTACTTCGGGTTCGCGTGGCAACCGGCGCACGTCTGCGGAATGTTCGTCGCGTACACTGGAGAGCGTGGATCCTTGACCTTGCGGACCAGATGGTTCGAATGGCAGCTGACGCACGTCGCCGGCTTCGGATCGCCCGCCGAGTTGAGCTTGCCGTGCTGGCTCGTGAGGTATTTCGCGTACTGGTCCACCGGCAGGCTCGGGTTGAACTCGCGCATGTAGCTCGCGTCGCTGTGACACTGGGCACAGGTGCGCACCACTTGGGTCGGATGCACGGGCGAGCGAGGATCGCTGACCGCGGCGATGTCGTGGACCCCATGGCAGGACACGCACTGCGGCCCCTTTTCGTTGACGCGCAACGCTTCGCCGTGCGCGCCCGCCGCCAGGCTGTCGGCGACATTCGAAAGCTTGAAGCGTTGCTTGAAGGCTCCGGCGCTCGAACCATGGCAGCGCCCGCAGACCTGTGGAATGTCGGGCTTGCGGATCTTTCCCAGGAAGCCGTGGGACTTGCTCATCGCCACTTCGAGATCGTCCGAGGTCGGATCGCCTCCGTGACAGTCCGCGCAGCCCACCCCGCGCGCGAAGTGCACGTCGTGCGCATACGCCATCGCCTGCGGGGTCTCCAGGACGAGGTGACAGGCGTAGCACTGATCCGTTGGCGGTGAGGCGGGCGCCGCATGCGCCGAAGAGATTGTGAGTGCGATGAGCGGAACGCATAGCCAGCCGGGCGCGCCCTTCCAACCTGGTCGCGCGCTCATCGCAGACCGATCACGGTGAGGGCCATGATTCCGATGACGACGAGGAGGCCGACGTAGTTCACGACGCGATTCCGGGCGCCTCCGGCCAGACGCGCATCCCAGAACGGCACAAGCACCCAGAGCAATCCGCCGATCCCAAACGTCACGACGCCCACCGCATCGCCATCCATACCCAGGATTTTCCCCGGGAAGTACTTGAGCGCCTGGTAGCCGAACAGGAAATACCACTCCGGCTTGATGCCGAGCGGCGCCGATGCGCTGGGATCGGCCTTGTGCCCAAGCTCCCATGGGAACAGAACCGCCAGCACTGCGATGACGTTGAGGACGATGAGCCACAGCAGCACGTCGCGAAGCACGAAATTCGGGAAGAACGGCATGTAACGCTTCTTCGACTCAGGCAGGTCCCCCCAACCGTGAGGCTCGTGCATGCCCTGGATCTGCACCATCAGCAAGTGCACCGAGAGGACCGCGGTGAACGTCGCCGGCAGGATGGCCACGTGCAGGCCAAAGAACCGAACCAGCGTGGCAGCGCCCACGTCCTTGCCGCCGCGCAGGATCTCCATGATGGGCCGCCCGACCACGGGGGCCACGGACACGATCGCGGTGCCGACCTTGGTCGCGAAGAACGCGAGCATGTTCCACGGGAGCAGGTAACCGCTGAACCCGAACGCCATGCACAGGCCGAGCAGCGCCAGGCCCGTGAACCACGTGAGCTCGCGGGGCCGCCGGAACGCCTTCGTGAAGTACACCGAGAACATGTGCACGAAGACCGAGAAAATCATCAGGTTTGCCGACCACGTGTGGATCGAGCGCACCAGCCAGCCGAACCGGACGTGCACGACGATGAAACGAACGGACTCGAATGCCGTCTGCACGCCAGGCTGGTAGTACATCATCAGCAGGATGCCGGAGCAGACCTGGATGATGAACAGGAACAGGCTCACGCCGCCGAAGTAGTACCAGATGGAGCCTTCGTACCGCGGGACCTTCTTCTCGCTCGCGAAACGCTGCAATGCCACGACCGGGAAGCGCTCTGCGAGCCAGCTGATGAACCGCTCGTGGGGGGAAGTCGCCATCGCCAGTCTAGGCCCTGAAGACGACGACGTCGTCGCCCCGCTGCACGACTCGATATTGCGGGAGTGGGCGCGGCGGCGGGCCGGAGATGTTGCTCCCGTTCAGGTCGTACATGCCGTTGTGGCACGCGCAGTGAATCTTCTGAAGGTCGGGGCGGTACTTGACCGTGCATTCCAGATGCGTGCAGACCGCGGAGAACGCGCGCAGTTGGCCGTCCTGTCCCATGATCAACAGGCCCGGGGACGAGCCGAACTTGAAGATGACCCCCTGGTTGGGTTTGAGGTCCTTGAAGCTCGCGGCTACGACGCTCTCGGGCTGGTCATCCTTCTGCGGCGGGATCTTGAAGTATTCGAACACCGGATAGAGAACCGATCCGACCCAGCCCACCGCGCTGACACCGAGCAGGTAGTTGAGGAAGTTCCGACGGGTCGGGTTGCGCATGGGTTCATCCATCATGACCGCCCCTCCATGGATTACGCGATGGCCCACGCGGGACTCCAGCGTGCCGCGCTGTGCGACGTCGTCGTCAGCCTACCATGTAGACCACTACAGCATAGACTCCGGGTGGCCGGCAAGACATGGTACGTTTGGATGATCGCGCGGTATGCGAAAGTATGGGCTCCATGAAACCTGGGCGGTCCGGACTTGAAATTTGGGCTGGCAGGCGCCTAAGTTCATCCATGCGCCTTTGTGTGCCACCCCTGCCTGCGGCAGCACGTGACTCGGCGGATGTGGTTCGCGATACCTCCATCGTGTGGAGCTTCATTCACTGCACCTCGCCGGTCTAGCCGGCGAACCAAGGAGTGGCCCGAATGAGCATGCGTCGAAGTGTGAGATGGGGGAGCTCGCTGGCCGCGGTCTGCGGTGTGGTGGTGTTCCTGCTGTCGTGTGAGCCCAAGAAGGAAGCGGCGCAACCGGCGAGCACCTCTCCACCGCCGCCTGTCTACAACGAGCGCGGTCAGCAGGCGTACCTCGCACATTGCGCGATGTGTCACGGACCGTGGGGCGAGGGAGACGGCACGCTTGCCGTCGAACTCGTGAAGCAGGCGGGCACGCGGCCCGCCCAGCTCAATGATGTCGCTCGCCTCGCCGAATTGGGTCGACCGCAGGTGGTCCGCATCATCACCCTCGGAGGTGGAAAGACCCACCGTTCCAACCTGATGCCGCCGTGGGGATCCCGCATCCCGGCAGCGGTGATCGGTGATATAGCGGATTTCGTGATGGCGTTGCCCTCGCTCAAACCCGGGGTGCCCAGGGCGACCATCGCGAAATATCTCGAAGCGCCGCCCGGCACACCGGCCGAAGGACGCAGGCTATTCGTGTACCACTGCACGATGTGCCACGGGGCATACGGGAAGGGTGATGGTCTCGTGGCGGATACGCTGTGGGCACGGAACCACATCAGGCCGCGCAACCTGACGGACAGCGTCTATTTCGCGAAGAAGACCGACCAGGAATTGTTTACCACTGTCTCGCTGGGGGGGCCGTACACCGGCCATTCGTCAGTGATGCCGGGGTGGTCGGTAAATTTCACGCCGGGTCAAATCAAGGACGTCGTCAGTTACGTCCGCGAGATTTCGAGGACGACATCACGGCCCTGACCAGGATCACCGCCTAACGCATTGCCTCGATCTTGTCGCTGACCTCGATCATCATCTGATCGTCCAGGATGTTCAACGCCAT
>Ga0315273_10010603_pt1 | contig 11762 bp, 12 predicted proteins | sample YL17G02_0_MG_FD_205753 | JGI IMG/M metagenome (GOLD analysis project Ga0315273, IMG submission 205753) | Sediment microbial communities from Yellowstone Lake, YNP, Wyoming, USA - YL17G02_0 | ecosystem: Environmental > Aquatic > Freshwater > Lake > Sediment | place: USA: Wyoming | collected... | reverse complement strand
GTGGGGCTCGAGCGGGCGGCGGCCATCCTCGAGGCGGTCATTCTCGCGGCGCTGGCCGGGCTATGCCTGCACCTGTACCGCCGCTACCGGAAGCCGTACTTCGCCTGGTTCGCGGCGGCGTGGGCGCTGTATGTGCTCCGCATGGGGGCCATCCTCAGCTTCCTGACCACGGCCCGCCCGGGCTGGCTCTACTGGCACCAGGTCTTCACGGGGTGGACGGCGCTGGCGCTGCTGTGGGCCGCGCTGGTATTCGCACGGCGACCGCACTGGAGAAACGCCTACCTGCTCGTGGCGCTCTTCCCGCTGATCTGGTCGTTCATCGCGATCTACCGGCTGGACCACTTCGTCTGGGCGGCGCTGCCCGCGGTGCTCTTTCTCTCCTTCGCCACCCTGGCCACAGGGTGGGTCTTCTTTCGCCACTTCGATCGAGTCGGCGGCACTGGTGCGGGGCTCCTCGCCGGAGCCTTCCTGCTCTGGGGCGTGCACCACCTCGACTACCTGGTCCTCCGGGCGCAAGGCGCGTGGAATCCCTGGGGCTACTACCTCGACATCCTCTTCGAACTCGCGGTGGGCGGCGGCATCCTGCTCCTGGTGCTCGACGACCTGCGCCGCGGCCTGGGCGCCCTCGGCGCCCTCTCGGGCGATCTCCAGCGGGCGGGACGCGAAGACCAGGATGTGCTGGCGGCACTTCTCGAGCGCCCGCTCGCGCTCCCCGCGGTGAAAGGCACGGCGCTATACGTGCGCGGAGAGCGGGGGGCCCGCTGCGTGCGGGGAGCCGGGGCCTGTGCGGGATGGCCCCCCGCGCCGCCCACCGAACTCGCTGCGGCCCTCGCGCTGGCGATGTCCTCGGGGCGGCCACAGGTGGCCTCCACCAGTGAGCAGGAGGTGGGCGACCACCTCTATGAAGCGATCCTGCCAATCTTCCGGGGCAGCGAAGTGTCGGGGGCCCTGGTCATCACGGGTGACGCGAGGGACCCGTTCGCCGCGCTTGACGAGCGGTTCCTCGTCACCCTGGGCCAGCAGGTGGGCGCCGGATTGGCCAACGCCGACCTGACCCACCGCCTGCAGGCGCGTACGGTCGAGCTGGCCCACCTGTCAGCCCGCATGGTGGAACAACACGAGGAGGAGCGGCGCCGTCTCTCGCGGGAACTGCACGACGAGACGGCCCAGGTCTTTTCCGCAGTGAAGATGGAACTCAGCGTCCTCCGCGACGGCGTGCCGGCCGTCACCGCCGACCGGCTGAATCACGTGCTGGCGATGGTGGACACCGGCATCCGGGGCATCCGAAGCGTGGTGCACTCGCTCCGCCCTTCCCTGCTGGACGACCTCGGGCTCCTGCCGGCGCTCCGATCGCTCACCACCGAGTTCGCCCAGCGGAGCGGTCTGGCCGTGCAACTCGAGGCTCCGGCCTCGGCGGCGGCGCTGTCGAAGGACGCCGAGCTGGCGCTCTTCCGCGCCCTGCAGGAGGCGCTGGCCAACGTGGCCCGGCACGCCGAGGCGCGCACCGTGACCGTCCGGATCCGGGAAGCCAGCGGCGCCCTGGAGCTGACGGTGCAGGATGACGGCCGCGGACTGCCGACCGGAGTCACCCCACAGGCCATCGAGCGGCCCGGGCATATGGGCATCGCCGGGATGCGGGAGCGGATCGGCGCCCTGGGAGGGACGGTCACGGTGGAGGCGCCGCCAGGCGCCGGGGTGCGGGTCCGCGTGGAGGTGCCACTGGACCCTGCGGCCCGCATCACCACTTCCGACAGAGGACCAATGGCATGACCGACGACGCACCGTCCATCCGCATCTTGATCGCCGACGATCACGCCATCGTCCGTGAGGGGATCCGCCAGGTCTTCCGCCAGGAGCCAGGATTCGAGGTGGTGGCGGAGGCGGCCACCGGCGCCGAGGCGCTGACGAAGGCGCGGGAGCACACCCCCGACGTCGCGGTGCTCGACATCACGATGCCGGGGATGACAGGCCTGCAGGTGGCGGCGGCGCTGCACGAGGAGCTCCCCGGCGTGCGGGTGGTGATCCTCAGCATGCACGACAACCCGGAGTATGTGCTGGAGGCGGTGCGGGCGGGCGCCCACGCCTACCTGCTCAAGGACCTGGCCGCCACCGAGCTCCGGGCCGCCGTGGCGGCGGTGCATGCCGGGGAGTCGTATTACAGCCAGAAGATCGCGGCGATGCTCACGACCGCGGTCCGCGGCGAACTGGCAGAGGCGCAGCGCGGGCAGGCGCTCGACGCGCTCACCGGGCGGGAACGGGACGTGCTGCTCGGCATCGTGAAGGGGGAGACCAACAAGGAAATTGCCGCGCGGTTCGGCATCAGCCACCGCACGGTGGAGACCCACCGCGAGAGCCTGATGCGGAAGCTCCGGATCCGCACGGTGGCCGGGCTGACCCGGTTTGCGCTAGAGGCGGGGCTGGACGCCGGCACCGGGTGAATCTGCGGATACTCGACCCTTCAGCACCCACCTGAGTCCAGACCTCCCGCAGTCAGTCGAAATAGCCAGTCACGACCATGACCCCAATCACGGCCCACACCGCCACCGCGGCCGAACCGATCACTAAACCCGCTGTCTTGATCTCGCTGGTTCCCCTCACTTCCACCGCGGCCACATCGGCCAATGCTACGCTCCGGGCAGGGGAGCCCTTCGAAGCCCCTTGAAGTGAGTCCCCGTATATGTGCGGCGACTTGAGGTTGAACTGTTCCCCGGTTCGGAGGGTAACCCGGACATTCTTGACCTGCATCGGCTCGGCCTGGAGCCCGGCGACTGGGTCGCCCATAACCTGGTAGCTGGTGCAGGCAGGGAGCGACACCACGAGCAGAAGTGCCGCGATCAGACGGGACCAATGCATGAACGCTTTCATGCGGTCATCCTCAGTAATACGAGTAGGTGACGCCCTCGAGCACGCAGGCATCGAGCGAGGCCTTGAAGAGCGGACCCCATCCATCGCGGTCCGTACCGTTACTCATTTCCGCCGCCGCGCAAAATGCCATCACGGTGACTGCCGCCGGATCGTCTTTGCGCATCTCAATCAGCCGAACTTGGGCCCGAGCCACGACCGCGGTATCCCCCTCCGCGGTGATGCCGCGCAGGTACCCGCCGTGCGAGTTGACGGAGGTGACGGAGGTGAGCTCGAAGCGCTCGCCGGTCCATTCGGTGACACGCACCTGCCGAACCGACTTCGGGGCGGCCTGAATGCCCGCCGAAAGGTCCGCCGCCACTTGGTAGAGACCACATGCCGGAAGGGATGCCGTGAGCAGGATCGCGGTGGTCAGCCAAGGGCAACGCATGCAGTCCTCCTCGTTCGAGACGAGGGAAGCATGGCGCCACGGGGTCAAGCAGGAGTCAAGCGCTCATTCCGGCGCTGAGGCTTCCTCGGCCAGGCTGGGGTCGATGCGGCCGGGCAGCATGTAGAGGACCGGCATGCAGGCAAAGAGGACGAGCCCGACCTTGGGCAGGAAGGCGCCGACCAGCGTGGCGGCGAGAGCCACCACGATGCCCATCGAGATCCGCTCGCGCACCACCTCGGCGACTTCGGGGGTGACCTCGTCCGCCACCAGCTCGTGGCCCACCGCGTGGTTCCAGTGCACGAAGTGCGACACCCCACCCAGGAGCAGCGTCCCGCCGTAAATGAGCAAGGCAGCCGGCTGCAGCGGATAGCGGGTCAGGAAGGCCGTGGCGAATGGGACGAACGCGACCGAGAGCAGGAAGACAATGTTGATCCAGAGGAGCGTGCGATCGACCCGGCGGATGAAGTGGAACTGGTTGTGGTGGCCGATCCAGATCATCCCCAGGATCATGAAACTCACCGCGTAGCCGGCGACGCCGGGGAGGATTCCACTGAGTGCGGCCAGCATGCCCGCTCCGGTGACCGGAGCGGGCAGCTCGGGGACGTGCACCCCGAGCACCAGCACTGTCATCGCGACTGCGAAGACGCCGTCGGCAAGCGCTTCGACTCGACGGGACTCCATCGGGGCCTCCGGAAGGGGTCGGAGGCGGAAATCTAACTCCGCCCCCGCCCGCGAGATGCCACCTCATTTAGGGTCATTGGAGGTTCACGGGCCGCAGCCTGAGGAGCAGACGCCGTTGCTATATGCGTTGCCGAACGCAACTCCGAGCAGCACGACGGCCGCGACGATGCCGATCACCAGCATCGCGGTGCTCGATCCGTCGGACTTCCGCACTTCCACGGTCCGAATATCGGTGACCGGGATGGTCACGACGCCCGCGCTCTGCTTGCCGCCGGACGCAGCCGTCCACATGGATCCGTACAGGGTGTCATTGGTCACCCGCGGCGAGTTGACATCGATTTGCGCACCGTCGGCCGTCGTGACGCGGACCTTTTCGACGGGTGTAGGCTGTGCGGTGAGCTGGGCCAGCGGCTGGCTGGTGACCTGGAAGCTGGTACACGCCGGCAGGTACGCCGCCAACAGCAACAGGGAAACGACGCGACGGAACGACATGTGGACCTCCGGTGAAGGGGTGCCGCGCATCCGGGCCGGCTGGAAAACCAGAATTCAGTTCCGCGCGGACCCGAAGAGACTTGCCGAAGCGGCCACGGTACCGACGATCAACGCGCCCCCGACCAGGAGGCCCACTGCCCTGGACGCGTGCGCTTTCCGAACGCGGGCCTCGCGCACCGCCCCGAGCGGCACCGACACCGGCCAGTACCCAGTGGAGGGGGCGTCAGGCGCGTACCCGAGGAGTGAATCTCCGGCGACATAGGCGCCCTGGAGGACCACCCGCTCCCCGGACACCAGGGTCAGACGCAGCTCCCCGGCGCCGGCATGGGCGTCCAGGTACTGGGGGAGGGGCGCCGTCACCACATCGTAGCTATGGCAGGCGCCGAGGGTCGACGCAAGGAGCAGGGTCGCAAGAGCTTGAGGGAACCGCATGACCGCCTCCAGTCAGGGTTGCGACTGGAGGTTGCGGCCAGGGGGTCAAGCCAGCGTCAAGTGGGGAGCCAGGGCGGCGGGGAGGCCGGCCGAGCCACTAGTGTTCGACGGGGAGGCCCGCCTTTTCCCAGGCGCTGAACCCGCCTTCGAGGTTGATCACATCGGTAATGCCTCGGGCTTCGAGGAGGCTCGCCGCGATCAAGGACCGCGTCCCGCCCTGGCAATGCAGCGCCACCGGCCGGTCCACGGGCACCTCATCGAGCCGGTCGAGCAGGTAGCCGAGCGGAATGTTCTGCACGTCCGGAAGATGGCCCGCCTTCCACTCCGAGTGGCCCCGCACGTCGAGCACCGTCACCTCACCCCGGCGGCGGAGCGCCGCGAGCTCCTCGGGGGTGAGAGTAGCGGTCCTGCCGTACGCCCGCCCCGCGCTTCCCCACGCCGCAATGGCATCCGCCCCGAACCACCCCGCCGTTCCGTCGAGCCCGATCAGCGACAGGTCATGCAACGTCTCGTCCAGGGGCGCGGGTGAATCCCCGCTCACCATCACGTAGAAGGGCCGGTCATAGGGCAGGAGCCAACCGGCCCAGGTGGTGAAGGAACGGCCGAGAGGAATGTGGATGGTGCCTGGCACGTGCCGCGCGGTAAACGCCTCGCCGGGCCGCGCGTCCACGACCATGGCACCCGCGGCGAGAAGCTCGGGCAGCCGCGCCGCGTCGAGCTTCGGCGGCCGGCGGAATCCGCCGAGGATCGGCGGGCCGTCGCGGTTGAGGCGCTTCATTTCGGCGAAGTACTTCGGGGGCTCCGGCTGGTCGGCCAGCACCTGCGCGACAAACTCCCCCTCGGAGCCTGCGCCGAACGCCCAGTTGAAGAGTTTCTCGTATCCGACGGTGCTCTGCGGCACCGCGCTCATCCCCTTGCCGCAGGCGGAGCCGGCGCCGTGGCCGGGCCAGACCTGCAGGTGATCCGGGAGCGCGCGGAACTTGGAGAGGCTGTTCCAGAGCGCGCGTGCTGCTCCGTCGGCGGAGCCCGCCACCTTCGCCGCCTTCTCCAGCAGATCGGGCCGGCCCACGTCGCCCACGAAGACGAAGTCCCCGGTCACAATTCCCATCGGCGCGGTGGCGCCCGCGGTGTCGGTCACCACGAAGGACAGGTGCTCCGGTGTGTGACCCGGCGTGTGGAGCACGTCGATGCGGATGTTGCCGACCATGAAGCGCGCGCCGTCCTTGAGGAGCACGGCCCCACCCTGCTTGCCGAAGGCGTACTGCCACCCGGGGCCACCCTCGTCGGAGAGGTACATGACCGCGCCCGTCCGGTGGGCCAGCTCCCGGGTGCCCGACAGAAAATCGGCGTGGATGTGCGTCTCGGTGACGTGGGTGATGCGCAACTCCTCCGCCTCCGCCGCGCGCACATACTGCGCGGCATCGCGGTTGGGGTCCACCACCAGCGCCTCGCCGGTGGCGGCGCAGCCGATGAGATAGCTGGTCTGGGCCAGGGTGTCGTCGTAGAAGCGCTGGAAGAACATGAGCGGACCTGTGTGAAGTGGGTCAGGCCTGACCGAGCAGGCTCTTGAATAGTATCGCTACGCTGACGACGACCAGCAGGACCGCGAATCCCTTGCGGAGACCACCGGGACTCACGTGCCGGCCGAGTCGGGTGCCGAGGAAGACGCCGACGATGGCGATGGCGGTGAAGGCCGCCATGATGCGGAGGTCGATGTCCACCTTGCCCCAATATCCGGCAAAACCGGACGCCGAGTTGAGGGCGATCACGCCGAGCGAGGTGCCGACGGCTTCCTTGACCGGCACGCCGAGGAGCAGCACCAGCGCCGGGACGATCAGGAACCCGCCGCCCACGCCCACCAGTCCGGTGAGGACGCCCACCAGGCCGCCGATCAAGGCCACGAGGACGACATGGGGCCGCGCAGGCGGGGCGGCGTCCGCGGGGCGGCCCCGCCACATGAACACGGAGGCGGCGAGCATGACGACGGCGAAGAGGACGAGCTGGGCGGTCGAAGGCACCAGGAGCGCCAGCCGGGCGCCGAGAAAGGTGCCGAGCATGGCGACCGGTGCAAACGTCAGCACTGCGCGACCGCTGAGTTCCCCGCTCCGGAGCCGGCCGAGCGCGCCGGCGGCGCTTGTGACGCCGACCACGGCCAGGCTCATGGCGATGGACGGCTTCACGCCGAAGCCGAGGACGTAGTGAAAGATGGGCACCGTGAGCACCGACCCCCCGCCGCCGAGGAGGCCGAGGGAGAGTCCGATGACGAGGGCGAGGGCGAGACCGAGGAGCGGCATGGGCGGGGAATCTAGCGCCCGGCGGGGGGTGTCGCACCGGGAGACCCCGCGGGACGGGGCATGGGGCCATACTATTAGGAGCGCGGCCCCCAGCCGGGGCCCCACGGAGGGACGCGATGACGGAACGGGAGGCGCCGGGCACGGTCCGGCTCGACAAGTGGCTCTGGGCGGCGCGGTTCTACAAGACGCGCGCGCTGGCGGTCGAGGCCATCGACGGCGGCAAGGTGGACGTCAACGGTCAGGGCGCCAAGCGGGCCAAGGCGGTGCGGGTGGGTGACCGGATCCAGTTCCGGCAGCCGCCATACGCGTGGGACGTGGCGGTGCGCGGACTCTCGGAGCGACGGGGCCCCGCCAGCGTGGCCGTGACGCTCTACGAGGAGACCGCCGAGAGCCGCGCGGCGCGGGAAACTATGTCGCTTCGGCTGAAGAGCCTGCCGCCGCCGCTCTTCCTCGACAAGGGGAAGCCGGACAAGAAACAACGGCGCGAAATAGATCGGCACAGGGGAAGAGATCGTTGAAGCGCGCCGGCGGAGCCGCGGGGCAGCGGGGCCGTGTCGGTTACCGCCCCCCTGCCCCCCTGCCCCGCTGCCCAGCGGCCCCGCCTATTCCACCCACGCCTCCCATCGCTTCCCCACCTTGACGGTGAATTCGTACCGGGTAGTGGAGTCCGGTGCGCCGGCGCCCAGAGCCAGGAGCGAGTCACGGAGGGGCTCGGGCACGAGTAACGTGCCGGGAAGGATAAGGCTGATCCGCCCGGTGATGCGCGCCGGCGCCGTCACGACACCCGCGGAGTCGCGCTGGGGCGGCGCGAAGTCCGCCCGGAAGTTGGCGGGAAGAATCAGATAGCGACTCCGATCGGGGTACTGACCCCTGAGCGCCGCCGGATCCAGCCCCAAGTCCACCGCCATCAGGCGGCTCGCGCGGGTGCCAGGGGGCACGCGCGGCGGCGGGCCGCCGTGATGCGGCGTGGGCTCGAGAGAGGGGCCGCCCTTGAGCGAGTCCCGCCGCGCCTGCTCTACTGCCACCCAGCGCTCCCACGCGGGCCCGGCCAGTTCCAGCACCGCGTATCCCACCCGTTCCCCGGCGAGCCAACGCGGGCCGCTCGCCGTGTCACCTTCGGCGGGGAGATCCTTGAACCCAAGCGCCTCGAGCCGCGCCCGATCGAACCAGGTGTCCGCCCCGTCCGGCCCCAGCGCCGTCTGCCACTCGAGGCGGAGGAGGAGCATCATCTCCGTTTCCTTCTCGGGCGGCATGAAGGCACGCGCCTCGCGCTCACTCAGCCGGACGACCGCGTCGGGATTGCCGGCGCGGTTCCGCGCCACGTTCACCAGGATCGCGCCGTTCGCCAGCAGGAGCACCGCCCCCGCTACCAGCACGCTGCGGTTGATCATTGGGCACCTCCCACGCGTGCCTGGACGCGCTTGAGCAGGACCATGACGCTCACCGCCATGCCGCCAAGCACCAGGAAGAAGAGCCAGTGCGGCATCCACTCCCACCACCAGTCCATCGCCTTGATGAAGAGGAGGATGACAAAGGCGGTCACCCCCGTGTAGGTCACGTGGTTCCACTGCCGCCGGATGCCGAGCCAGATGACCAGCGCCGCCGCGGCGAACCCGACGACCTGGTACACGGCCTCGACCCCCCCGGTGGTCAGCGGCAGGACGCTTCCCACGCCGGAGGCGGCGAGCAGGAGAAGCGCCCAGAAGAAGAGGATCAGCCCGAACGTCCGGTAGACGGCGCCGAACCCCTCCCGGAGCCCGGTGCGGGGCACGAGCCCCAGGGCGACCGCCGCCATCGCCGCGGGGAGCAGCGCTTCCCGCTGGACGAAGAGGTCGCCCCAGTAATACCCGCCCAGCGTCACCAGCGTGCCCGCCACCCAGAGCGTACCGCTCAGGAGCCCCGCCAGGAGGAGGAGGCGGAGCCCGTAGCCGTAGGCCAGGGCGCCCCCGAACGCCGCGAAAAGGAGGAAGGCCTGGTGGGACGGAACGAGGTTGTAGATGGAGCCGAGCATGACCACGTCCGTGGCGAACATGGCGAAGGCCACCAGCGCGGCGAGGCCCGCGAAGTAGAGCGTCTTTTCCCGGCGGGCTGCGAACTCGGTGAGCCCGAGCGCCAGGACGGTGCCGACGCCGAGGAGCCCCACCTGGGTCGTTGTGCCGAACGCGCCCCAGAAACGGTTGACGAAGAGGACCACCGCGATACAGAGCGCCAGCGCGCCGAGGAACGATGCGAGGCGGAGGCCGAGGGCGAGCTGTCGGCCGGATGTGGTGGTGGCGACGTCGTACTGGCGAGCGAGCTCGGCGAGGAGCGTATTGTGGTGGGCAGTGATGCGCTGGCGTTGGGCGTCGTCGAGGACGCCGCCCAGCTCACCCTCGAGCTGGGTCAATTCCTCCCGAAACGCGTCGATGCGATCGGCGCGTGCCTGTGCGGACAGGCGACCGGACATGGGACCTCCTCTAGGTCTGGGCCTGCTTCACGTAGATCTCGCCGCCCCGGCGCCGGAACTCCACCGACTTCTCCTCCAGCGCCGCGGCGTATTCCCGCACGTCCTGGGTGATCTTCATCGAGCAGAACTTGGGTCCGCACATCGAGCAGAAGTGCGCCACCTTGGCGCCGTCGGCCGGGAGGGTCTCGTCGTGGAAGGCGCGCGCGGTGACCGGGTCGAGCGCCAGGTTGAACTGGTCTTCCCACCGGAAGTCGAAGCGCGCCTTGCTGAGGGCGTTGTCCCACGCCTGCGCGTTGGGGTGCCCCTTGGCCAGGTCGGCGGCGTGCGCCGCGATCTTGTAGGCGATGACGCCGGCCTTCACGTCGTCGCGGTCGGGAAGGCCGAGGTGCTCCTTGGGCGTGACATAGCAGAGCATGGCGGTGCCGTACCAGCCGATCATCGCCGCACCGATGGCACTGGTGATATGGTCGTAACCCGGGGCGATGTCGGTGGTGAGCGGCCCGAGGGTGTAGAACGGCGCCTCGCCGCACCACTCGAGCTGCTTGTCCATGTTCTCCTTGATGAGGTGCATGGGCACGTGGCCCGGGCCCTCGTTCATCACCTGCACGTCGTGTTTCCACGCGATCTTGTTCAGTTCCCCCTGCACCTTGAGCTCGGCGAACTGCGCCTCGTCGTTGGCGTCGGCGATCGAGCCGGGCCGGAGGCCGTCGCCCAGCGAGAAGGAGACGTCATACGCCGCCATGATCTTGCAGATTTCGTCGAAGTGGGTGTAGAGAAAGTTTTCCTTGTGATGCGACAGGCACCACTTGGCCATGATGGACCCGCCGCGGGACACGATGCCGGTCATCCGCTTGGCGGTCATCGGCACGAAACGGAGCAGCACGCCGGCGTGTACGGTGAAGTAGTCCACCCCCTGCTCCGCCTGCTCGACCAGCGTGTCGCGGTACGCCTCCCAGGTCAGGTCCTCCGCCACGCCACCGACCTTTTCGAGCGCCTGGTAGATCGGCACCGTGCCGATGGGCACCGCGCTGTTCCGGAGGATCCACTGCCGGGTCTCGTGGATGTTCTTGCCGGTGGAGAGGTCCATGACGGTGTCGGCACCCCAGAGCGTGGCCCAGCGGAGCTTCTCGACCTCGTCCTCGATGACGCTCTTGACCGCGGAGTTGCCGATGTTGGCGTTGATCTTGACCGCGAACCCGCGGCCGATGATCATCGGCTCGACCTCGGGATGGTTGATGTTGGCCGGAATGATGGCGCGTCCGCGCGCCACCTCGCTCCGCACGAATTCGGGGCTCATCCCCTCGCGGAGCGCCACGAACTCCATTTCAGGAGTGACCTCGCCGCGACGGGCGAAGTGAAGTTGGGTCACCGGACCCCGCCCCTTATAGATCGGGCGTCGAAGCGACGCCGGGATCAGCTCTTCCCCGCCCCCGGTGGGCAGCGGGGCAGCGGGGCCGCAGGGCAGTTTGTGTACATCACGCTCCAGAATCCACGGCAAGCGCGGCGTGGGGAGGCCCAATCGGACATCGAAGCCCTGCGGGCCGCTGGTGTCGTAGACGCGGAGGGGGGGCTCGTTACCGGAAAGCACGATCTCCCGCACCGGCACGTGAATGCCGCGGCCACCCTCGAGGGTGACTTTGCGGGAGTTGGGAAAGGCGTCTGAAAAAGAAGAGGCAGTCATTGCCGCGCTCCCTTCGCCGGTATCAACCGGATCAGGTTCCAAGGGTATCGTCTCAATCCGTCGCGCCGACGTGCGCGGGGATGCCCCTGGCGGTGTCTCTAAGAGTAATCGGAATCCTGGGTAGGGGACAGAACAGCAACGAGGGAGGGTCGGAAGTCAGGGAAATTCGGAAAATTGCAATTGAGGGGTGCCGGGACACTCACCAGGCTGTTCTTCCGACCCTCCCTTACCTCCGGCCTTCCCTCGTTTCTGTTGTTTTCAGGCGCCCCCGGTCCACCTTGCCGAGGTGAGTGCGTGGAAAGTCGTCGAGGAACACCACTTCGCGCGGCGCCTTGTAGGGTTGCAGCCGCTCCCGGACGAACGCCTTGAGCTCCTCGTCGAGCCCCGGCCTCCGCTCGCCGACCACCACGAAGGCGTGGGGCTTGGTGAGGCCGTTCGCATCGA
>Ga0315273_10010602_pt1 | contig 11764 bp, 8 predicted proteins | sample YL17G02_0_MG_FD_205753 | JGI IMG/M metagenome (GOLD analysis project Ga0315273, IMG submission 205753) | Sediment microbial communities from Yellowstone Lake, YNP, Wyoming, USA - YL17G02_0 | ecosystem: Environmental > Aquatic > Freshwater > Lake > Sediment | place: USA: Wyoming | collected... | reverse complement strand
TCTTCCAGACCCGGCACATCCAGGGGCAAGTCGGTGAATGGAATATCGCCGAGCGCAGCACGGCGGAGGATAGACCGATACGTATCCAGCCTACGGCGCAGGCGTTCATATCGCCACGCCAGGATGCCTGCAATGGCAAGCAGAACAATTAGTAAACTACCAAGAACCCATTCCATCATGATCTGTCTTCAAGCTAATGCTGTGCAGTCTCCCCATGCGGTTATCCTTCGAACCGGTATCCGCCGCCGCGAACCGTAACGAGGCGTGTCGGGTTGGCTGGGTCGTTCTCGATCTTCTGGCGCAGCCATCTCACGTGGACATCCACCGTGCGGCTGTCGCCGATGTAATCCCAGCCCCAGACCCGCTCAAGGATGAACTCGCGGCTGAGCATCTGGCCTTTATGTTCCGCAAAAAAGAGCAGTAGATCGTACTCCTGTGGCTTGAGTTGAATAACCTGACCTCCCAGGGTTGCCTCTCGGCGAGTCTGGTCGATGGTCAGATTGTCGAAGGTCAACAGCTTGTGTTCCGTTTCAGGAGTCTGATTTTTGCCCAGCTCCTGGCGGACCATTTCAGTGCGACGCAGTTGAGCTTTTACCCTGGCTAGCAGTTCTCGCATGGAAAAGGGCTTGGTCAGGTAGTCGTCTGCGCCCACCTCCAGGCCGACAACTCGGTCGATCTCGTCGTCGCGGGCAGTCAGCATGAGGATCGGGACGCTCATTTCTTTGCGAAGGATTTTGCAGACTTCAAAACCATCCAGCCCCGGGAGCATGATGTCAAGCACGATCAGGTCTGGATGCCGGGCGCGTGCAGAGTCGATGGCCAGTCGACCATCACCAACAGCCTCAACCCGGTAACCTTGTTTTTCCAGGTTGTAGACGAGGGTTTCCTGTAGAGAAAGCTCGTCTTCAACAACGAGAATGGTCTCAGACATGGGTTTATCTTATCACAGTCGGTATCTTTGACATTAATAGTACATTGCCGCGCGAGTCAAGCCTGCAAGGAAGAGTGATGGCAGCATCAGTGTATTTCGGGTAAGGCTTGAAATAATCATAATTTGATCGATAGATCATCAAGTTGGCCCCTCTGCTCAAAACGCAAACCAGCCAGAAACTCCTCCAAATTCTTTGAATTCTGACTGGTTTCTACTAATTTTTGTGCCCCAAACGGGATCTGTTCCGAACCACACTCTTCCCTGGAATCAGAGGAAATAGTAGAAAATAAATTTTCTTCTGAAGAATCTACTTGAAACTTAGGGATTCGTCAAGGAATGCCAGTGTTACCTATATCATTGACCTTGTTTGACTAACCATAGTCCCCACATCGTAGGATCGAATCCTTCTGAGCTCACCGAAAATCGACACTTTGTTGACAATATTGGGTATCCTGTTTATTTTGAGAGAAATCACCATTGATTATCTTTGACTCATACTTTTTAATCATTCGCTTTTCCCAAACAAATCATCGAATGTTTTAATTTGTAAGCCAGTGAGTTCGATAAATCGGCGATGGACCCGCCTGTGAGCCTCCATACTGTTACGCATCGCTTCGGTTGCCTGGACGTTCATCCCCATTTGTTCTGCACCCTGAGTGAGCGAAATAGTCAGGTCGAGCAATCGCCGTGCACAGGCAATGACCTCGAATGTCTCGATCTCCTCCACAGGTTTTCCAGCATTGCGTTCATACCCTTGTAGAATCTGGTTGCGTGAACCAGGCCAGCCGTAGGCATGTGCAAGCACAAGCGTCCAGGCCAGGTCGAAGCGAGGATCGGTTACATCGAAACCGGTCCAATCGATGACCGTTGCGCCATCATTTACACTGACCAGGATGTTACCCGGATGAAAATCCTGGTGCACAGGCGATGGGCGTGCGCAAGCCAAATGAGTTCTCCGAGCGGTCACCCAATCCAGGAATGGGGACGCGTCCACTTCGGGGAAATTCTCCAGCACCCTGCATACCTCGTTAAGCCAGCGGTCAATGAAGAAATAAGGATCGGAAACCGGCAGGCTGTCATCAAATTTTCTCCAATCCATAGTGTGCAGTTGCACGAAGAGCCGGCAGAATTGGTCGATGAGTTCTGTCTGCTTTTCCGCTGACGCTTTGTCGAGCAGGTCCCACATATCATCTCCCTGCACGAATTCCATCATTATGAATGGTCTATCAACCGGCGAGTTGTCAGTTTCCAAAAGAAAAACTCGCGGTACAGGATAATCAGCCCTGTGTAACTTTTGCATACTGTTGAATTCCCATGCCGCCTTGGCTTGGTTGCCTGCCCCGGAATAGATGCGCCAGACCAATTCTTCACATATTCGCTGATTTGAACCATATTCAATGGTGAAGATGTAATTGTCACTTTCCCATCCATCACACAGTTTTTCAAGACGGGTAATGGTTAGGTTTTCTTTATCACCAAACTTTCCTTTCAGGTAATATTCAAGGATCTGATCTTGTTCATTCATCATTGTTTTTGTCCATGAACGGGGAATGACCAATGTTGTTGTTATTCATTTTATCCTTGAGCTTCCGAATACGAATCTCCGTGTCTTCACACTATTCTCGCAACCTCAGTAGCAGGTCTTATTACGATCTCCGCATCCTCAAGCTTATGCCTGTGAAAACCAGGCTCCAGCCAAACCCGAGAACAGCGCTCGTGATTACGGAGTAGGCAAGCTCAGGATGAATGACACGAATTCCTGTCCAGAGTGCTGATTCATTTACCAGAGGCACAACCAACAGCCACAGCAAGGCGACGCCGCCATACAATAGCACTACCAGGAGGAGGCGACCTACTCCCTTATTGTGCCTGAATCTCCAACTGTACGCAATACCAAGTAACATCAAGATCGGTGTCAACATAACGGCCCAATAGAGGAAGCGTACATGGACAGGCAAGGAAACAGCGCTTGGAGATTTACCGTTCAAAAGATAAAAGATACCACTTGCTATTGCATCAACCTGCCCCAACTGCTCAAAGCCGCTGGCGTTTGCAAGCAGGATATATCCCGAACTGCTATCTGGCATCAAAACGACTATGGAATGAAAATGACCAGTATCCCCGGCGTGTTGGATGATCGGTTTTCCATCTGCCGTACCAAGACCCCATCCCATAGCGTAATACTCATCACTCCCTGTGGATATTGCGGGAGCGTGCATTTCGGCAACACCCTGCGGAGAGAGGATGGATAGATCACCATAACGCCCATCGCTCAATTGGGCAATCATATAGTGGGTCATATCTTCGACACTGGCAATCAGATAACCCTCTGGAACGCAAGCGGGTGGTACAGCATAATCCCGTTTGAACGCATGGCCAAACATATAATGGTGGCCTTCAGATAATCCGTCAGCCAGCGCGGGGGTGGGAGATGTGTAGGAATGGAGCATATCGAGCGGACCGAAAATATGCTGATCCACATAATCGCCATAAGACTGCCCGCTGACTTGCTCAACAATCAGCCCGGCTATCGTGTAATTGAGGCCACTGTATTGATAAGTTGTCCCAACAAGCTGGGTAATATGGATGGTTTTGAGCCCGCGCACCGTTTCCTCCAACCCTTGCTGGCTGGCTAAAAAGCGATTCCCGTCTTTGGTAGAAATCCCCGAGGTGTGGTTAAGCAGATTGCGCACTGTGATATTTGCAGAAACCTCTTTGTCGGCCAGTTCGAACCACGGTAGGTATTTTTGGACTGGTGCTTCCAGGTCAATTTTGCCTGCTTCAACCAGTTGCATCACTGCCAGCGCGGTAAACGACTTGGTGACCGAGCCGATGTAAAAGGGGGTTTGTGGCGTAACGGCTCTCCCTGAAGAATCTGCAACACCGAAACCTTGCAGATGAACGATCTGACCATCCTGCACAATGCCCAGAGCCATCCCGGGAATACGCAGATTATTCATCTGCTCAGTGACGTAGGCATCAATGGCGGCAATATCTGTTTGAGCATGTTGTATCGGACTGGCGTTGGCATTTCCAATGGCCAGCCCAAGCATCAAGGTCAGGCAAATCAGTGTAACGAAAATTTGATTCCATTTGAGTGTGTTCATTTGAATCTCCTTTTTTGGAGGAGACAGTCATATTTTGAAATGACCGTCTCCTCCATATAAAGCCTTATTTTGATCTCTGTCTCACCAGGTACATGGCTGTGCAGATCACACTCCAACCTATTCCAAGAACAATTGCTATAGTTGAGGTATAGCCAAGTTCTGGATAAAAAACAACCAGCGATGTGATCGGCATCCTATTTTGTGCAGGACCCAATAGTATGAGTACGGTTGTGATATTCAACACCACTGTCAGAAGAACTCCCCAAACCTTCAGGCGATCTCGCTTCAGCCAGACAACAACCATGCCCAATACCTGTAACAGCGGGATGGATAAAATGCCCCAATAGCCAAGCTGGCTGATGAAAGGCACGGATACAGGAGCTCCATCTTTACCATTCAATAAGTTGTAAACACCAAATGCAACCTTATCGACTTGTGATTCCTGGCTGAAACCACTTGCATTGGCTGTCATAATGATCCCAAGATTGTCTTCCGGGAACAGAATAATCGATGCATGGAAGCGACCATCATCACCATTATGATAGAAGATTGTCTTTCCTTCGATCTCACCAACAAACCAACCCATGGCATAATTCCCATTTCCGGCTGGAATTGCTGGAGCATGTAGTTCGGAAATCCCCTGTGGTGACAGAATTGACGATTCACCATAATGCCCTTCATTCATCTGGGCAACTGCATAATGTGCCAAATCTTCAATACTGACGATCAAAGCTCCGGCGGGAAGGTTGGCTGGTGGCATGGGTCCATCATTGCTAAAAACATGGCCGAACATGTAGATGTGCCCGTCAGGCAATCCGCCAGCCCGCGCGAGTGTGGGGGATGTGTATGAATTGCGCATATCAAGAGGCGTAAATATATGATGAGTCGCATAATCAGCATAGGACTGGCCGCTAACCTTCTCCACGATCAATCCCGCGATCATGAAATTGATGTTGCTGTATTGAAAAGTGGTCCCAACAGGCTGGGTGAGTTTGATCGTATCGAGGTTTCGTACCGTCTCCTCCAATCCCTTCTGGCTGCGCCAAAAGAGATTTCCATCTTTGGTTGAGAACCCCGAAGATTGGTTTAGAAGATGGCGCACTGTGATCTGTGCAGAGGCTTCCTCGTCAGCTGCCGTGAACCAGGGCAGGTAGGTCTGGACAGGTGCATCCAGGTCGATCTTTCCTTCTTCCACCAACTGCATCACTGCCAGTGCAGTGAACGACTTGGTAACAGAACCAATTCGAAAAGGGGTTTGCGGCGTAACCGACCGCCCGGACGAATCGGCAACACCAAAGCCTTGCAGATGGGTAACCTGGCCGTCCTGGACAATACCGAGCGCCATCCCGGGAATGCCCAGGTTAATCATTTGTTCATTGACATAAGCATCAATGGCGGAGAAATCCGATTCCTCCGATTGCGTTGGGCTGGCTTTCACATTTCCTATGGTCAACACAAGCATCAGGGTCAGGCAGATCAAGATGAAAAATTTTCTATTACTGATAAGTGTGTTCATGAGTGTCTCCTTTTTTTATTCAAAAAATTTGAAATGATTATTAATAGTTAGAGCTGATCAATTCTGAAGGGCTTCCACAATCTCTCGAATGGCATCAATCACCAGGTAAGGTTGATCGAGTTGAATGAAGTGACTGCTCTGTTCTGCGGTGACCTGTTTGCTATCGGACGAAAGCGCTGCCAGCTCTGATTGTTCAACCTGAAGTTCCTTCCATATATTTTGATTTTCGGAATCCGATAGGAGTGGAATTGCATCCCAGCGCCCTGCGCTAAGCACAATGAGCGGCAGGTTTCCAAAACTGGTGATCTTCAGGGCGCGTACTTCAGCGGAACTCTCCTCTATAGCTTTCATTTCGGCAAGGGACATCTCAAAAAAACCGGTTGTCGCCGTTATTGCCTGATACTGTGCGTAGGCTTCAACGGGAAGACCCGGGTTTGGAATGGTTTGCGGTACCAGCGCCATCATACCGGTTGAACTCAGTACCGAGAACAAATGAAATTGTCCGGCGTAATCCTGATTCAATTTCGTCAATTCCGGGAGACGGGCAGGCCGCTCTTCATGGAATGAATCCACCAGTACCATCCCGACCACTTCGTCCGGATTGTTGTGGGCATAGACACGCACGAGCATCCCACCCAGGGAATGCCCGACCAGCACGTACGGTCCTTCGACATTGGCGTTGACCAGCAAGGTTTGCAGTTCTTCCACCTCCACAATAGCCGTGCGGGGATGAGGGCTGGGCTCACTCCAGCCATAACCGGCGCGATCATAAGAACAGACCCGGGTTAACTGGGCAACTTCTGGTTGGACTTGTGCCCAAAAGAGTGAGTAATTTCCCATGCCTGCTTCCAGAATGACAGTGGGGCTCCCTTGCCCTGTGCAGTTGATGTGCATCTTGTACCCGCCCACATCCACCAACTGGCCGGGAGCCGGATATTTTTTAGCCAGGTTGGATTTTGCGATCACACCCGCCGTGAGCATGACGAGCGTAAGGATGATGACGATCAACATCAAGATGGAAAAGATTCGGGGAATTTTAGTTTTCATGATTTGCTCCTTTGAATGTGAAACGACTTGTTTATGTTCTCATTCTATTGACAAACAGGAAATCTAATAACTGTCTCGTTTGACATTTTTCTCCTGTCTCTTTCAAGCAACATACCTGTCCATTTGGAAAGGTATGTTGCTTGATTCCATTTTTAGAGTTGACAGTTACTTTCACATAGCGAATGATTGTTACCTCTGTTGCTCAATATAAGCACCAGGGTCAGGCAAATTTCCATGACGAAAAATTGATAGGCTTTAAGTTTGTTCATGGGAATCTCCATTTATGGTCTGAGTCAACTGACTTTCGCCAAATAAGGTTTTCGTTTCAGCAACTGTTTTGCACCATAGCCTTTGGATTGCTTGTTCCATCGCAACCAGCCCGTCAATCGGTATACCCAGTGAGGGATGACCGGTTTTCCCAAAATCTCCTGAGCCGCTTGTGGGATTGATTCTCCCTGAGCTAATGCTTCGGCCGCTAGTTCCAGCGCTTTGCGCATCATGATGGTCATGCCGCCCAATTGCGCCAGCGGCACCCCGGCGATCATTTCGCCGCCACCCAACGATAGCGAACCAGCCCACTCGAACCCGGCTTGCCGCGCGAACGTTTCGCATACTGCCAGCGCATTGACATTATGTTGCGCTTCAGGGAAGCCACAATTCCCGATCGCAGTGAACAACTGTCGGTGGGTTCGATCGCGTCCCTGGCGTTGCACTGCGATCCGTTCGAGGGCTTCGATCACCGGGGCAGGCAGGGTATCCACATACAAAGGGAACGCCAGAGTCACCAGGTCAGCCGTATCCACCGCATCGAATAGAGCCTGCATCTTTTCCTGGGAGCGTAAAACGGTATGAAGGTAAATCGTTTCGGTTTGGATGGAGTGCGCACTCATCTGCTCGAACAAATGGCCACCGAGTGAATTCGAGGTGCTCTTGCGCGTTTTGGGACTGCCCACCAGCAGAAGTGCGCGCTGAATTTCAACCGCCCCAATACCTGCTACATTACCTCCCGACAGTTCTAAACGCTGAGACTTGCGCCCGCCCTGGAGATCGTTCAGCCATTTCTGCACCGATACCTGTAACTCAGTGTCCGAGTGACTTGCCAGCACAACACCACTGACAGATTTTTCAGCGTGATAGTTGAGGGCATTGCGGTGAGCAAGGTGCCGGAAAACAGTCTCAGCACGTGCGTCAGGCGTATCCATCCAACCAATGACCATAAGGTCGGGATGTTTCTGATAACGTTTTTGGTGATGTGTCTCACCTTCAACTTGAGTGAAGAACGGTGAGATGTTTTGAATCTGGTGATCCACCATTTTCTTCAGCGTTGAAGAATACCCGCCAAACGTTACCGGGGTGAGATAGACCATCAAATCACTGGCGATGATCGCCGCAGCGAAGACGCGGTTATCATCGTCCACGTTGCATACGCCGGGGGTGCGGATCCAGCAGAAGAAATCGCCGGCGCAGTTGCCGATCTTTTTATCACACAGGGCAATGTGTTCTACTTCCCAGCCCTGGGCTTGTAATTGTGCCGTCAGTGAGGTGCGAACGCGAACGCCTGTTTTGTCGTTTGATTGTGAACCATCGAAAAGAATTGCTTTCATGGGAAATCTCCTTTTGGTTTGTGCTGACGAAATGAACTTATCTATGCATCATTCTATAGTTTTACAGGTCGTCTGCTAACTGTCTCTTTAGACATTTTCCACCTGTCTCTTTTGAACGAAATACCTGTCCGATTGGACAGGTATTTCGTTTGATATCTAAACTTTGCTTTATAGTGTAATGGCCGCTTAGACCTGTTCAACGCGCCGTGCGAATAACGCCCGGGCAACGACGATGATGAACCCAATCAAGCAGACCCATTCAAACCAGCGACCAAATGCCGTGTAGATCGTCGCCACATGCTGCGTAGGAACCTGGGCAACCATCGTTCGGTCAGTCGAGCCGAAGAAGTCGGTCTGGGCGAGGACACGCCCGTAAGGATCAACGGCGATTGAGAGGCCCAGGTCGGTTTGGCGCACGATGGACATGCCGTTCTCGATGGCACGGAACACGGCCATCTGACTGTGGAGCGGGTCAATTTCAATCCGGTCTCTACTGGGAATCAGCATCAGGCCGGTGCCGTTCTGCCCCGCCTGTCGGATGACAGCAGGATAATCTGCGTCCCAGCAGATCACGCCCGACAGCACGCCGAAGGGCGCAGCCACGGTCTGCAACTTTCCGTCGCCAAGCAGCGTGCCTTCCATGATATTGCCGCCGTACTTGATGTGCTCAAACCGGACCGCTCCGGCCGGGTCGATCAGCAGCAGCTTGTTCTCCCACTTTCGTCCCGGATCGGTGTCTGCGACAAGCACAGTTAAGGCCAGGTAGATCTCATTCTGACGGGCGACTTCCTGGGCGCGGGCGATGAGTTCCGCCTCGTCCGCGCCGAATTTGGTTCCGGAAAGGCCGACGGCCTCATCCCAGACCACCACCTGGGCGCCGGCCTGGGCCTCGCGCACGGTCGCAGCGAAGTAGGTCTCCCAGCGCGCTACGGCTACCTGCCGGATGACCGCCAGGTCCGACGTCGCGTCGATGACTTTGCTGGCTTCGGATTGCGATTGGGCAATGATCCCGGCTACCCGGACGGTTTCGCCAGAGGGCGCTGCGTTCAGGCGCAGGAAACCAAAGCCATACACGGCGGCGAGGACCGCCCCGAAGGTAGCCAGGCCCCGGAGCAGTGACCCGCCCTGCGCCCGGTTCTCCCAGGCCCAGTTGGCGACCGAAGCGAACCAGCCCATCAGGAAGGTGATCCCGATCATGCCGGTCACGGAAGCGAGCTGCATGAGCGCCAGGTTCCCGTACTGGGTGAAACCAGTCGCGCCCCAGTCGCCCACCGGGTTGGTATGGATATTCACGAATTCGAGGGTCGTCGCCGCCAGGGGATAGACCAGCGTGCGTGCGAAGCCGGTTAGCCGCGCGCCTGCAAGTCGGTCGGCGAGATAGGGCAGACTCCACAACAGTCCGTAGAAGATAGAGAGGGTGGACATGAACACTAGCCCCCAAGTGCTTGCCCAGTCGGTGCCAAAGCCGATGAGAAATGCCAGGGTGTAGGCGACGATGACGAGCGGGTAACCGCGCCAGCCCTTGTGATCCCGCGCGTAGCGCATTATGAGAACTGGTCCGATCCAGGCAGCGAGCGGGAACAACCAGCGTCCTGCTGAAAAGCCCACCAAGAGGGTACCTGCCAGCAGCAGGAGTAGCGATGAAAATTTATTCAATCTGGTTTTCATTTTATTTCTCCTTTGGGTGATTTATAAGATTGAGTATTGTTATTCTTATCAATATTCTATTTATTCATGCAATTCTTGAAACCTGTCTCTTCCTGCATAATCCACCTGTCTCTTTTAAGCAAAACACCTGTCCATTTGGACAGGTGTTTTGCTTGTGGATTAGAAATTAGATCTCTTTGTTCATTTCTTGTAAATTATCCAATGTACCAAACTTGCTCACCGTTGATGATCCTGGTTATCAAATCCGGGAAATCCTCGATGTTCAACGGCTTGGCAATGGCTCCATCGAACCCGCCGCTCTTAAGGAGTGATACTTCTTCGTTTGTCACACTGGCGGTCAGAGCGATCACCTTGCAATGTTCAAACTGAGGGTCTTTTCGTAACATGGCTAATAATTCAACCCCTCCATAAGGTTTCATTTGAATGTCCAGCATAAAAACATCCGGTAAAACGCCGAGTTTCTTCACCTGCTGAACAAAATCACTGCGGCTTTGCAAAATATGAAGCGTTGGCAACTTCATCACTCTTTCGACGACCATCTTCATGACGAAGATGCTGTTTTCGTCGTCCTCAACATAAACGAGAATGGGATTTTTAATGTTCATGGTCAATATCCTTTATTGTTTTATTTGCGGGTGATAGGGCAAACTAAAGAAAAAAGTCGTCCCTTCACCCAATTGACTCTCCACCCACAATTTTCCGCCGTGAGCTTCAATCAAGCTGCGGGAAATTGGCAGCCCTAATCCGGTGCCTTGGGTGTGTTTAAGATCATCAGTTACCTGGACAAAAGGCTCGAATATAAGTGCCTGCATTTCCTGGAGAATTCCTGGGCCAGTATCCATTACTGCAAAGATAAATTCATTTTCTTTCTTTTTCGCACTCAGGGTGATACTGCCGTGATCTGTGAATTTGATGGCATTGGAAAGCAGGTTCAACAGCACCTGGCGTATGCGGCGCCGGTCACAGGCGGTCAAAGGTAGGTCTAGATCGACATCCTTGATGAATTGGATGGGTATTTCCAACTGGGAATTCTGTTTTTGCAACAGGGGCTCAGCCATGCCAACTACTTCATTGATCTCCTCGTTCAGATTCACATCCTCCTCAATGTACAGGCTCAATTTTCCAGCCTGGATCTTGCTGATATCGAGGACGTCGTTGATCAATTGCAACAGGTGCCTGGAACTGTTCAAGGATGTTTCCAACATGGTTTTCTGTTCATCCGTTATCGGTCCAGCCACACCCATGGCGATCAGTTGGCTGAAATTGATGATGGCATTAAGCGGCGTGCGCAATTCATGGCTCATGCTGGCCAGGAACTGGCTCTTCATCAAGTCAGTCCGTTTCAATTCCTGTGCGGCAATTTCAAGGTCATGGGTCCGTTCTTCAACTTTGCTTTCGAGGTTATTGATAAGATCACGCAAGCGGACTGTCATACTGCTCAAACTGCCTGCCAGCACCGCGATCTCGCCTTCAAGATCAGTCTGGTCGATAGTGGCGTCCAGGTTCCCTGAGCCAATTTGATCGGCAAAGTTTGCCAATGTTCTCAAGGGTTTGATCACCGCCAGGATGGCCACTCCGCTAACAATAGAGGTGATCAGAAGGATGACTGAAAGCTGTAAGAATATTGATTTTGAAAGAGAGTTCAGCGTGTTTTGAACAGCCTGGTTATTTTTTACAATGACCATGACCGTGTCTTGACCTGGAATGGCTGCATAACCAATGATTTGCCCGGCATCACCATTATCGATGCTTCCACTATCGATGGAGAAAATTGTTTGCAGGATCTCATCGGTAAAGTCATTCCCAGCAAGAGACCCAATCTTCTGTTGGTTGGTATGAGCCAGGTATGTGCCGTCCTTTCCCAGGATGAAGGCAATTTCTTGAGTACCTT
>Ga0315273_10010601_pt1 | contig 11764 bp, 8 predicted proteins | sample YL17G02_0_MG_FD_205753 | JGI IMG/M metagenome (GOLD analysis project Ga0315273, IMG submission 205753) | Sediment microbial communities from Yellowstone Lake, YNP, Wyoming, USA - YL17G02_0 | ecosystem: Environmental > Aquatic > Freshwater > Lake > Sediment | place: USA: Wyoming | collected... | reverse complement strand
TGTATTATACAGGATTTGATCCTTATACAGGCAAAAAAGTATATGTGGCAAGGAGTATCGATGATAAGCGAAGACAGAAAGAATATTTCTTCTGGTATAAAAAGGAGGAAAGGCACAAAGGCGCAGGAGCGCAACGGCGCCAAGGATGAAAAGGATTGCCACGCCCTCCTGCACGCCTTCGCCAAGGCTTCGGCGTGGGCACTCGGGCTCGCAATGACAGTTAGTTGATTCTGTAAATGGGAGCTAAGCGACGAAGCAATCCTATGATCGCAAGTTGAGAGCCTGCTAAACCAAATATCTTACATTCTTGCCTGTCTTCAAAGCATAATCAATTTCACTCCTTGTTGAGGAGCCGATATAACCACTCACATTAATTACAAAGATTTCATCGGCAAGATCAATCTTCCGTTTATGCATATCGTCAAGCATCATTTTTGTGTCTTCAGACCAGACTTCGTTGTCGCCTGCGTGACCGAACAAACCAACGCTTATAACAATATTTCCTTCAAGGGTCAGTCGTTTCTGTTCAGCGATAAACTCATCCCTGAATCTGGTGCTTCCGCAAAGGGTGATTATTTTATATTTACCGATCATTGTCCTCAAATCTAACTAAAGATTTCGGAAAGAAAAATCCGCAATTCCGGAGAGCAATTCTGAGCTGTTTCTTGAAGAGACCCATCTGTTTGGAATCAGAAACAGGTTCTTTGCTGACCGGATCCTTAAATATGAGCCTGGTTACTTTCCTCCCTTTTAATTTTCGGAAATGCCTGTTGTATTATGACTTCATATTATTTATTCTAAATCACAACGAGCTGTTGAGAGGTTACACTTTGTATCTTGTCTTTTGTTTTTCCTACCTCAATATACAATTTCCCAGTAGCACCCTTCCACTTTTCCAGAAGGCTCTGAAATATGGATCATCAGTAATATAAATGACTTCACCTGAGCCGATTTTTTCGGTGCCTATCACCAGCGTATTTTTAATCTTGTCTTTATATTTAAATCCTGCGAAACCAGAAACCGGATCTTTACCAAGGATATAGCCAATATTGCTTCCGGTTGCCAGGAAGGGGTAACCAGCGGTTCGTTTCATAATAAACCATTCTTTACCCATGCCAAATGAATATGGGTGGGTATCATCGAGTTTTACTTTATAAATGCTTCCTGCTGAACGTTCGGACAAACTGTATCTTCTTTCATTCTCATACTCAAATTTCTTAAGCAGTGTAGAATCATCACTCTTTATTTTCTTCTCGGTCACTTTCTGCTCCGCACTTTTTGTCTCGATAGCTTTGGAAAGAGAAGTAGTTTTTTCACCAGCGAAAATGGAGATAGCGTTTTCGATGGCAATTATCCTGCCTCCTCTTTTAACATAGTCAATAATTGTGTCTTTAAGTTTTGAATAGTTGCCTGAAGTCAGAATCAGAACTTCATAATCCTTAAAATCAACAGTTTCTGCGTTACTGGTATTTATAAGGCTTACAGGATAATTCAACTCTTTCTCAAAGAAGTACCATAATTCACCCACCGAGCCTGACGAAGTGCCATCACCACATAACAAAGCAACTGATTTCTTTTTCATAAGTGGCGAATTTGCTGAACCAAAGTCCTTACCACTATCTACCAATCCGGTACTGGTTGATATCAGACTGACCTGACAATCATTAGCTGCATCTGTTACAGTTTTGTCAAAGTCAGTCTCAAGATGTTTGTTATCACCACGAGCGATTATGATGCTTCCCCGGTTAAAATTGGTGCCGTTTAAAACAAATGGTTTCAATGAGTACCGAAGCTTGACATTTTTTCTGTAGAGTGCTGCCATAATCTTCAGTTCATCAAATCCGAAATAATTTACAACATAGGCATAAGCTTTTAAACCGATCATTTCATTGATAATTTTCTTCTCTGCCACTTTAGTAGTATCAGGTGCGATCTTGTCAGGAATAGCATAGGCCTTCAGATTATAAACATACGGCAAGGCCCATGCAGTCAGATCATAGCTTATAGAATCTGTTGACCTTGTGTCTGGTTCGAAAAGTGCCTGCATAAAATGAGACTGTGGCTGATATGCACTTATCAGGATATCTCCTTTTTCAATTGTAACTTCCCCGTCTTTATTTGAGTTGTACTCGAATCCCTTATATTTTTTACCCGCGTTTCCGGCATAACTGTATCTAATCTGGTTTCTGTCAAAAAGTTTCAGGAGGCTGCTTATATTTGATTTTTCGTTAGATCCTTTGATGATCACCGATTTATATCCGAATAAAGGATTCTTCATACTCTCTTCAAAGTATTTATTAAATTCTGAAAGCAGTTTTTCTCTGTTTTCATATGACACTTTTATGGTAGCCATCGAAGCTGTAAAATGGCCATCAATTCTATCTTTCAATGTCAGGGTATCGCCAGATTCCAGTTTATAAGCGAGGCCCGACGGACCTCCTCCTCCCTGCTCGTAAGTAAATCCTATTGCTCCGTTAAAAAGAGGCCATGTGTCGCCATAGCCTGGATAGAACAGGTCAAAATATTCCCTGGTAAAATAGAGTTTGAATTTTTCGTTGAAAAGAGCGGCATTTCCGTTTCCCATTAGTTTATGAAACTCACGCTGCCATGGAGTGATCACATTATTCCATGGATCTGCACCGGGTGCAAAAAAGAAGGTCGATTCAACTCCCATCTCATGAAAATCTGCATGAACCTGAGGCATAAACTGGTTGTAAAGAATCAGCCGTTGCTGAGTCTCCTTCTGCGTTTGCCAGGTCCAGTCGCGGTTAAGATCGAACCAATAATGGTTTGTACGCGCGCCCGGCCATCCCTGGTTATGTTCCCATGATTTCCCGTCAGGATTAAGAATACTATTCATGGATGTTCTGTATCTGTTTGCATACAGATCATGTCCGTCGGGATTCTGGCATGGATCAATTACAATTATGCATTCCTTAAGATATTCCGAAACATCCTGGTAAGAACCGCTTACAAGCGTATACAACACTTTCATGGCAGCTTCCATACCGACAGCCTCATTGCCATGGACATTATAAGCCAGCCATATGAATGGAAGCTGTTTTGGGGTAAAATCTCCTTTTGATAAGCCGGTCTTTATAAGATTGTTCTTTCTGTATTCTTCAAGACTGGCAAGATTTTCTTCACTTGAGATAAAGCATACTCCGAGTTGACGACTTTCATTTGTTGTGCCATATTCGCGATATTCTGCCAGCGGTGAAATTTCTGCTATATATTTGAAATAATCAACAGCCCTGTGATGGAAGGTGAACTGCGTTCCCAGTTCATATCCCAGAAATTCATCAGGCGATTTTATAATCTGTGACTGGACTGTGGAAATAATTAATATGGTAGCAAAAGCAACCAGGAAGGTCTTTTTCATTTTGATAGGATTGGTTTCAGGGGGTTAAATATAATCTTTTTTCAAATCCCTGTAAAAATATTTCAAGCTGCTTTTAAAGAGGTTATTAAACGTGGAAATATGAATCCAACCTTTTCCCTTTCTTCATCCTGTAGTGTACAAATAGAAGAACAAGTGCAATAGGAAGAATTGATACTGCCACTATAGCTGACCATCGGATATCAACTGCATTAAAAAGATATTTATCAATGAATACTTCAGAAACAATGCAAAACCCTGAGAGTACCATGAAAGCAGCAGCAAGAATGTTGAATCCTTTAAAATGGGCTACTTTCTCAAGTAAGATGATTATGCAGACTGCAGCAAAAAAGGCAATTGTTAATGGCAATCCGATTCCATAGAACCAGTTAACGGGTGGTGAAAAGAGATCAAATAAGAAAAGCATTGCAAGTATGGTGATAAGTAACCCCGGAATAATTATGAAATATTTTCTGAACGCCAACAGTATCAAAGTGAGACAAATCCACAAAGCAAGAATTGAAGTGTCTGCAAAAAGTGACCAGGAAAGACTTTTGCGAATAACAAGATCGACAATAGTACAAACGGTTGTTCCTGAAAAAGATATTATTCCGGATAGTTCCCAAATATGTCTCCTGGTCTCTTTTTTATGTAACAATATAATATCTGAAGGGTAATATTCAGAGTGATCACTTGGTTCACTGATTTCTGCCTCTGCACTTGTAAATCCGCAAAGAGGACAGGAGGTTAATTCCTCTTCCAGTTCTACCCCGCAGTTTGCACAATATTTCATATTAAAAAAATATTTACTTATTATTCAGTACTTTAACAGGTATTCCTGATCCCGTCAGATGTCTTAAGAAATGCATTTCAAGTCTGGTCGATCCGGATATATTGCAAAAATTCAGTCTCAGTAGATTTCTGAAAGTTACCATTCCGCAACTAATTTTTACGTGAGTATTGGGAGGGGTTGGCACGACTTCAAATGAATCGATCAGATTCTCCATCTCTTCGGGTAATTTTACAGAGCCGAGGTTTGTCATAATACCTGAACACTGATTTGATCCAAGCCTTCTGTAAACAGCCGATATGGCCATAGATTTTATAAAAAGAGGAAGTACCCTGATAAAAAGACTTTTTTCATGACCTACATTTTGCGATAAGAACCTGATGATCTGTTTCACATCGGCTCCGGTCTGCAATTGATAATTGACAATTTTAAGTATCTCATTAAAGGAGTAGACCCCCAGTCTCAGATCAATTTCAGGCAGAACAAAGAGCGAAAAATTTCGCATAGTTTTACTGGGAAATTTTTTCCTGAGGTTTACCGGGACTTCAATACGCAGGACCCCTCTATTTTGTTTTTTCACTTTCTCCTTCTCTTCAAGATAAATTTTCTGAAGGGAGAAAAGATAAACAGAAACAACATACTCTGTGACAGATACATTATAACTCTTTGCGATCTCAAGAAGTTTATCAAGGGCAATTTCAGACCGTATTACCTTCAATCGCGGCTTTTCATTAAGGCTGAAAGGGAGATGCCATGCTCTCGTCAGTTTTCCGGGAGGTGGTATTCTTTTTCTGAAAAATCTATTATACCCATCTTCCATTTCGCCTTCAGTTATCGGACTTTCAGGTAAAATAATTCCTTCAGTTGAATTGATAATCTGGCCATTTAATCTGAAATATGTGTAGAGCATTGACTTAAGATATTCAAATGCACCACCGCCATCGGTAAGGATATGAATAAACTCAACAGATATTCTGTTCTCTTTGACCAGAATCCTGTAAAGTGGTTCATTTTTTCTTCTGGCTGCAAATGCCGTACATGGTGTTTCTTCTTCTGTCTGAATGCGTGGAAGCTGGCAGTTATATTCGAGATAGTACCAGAATAATCCGCTTCCGAGCGATACGCTGAAATACGGGAACCGTCTGGAAGTAATTTCAACCGCTTCCCTGATTGCAGAAAACTTTACCGGTTTTTTAAGAAAGGCTGTTATTCTGAATACTGATGTCAACTCGCCAGACATTATTGCCGGGAACAGTTTGGCTGCATTGTCAAGTTTTAACCACCCGATCTCCTGAATAGATTTAGTATCGATCTCCTTTCCCTTCATTTAATAATACAAAAATACAAATTGTTTATCAATATCCCGATGAGTGATATTCAGCAATCTGGATGATTTCATATTAAAAATACCTATTTTTGCCTTCCTGTTTTTAAATATTTAGAATTTAATTATAATAATCATGAGAAGATCAGCAATTCTTCAAAACCTCGTTTTCCTGATCTTATGCCTGACCATTCTGTGTAATACGGCAAAAGCACAGATGCATCAACATGAAGCAAACCCTGTTGCAATCATAGGATGGACCGATGACACACACTATCAGTTCCGCAATTTCGATTCAGATAAGAATATAGTAATTCAGAGCGTTGATATTAAAACCGGGAAAGGGGTTATTATTCCTCAGGTAAAATCAGAACGGGAGATTTTAACTCAGTCTCTGCCCGCCGGAATAACATTAACTATGAATGATGTGATTAGTCCGGATAAGAAAAGTGCTCTAATCCTTAAAGATAATGATCTGTTCTTTTTTACTGAAGGTGATAAAGAATTGAAACGATTAACCAATGACAATACCATTGAAGTAAATGCAAGGTTTTCGCCAGAAGGTAAGAAAGTAGCCTATACAAAAAACAAGGATCTTTATATATACGACCTCAGTGCCGGTAAGGAGATCAGACTTACTTTTGATGCTTCAGATAAGATATATAATGGTTATTCTTCATGGGTTTATATGGAAGAGATACTTGGTCGTTCGAGTCATTATGCTGCATTCTGGTGGTCACCTGATGGAAACAAATTAGCGTACCTGAGAACTGATGAGACTGATGTCCCAGTTTTTACTCTGAACAGGTTAGATGAACCTGATGGTATTCATGGACTCGTTGAAGCTACACCATATCCTAAACCCGGAGACCCCAATCCAAAAGTAAAAATGGGGATAGCTGACATAGCGACCGTTAAAACCGTCTGGGTAAAAACCGACTATAATATTGACCAGTATATAACATGGCCATTCTGGACGCCTGACAGCAAAAGACTTGCAATACAGGTAGTTAATCGAGATCAGAATGATCTCAATATCATTCTGACTGATCCGGAATCAGGTGATTTTATTAAAATCTACAATGAAAGCAGAAAGACATGGGTCGAATTTCATAAGGATATTTACGTGATGAAAAACAGTTCCGGCTTTGTTGTCAGAAGCTGCAATAATGACTGGGAAAACCTTTATTATTACGCATGGAATGGAACCCTTCTTGCCCGGCTTACAAATTATAATTTCAGGGTAACAAGCATCGACAGAGTAGATGAGGATATGAAAGTGGTATATTTTTCTGCAACAGGACCTGAATCAACGGATAGTCATGCATTCAGGGTCGGGCTTGATGGGAAAAACCCGTTGCAGTTAACTGCCGGAAATGGTACTCATAATGTAAGTATTTCGCCTAAAGGAACATACTTCATCGATACCTGGAACAGTATAACGAGTACCGGGTCGATTATTGCATATAAGAAAGGTGGTAAGGTATTAAGAGAGATATATAAATTCGAACAGTCTGTTTATGACCCTGCAAAGAATTCAAAACCGGAAATGGTTAAGATCATGACATCCGATGGGCTTTTCAATATGCCGGCAATCATTACATATCCTGTTAATTTTGATCCTTCAAAAAAGTACCCCGTGATTTTTGAAATATACGGAGGCCCTGATTCCAAAAATGTCAGTAACATGTGGCAGGGAAATAACCCCTCGTGGAATTCCCGGAATGGAATAATAACCTTTACAGTTGATCACCGTGGTTCCGGTCAGTTTGGGAAGAAGGGACTTGATTATCTGTATCGTTATCTTGGAAAATGGGAAATCCTTGATTATGAAGATGCAGTGAAATGGTTGCATACTAAACCATTTGTTGACTCAACCAGAATGGGTATTACCGGAAGTTCTTATGGAGGTTATATGACCTGTCTTGCTTTGACAAAAGGTGCCAATTACTGGACACATGGTTTTGCAGGATCATCTGTCACCGACTGGCGTCTTTATAATAATGTTTATACTGAACGATTTATGGATACTCCTCAGGATAATCCTGATGGTTACAAAGATGCTTCAACTCTTAATTTCGCTAAAAACTATAAAGGTAAACTATACATGACTCATGGAGATATGGATGACAATGTTCACATGCAGAATGCAATCTACCTTATCTCCAGACTGGAGGATGGAGGTAAAGTTTTTCAATTCATGCTATATCCAGGAGGACGCCATGGATGGAGAGGAACTAAAGCTACTCATTCAAAAAATGAGGCAAATAGCTTCTGGTTAAGGAATTTCTTTGGCAATTGAATTATAATAAGATGAACTCGATACGTTACATTATTCTGAATGCCTTTATAGTGTTGACAATTAATGCAAGTGGTCAGGAAAATCCTGTTAGTGAATTATCCAGACCTGATGGAATTTATGCTGATTTCAATACAAATAAAGGAAGAATATCTGTTCTGCTTGATTATAAAAAAGCACCGATGACTGTTGCTAATTTTATCGGTCTTTCTGAAGGAACTCTGACAAATGCTTCATATCCTTTTGGAATACCATTTTATACAGGTTCAATTTGGCACAGGGTTGTTAAGGGACATGTGATACAGGGTGGTGAACCTGTCATTGTAAAAGATCCTGCAAACACGGAAGTCAACTCAACAGGGTATGTGATCCCCAATGAGATAAGCGATATGAGTCATAATAAAGCAGGGATAATAGGTATGGCAAACTCCGGTCCAAATACAAACACTTGCGAATACTATATAACGCTTGCAGACAGGTCTTATCTTGATGGGAATTACACGCTTTTCGGGGAAGTTGTTGATGGTATGGATGTTGTAAATAAAATAGTTAAAGGCGATACCACACGTTCGATCACAATCGTAAGAGTTGGACCAGAAGCTGAAAAGTTTATTGTGAACGATGAGACTTTTAAAGAGCTTTTTGACAATCAATGGAGAAAAGTCAATTACGAAAAGGAGAGAAGGAAGTCGGGGGACGAGAAGTTTATTGCCATGAACTATCCGGGACTGACATCACTTCCGGACGGGTTAAAATATAAAGTACTTGTAAAGGGAAAAGGCGACAAACCTTCAGATGGCGATATTCTTGACATTAAGTATATTGGAAGGTTGATATCTGGCTTAGGTTTTGTAAGTTCAGCAGATGAGGGGAAACCTGTTCCGGGAACAAAACCTGTTACATTTTCACACACTCTGGGGAAAGATGGATTAGTGAAAGGTCTTGATGAGGCATTAAAGGATATGAAAGAAGGAGAGACAAGACTTCTTGTTATTCCTGTGGATCTGGCCTATGGAATAAACAGTGGATTTTATGGCAAAGAAATTCCTGGTCAGAAAAGGTTTGTAATATCGCCGGGCGAAACTCTGATACTTGAAGTAACGCTTGTAAAAATCAATTCCTGAAGTTTTTTGATCAGGATTCAATCAGGTTGAATTATTGTTTATTATATTGGTAACCAAATTCAGATAAAACTTTAGGCACTCCAAACTCCAAACTTATAACTTATGATAATAGGCGTCCTTAAAGAATCCGGAACTGAAAACAGGGTAGCCATCCTTCCTGCTGAAGTCGTTGCTCTGAAAAAGATGGGTATCGATGTGCTGGTTGAGACTAGTGCCGGTGAAAGGGCATTTGCACCGGACTCTGCTTATGTTGCAGCCGGGGCACTTCTTGATGATCGAAATGCGGTTATCTCTAAAGCCGCAATGCTACTATCTGTCAATCCTCCGGTTGAAAATGATATCAATTCTTTTAAAGAGGGACAGGTTATATGCTCGGTACTTAACCCTGTCGAAAACAGCAAATGGCTTGAAAAGGCCCGTATTCAGGGATTATCAGTTCTGGCGCTTGATCTTGTTCCCAGAACGACAAGAGCTCAGTCTATGGATATCCTCTCCTCGATGGCAACTGTTTCCGGCTATAAAGCTGTTCTTGATGCTGCATCGTTGTTACCCAGATTCTTTCCCATGTTCATGTCGGCGGCCGGAACTATAAAACCATCCCGAATGCTCATTCTTGGCGCAGGAGTGGCTGGATTGCAGGCTCTTGCCATTGCCAGGAAACTTGGTGCAATAGTTGAAGTATTCGACGTAAGATCAGCAGTAAAAGAAGAGGTTAAAAGTCTCGGAGGTAAGTTTATTGAAGTTGAAGGAGCAAAGGAAGATGCTGCTGCCGGTGGATATGCTGTTGAACAAACAGAAGAGTTTAAAAAGAAACAGCAGGGACTTATACAACAGCGTGCAATAGCTGCTGATGTTGTTATTGCCACAGCTCAGATACCCGGAAAGAAAGCACCTGTTCTTCTGGTAAAAGAGACAGTTTATTCAATGAAACCCGGATCGGTTATTATAGACCTTGCAGCCTCAAGTGGTGGCAACTGCGAATTGACGGAGAATGGAAAGAACATTATTGTTAATGGGGTGAATATTATCGGGAAATCCAACTATCCTTCCGATATGCCATCTGATGCAAGCAAGATGTTTGGCTGCAATATTATTAACCTGCTGAAGATAATGGTTGACAAAGATGGTAACCTTGTGCTCAACATGCAGGACGACATCATAAACGGTACAACTGCTGTTCATGACAAAGTATATGTCAGTCAGAGAGTTAAGCAACTATTAAATTTGAAATAATATATATAATGGAAAATATTCTGGGATTTTTCTTGCTTCACAGGGAGGCTATTTTCATCGTGATCCTTTCAGTTTTTCTGGGCATTGAAGTCATAAGCCATGTTCCTGCCATTCTTCATACTCCGCTTATGTCGGGGGCTAATGCTATTCATGGTGTAGTTATTATAGGTGCAATAATTGTAATGGGACATGCTGAAACGGCTGGATCGATGATACTGGGGTTTCTGGCTGTGGTACTCGGTACACTGAACGTTGTAGGCGGTTTTGTGGTCACCGACAGGATGTTGGAGATGTTTAAAAAGAAGAAGTAGCAACCCTGGTAAAAACCAAAAAAGATCAACCTTATGGACCAACTATCTCTCTTTCATGCCGGGATCTCAATATTGGAGATAACTTATATTGTTGCCTCAGTGCTTTTCATTTTCGGATTAAAAATGTTAAGTCACCCGCTTACTGCACGCCGTGGTAATACCATGGCAGCTATTGGGATGGGGCTGGCAATAATTGCAACAATACTTTTTCATCACAAAGATGGCAAGCCGATTGGCAACATCGGACTTATTCTTGCTGCAATAGCAATTGGCACTGTTATCGGATGGATTATTGCTAAGAGGGTCAGAATGACTGCTATGCCACAGCTAGTGTCATTCTTCAATGGTATGGGCGGTGCCGCAGCTGCTCTAATCTCAATGATGGAATTTCCACATGTCAGTCCGGAGTTGATAGCAAAAAGCGGTATGGCGAACGGACATGTGCTGGCAATCCTTCTTGGACTTATGATAGGAACAGTTTCCTGGGCAGGAAGCATGATCGCTTTTGGAAAGCTTGATGGATGGATCGGTGATATGCGTATCAAAGCTATGAAGTATGTGAATCTCACAATACTTGCTGTACTTATCGGATTTATAGTTTTTATCATGACCCGTCATGTGCAGGCAAGCAGTGAACTTACACCCCTGATTTATGTAATGTTCGTAATTGCAGTTATATACGGTGTTTTATTTGTTATGCCAATCGGCGGGGCTGATATGCCTGTGGTTATTTCATTATTGAATTCATTTACAGGAGTAGCTGCAGCTATGGGAGGGTTTCTCTATAATAACCAGGCAATGCTTACAGGAGGGATACTGGTCGGATCAGCAGGAACAATTCTGACAATTCTTATGTGCAGGGCAATGAACCGGTCCTTGCTGAACGTTATTGCAGGAGTATTTGGGGGAGGCGGCCAGACCAATATTGCGGTCCCCGGTTCTGTGAAAGAAATATCGTTGTCAGATGCTGCTATACTGCTTAGTTACTCGAAAAAGGTGGTAATTGTTCCCGGTTATGGTCTTGCTGTTGCCCAGGCTCAGCATATCTGCCATGAATTAGATAAGCTTCTGGAAGAGAAAGGCGTAGAGGTTAAATACGCTATTCATCCTGTCGCCGGGCGTATGCCGGGGCATATGAACGTATTGCTCGCTGAAGCCGATGTACCTTATGAACAGCTTATAGAGAGCGATGAGATCAATCCTGATCTTCCGAATACCGATGTTCTTGTAGTAATAGGTGCAAATGATGTCGTAAATCCAGCAGCTGAAGATGATCCTTCAAGTCCTATTTGGGGTATGCCGAT
>Ga0315273_10010600_pt1 | contig 11765 bp, 7 predicted proteins | sample YL17G02_0_MG_FD_205753 | JGI IMG/M metagenome (GOLD analysis project Ga0315273, IMG submission 205753) | Sediment microbial communities from Yellowstone Lake, YNP, Wyoming, USA - YL17G02_0 | ecosystem: Environmental > Aquatic > Freshwater > Lake > Sediment | place: USA: Wyoming | collected... | reverse complement strand
GTCGGACGAGGTGCTGTACTACGCCAGCGCGGAGTTCATGAGCCGCAAGGGCATCGAATACGGATCCATCACGCTGCACCCCGATGGCGTGCCGCACGGCCCGCATCCTGGCCGCGCCGAGGCGTCGCTGGGCCAGACGCAGACGAACGAGCTGGCCGTGATGCTGGACACCTTCCGGCCGCTTCGCGTCGCGATCGATGCGGCGGCCGTCGAGGATCAGGAGTACTACCGGTCCTGGATCGAGAGCCCGCGACGGTAGCGCCGCCACACTGCTGATGTCCGCCCTGAACGTCCTGTTGAATGGCCTCATCGACTACGCCGGGCTCTTCCCCCCGGCCGCCCTCGACATGCCCGCGGCTGTCCGGCACTACGCCGACCGCCGGCAGGGGCCGCGCTCGTCCATGCTGGGCCCGTTCGTCGTGCCGGTCAGACGGCTCGGCGAGTTCGATCGGGCATTCACCGCCCTATCCCGCGCCGAGAAGGGCCCCCCGACGTGGAGCCTGAGCGCGATCGTCGGTGAGGAGGTCGATGCCGAGATCGCCGCCGCCATTCGCTACGAGACGTCCGGGGAGCAGTGTGCCCGTGCCCGGATAGACTCGATCGAGATGAAAGGTGCGTCCGGCGGAGGCGTTGCCCGGACGTCCGGGCTCGTCCCTCACGGCATGATGGTGGCCTACGAGATCCCGCTTGGACTGGGCCGCGCCGAACGCTGGTCGGTCCTGTCCGCCGTGAGGAGCGCCGCCAGGATGGCCAAAGTGCGCACGGGTGGCCTCACGCCGTATGCGATCCCCTCCTCCGAGCATGTTGCCGAGTTCATCTGGGACGGTGCGCGTGCCCGGGTGCCGTTCAAGGCCACCGCCGGGCTCCATCACCCGATTCGCGGTGAGCATCGGCTCACCTACGCAGCCGACAGCCCCTCGGCCGTGATGCACGGGTTTCTCAACGTCTTCGTCGCCGCCGCCCTCTCATGGAGCCTCGCGGCCGAGGGAGGGGCGGCGCTGTCAGCAGAGCCCCCGCCGGATGTCCTGGCCATCGTCGAGGAGCTGGACTCCGCGTGCTTCTTGCTGCTGCCGGATCGGATTCGGTGGCGAGATCGTGACGTTCCGGCAGGAGCCCTCGAACGGTCCCGGGCCGATTTCGCCCGGTCCTTCGGTTCCTGCTCGTTCGACGAGCCTGTGTCGGATCTCAACGCCCTGGGATGGCTCCCGTGAGCCCCGTTCATGCCCCGGCCCTCCATTGCGCAGCCATGCCGTTAGAGCCCGTCAGGAAACAAAGGTACCAGTGTTTGTCTTCTTACAGGATCTTATGGCCGGCCCGAACACATGAACTGTAACGATCATTCATTGACAGGGCCTTATGACTGACCACACGCATCACCCCGACGCACTGAGCTGGGTGGCCTCCGCGGCCTTCGAGGCCACCGACTTCCCGATTCAGAACCTGCCGTTTGGTGTGTTTCGACGACGCGGGAGCGACGAAGTGGCGCGCGTCGGCGTCGCCATCGGCGACCTCATCCTCGACGTCGGGGCCTGCTCCCGGGCGGGACTCATCTCCGGTGCTGCTGAGACTGCCGCTCACGATTGCCACGCGCCAACGCTCAATGCGCTGATGGCCCGCGGGCGTCCGGCCTGGACGGCGCTGCGGCACGTCCTGTTCAGCCTGCTTGACGCGGACCATCCGGATACGGATCGCCTCCAGGATCTGGTTGCGCCGTGGCTCGTGCCTCAGGCTGATGCCGAGATGTTCCTGCCGGCGGCGGTCGGCGACTACACGGACTTCTACGCGTCCGTGTTTCACGCCACGAATGTCGGCCGCATGATGCGCCCCGACAACCCCCTCTTGCCGAACTACAAGTACGTCCCCATCGGATACCACGGCCGGGCATCGTCTCTTGTCGCCAGCGGCACCGCGGTGAGGCGGCCGGCCGGCCAGACGAAGCCGGACGGCGCGGACTCACCGATCTTCGGTCCCAGCCGGCGGCTTGACTACGAACTCGAAGTCGGTGCCTTCGTCGGTCCCGGCAACGGGCTCGGCACGCCCATCCCGCACGACGAGATCGAACACCACCTCTTCGGTCTCTGCCTGCTCAACGACTGGTCCGCCCGGGACATGCAGGCGTGGGAGTACCAGCCACTCGGGCCGTTCCTCGCCAAGAACTTCGCTACCAGCCTGTCGCCGTGGGTGGTCACGATGGACGCGCTCGAGCCGTATCGTGTCGCGCCGTTCGCGCGCCCTGAAGGTGACCCCGCGCCGCTCGCCTACCTCGACGGCGCCGCCTATCGCGAACGCGGCGGGATCGACCTGTCGCTCGAGGTGTTCCTGCAGAGCGCCCGGATGCGCGAGCACGGCCACCCGCCCCAGCGCCTGAGCACGAGCAATCTCCGGGACCTGTATTGGACGGTCGGACAGATGGCTACGCACCACGCCAGCAACGGGTGTAATCTCCGCCCCGGCGATCTCTTCGCCACCGGGACGGTGTCTGGCGCGGCTCCTGATGCACGCGGCTGCCTGCTCGAACTGACCTGGCGGGGAGCGGAGCCCCTCACCCTTCCTACGGGTGAACAGCGCCGCTTCCTTGAAGACGAAGACGAGGTGGTCTTCCGCGGCACGTGCCGGCGGGACGGCGCCGCGCGCATCGGCTTCGGCGAGTGCCGCGGCGTCGTCCTGCCGGCGCACGAAGGCTAGGCGAGGCTCTGCCGCGCCGGCTTGTGGGCGCGGATGAACCCGCTAAAGAACCGCCCGTCCACCATCGGCGCCACCTCGTCCACGTCGATGCCGTGGCCGTCGAGAAACGCCTTGGCGTCGGCGGCCTTGTAGACCCGTGTGGGTTCGATGGACACCTGGTCGAAGCCTGATGCTGTCAGCTTCGCGATGTAGTCCGCCTCGTCCAGCGCACCGGACAGGCAGCCAATCCACAACTCGACGCTGCGACGGATCGCGGAAGGGATCTCGCCGCGCGTTACCACGTCGGACACGGCGAACCGGCCGCCCGGCTTCAACACCCGGAAGGCCTCGCGGAGCACTCGGTCCTTGTCCGCCGAGAGGTTGATCACGCAGTTCGAGATGATCACGTCCACCGAGTTGTCCGGAAGCGGGATGTGCTCGATCTCCCCTTTCAGGAACTCCACGTTCCCGACGCCTGCCTTGCGTTGGTTCTCACGGGCGAGCGCCAGCATCTCGTCGGTCATGTCCAGGCCGTAGGCTTTCCCCGTCGGCCCGACGCGACGCGCCGACAGCAGCACGTCGATCCCGCCCCCGGAGCCGAGATCGAGCACGGTCTCACCCGCATTCAACTGCGCCAATGCGGTGGGGTTTCCGCACCCGAGTGACGCGAGCACGGCCTCGACGGGGAGCCCGGCCGTCTGCTGCTGATCGTAGAGATTCGCCGTGATCGGATCGACGACCCCCGGCACCCCTGCGGCGTCGCCGCAGCAACTCGGCGAACAACACCCCGCATCCCCCGCGGTCACCCGGAGGGCGGCCTTCCCGTATCGCTCTTTGACGACGTCCTTGATATCCGCCATGACAGCACTCCCTTTCCGCAGCCTATCGGCCGCGTTCAGCACTTGCACATTCGCGTGATGGTGTCTGGATTGATCACCTTGTTCCTGCCGCAACACTCCGCCAGGAGAAACGACAGGACGTCTCGGAGGGCGTCCACGTTCGCGCTGTAACGCAGGAACGTGCCTTCCCGCTGAACCAGGACCATGCCTTCGTTCCGCAGTTTCTCGAGGTGGTGCGAGAGCGTGGCGCCCGCGAGTCCCAGCTCAGCCTGGATGTCGCCGACCACCATGCCGTCCGGGTGCGCCGAGAGCAGCAGCCGCATGACCCGCAGCCTGGGCTCGGCCCCGATGGCGGCGAGCATGTCGGCGTATCTGGCGACGTCCGGCGTCTCCTTCTTGACCATATCCATATTTCTACAACAATCGAATAATACGTGTCAAGCCCCCGGCCGGTTCCCTTCTCCAAGGGGCGCGCGTATCGAGTAGGTGGGGACCGTTACCAGTCCCCACCTCTCACACCACCGGACGTGCCGTTCGGCATCCGGCGGTTCACGAAGCGCGCGTCAGGCGCTGATGTTCATCGAGCAAGCTCAAGAGACCGAGCCGCCGCAACCCGGCAGAGGGCACGGCCGCGTGCATGTGGCTCGCGCCGGCGTTCCACCACGGCCCCCGGCCGTTGGAGGCGGACGCCCGCGCGCGGGCCACGTCGAGGCCCCGCCGGCAGAGTTCGCGGATGCGGGTGCGTGGGCGTTTCCACTGCCGCCAGATGATGCAGCGCAGTTTACGACGCAGCCACTTATCGACGTCCTCGAAACTCGCCTTGACTTCTGCCAGCCGGAAATACGCCACCCAGCCCCGGAGGACGAGGCTGAGGTCCTGCACGGTGTCGGCGAGGCGTCGACCCCGCCCCTGGCGCAGCAGCCGCCGCAAGGTCGTCTTCAGCCGCTGGACGGCTGCGGGCGCCACGCGGAGGCGTGCGGCACGGTCCCACGTCACACTGTAGCCGAGAAACTTCCTCGACCACGGCCGTGCGACGCCGCTCTTGTCCCGATTCACGCGCAGCCGGAGCCGCTGCAGGAGCCAGCGTTCCAGCGATGCCAGCACGCGGTTGCCCGCGGCCTTGGACCGCACATACACGTTGCAGTCGTCGGCATAGCGGACGAAGCGGTGCCCGCGCCGTTCCAACTCCCGGTCCCATTCGTCGAGCAGAATGTTACTGAGGAGCGGGGAGAGCGGCCCGCCTTGCGGCGTGCCCTCCGTGCGCGGTGACATCAGCCCGCCCTCCATCATCCCCGCCTGCAAATAGCGGCGAATCAGGAGCAGCACTCGGACGTCCTTCACCCGCCGAGCCACGCGCGCCATCAGGACGTCGTGATTCACGCGGTCGAAGAATTTCTCGAGGTCCATGTCCACCACCCATCGATGTCCCGCCGCGATGTAGCCGCGGGCGCGCTGGACGGCCTGATGCGCGCTCCGTTTCGGACGAAAGCCGTAGCTCGCGTCCGAGAAGGTGGGATCGAAGATGGGCGACAGGACTTGGAGCAGGGCTTGTTGAATGAAGCGGTCGAGCACCGTGGGGATCCCCAGCGTGCGCTTGCCCGTCCCGCCCGGCTTCGGGATTTCCACCCGCCGCACCGGTTGGGGGACATATGTGCCGCTGAGGAGCTGTTCCCGGATGCGCGCCCAGTGCGCGCGACAGTAGGCCATCAGGTCATCCACGGTCATCCCGTCGACGCCCGGGGCCCCCGCGTTGCGCACCACGCGCGCGTGCGCGGCGAGCAGGTTCTCTCGCCGCACGACTTGCTCGATGAGGGACAGCGCCCGGTCCCCGTCCACGTCGGTGCCTGCCGGCGACGCTTGACGCACGGTGCCCCTCCCCCTCCCCGTGCCGCGGGGAGTCTTCGGGGCCCGTGAGGACGTCTCAGTCCTCGTGGCGGCGTCTGGTTCGTCTCGCGAAGGCATCGGGGCGGTTAGCGCTCTGCGTTTGGCCCTTCACGGGTGCGCGTCCCGCTACTATGGCCGCGGCTGACTCCTGCACCCGTCTCGCCACCCCTCGCGGCGTGGCGTGCCCACGTGGGCCCGGGCGCAGGTCTCCCAGGGTAAGACGCGTGACCGTCGCTCCATCTACCCGCCGCATATACGCGCCGCTGGTCCGGATGACATGGGGCTTCGAGTGTCTGTGCCCTCTCGCCCACCGGCGACGCGCCTCAACTGCGGTTCGTGCTCCTCGGGCCGGAGCTTTGCCTGCGGCTTCCTCCCGACCCCACCTCGCGGTGGCGCCGTTGCCGTTCGGCTAGGGGTTCCTGTCATCGAGGCCCCCAGAGGACTTGCACCTCCCAGTCACTTCCCGAGCCGCTTTCGCGCTCGGTTGCTGGCGTCACCGATGACGCCACGCGCCATGCCTGGCGCACACAAAAAAGGCCCTCCGGGGGTAACCCGGAGGGCCTGAAGCAGAACCGAATCAGCGACGAGCTAGAACCGGAAGCTCGCCCCGACTCGGATGTCCCTCCGCCCCATGAACCCGGTGTTCTTCATGTAGAGGGCGTTCGGACGGTAGGACACCGGATTGGCGTTCATGATCGCCTGGGCATCGAAGCCGTCGAAGAACTTCTCCGTGGGCGAGAACGTGATCCGGTCACGGTACTTGTTGGGGTTCATCGCTGTCGCGGTGTCGCTGTCCAACAGGTTGAGCACGTTCATGTTGAGGTTGACCGAGTACCGCTTCCCGAAGCGGAACTCGTGCTGCACCAGCAGGTCGACGAACTGCTCGTAGGGCAGGCGGGGGAGATTGTTACGGCCCAGGTAGAAGGTCGGGCTGTAGCCCTGATAGCTGAGCTGATCGGACCACACCGAACCCGTCCGCAGGGACCAGTTTGCGCCGACCGACGTGCCCCACGGCATGTCGTAGGTGAACTGCGCCTTGAGGTACGTCGGCCGATCGGTGTTGAGCAGGCCTTTCACCGGCTCCTTCGAACCGGACTGGTCGTACATCATCCAGATGGCATCGTACATCCGGTTGACGTTGGGCGACGTGCGGCCGCCCTCGTCGGAACTGGCCAGACCCGGGAAGTTGCCGTAAAGGCGGCTCCAGGTGTAAACCAACTGGCCGGACCAGCGGTTCGCCAGCCGCTTCCTCAGCGTAAACTCAACCGCGTCGTAAAGACGAATCGGCTTCGGCATCGGGACGGGCGTCCCCGTCGTGTAGTACTTGCCAGGGCCCCACAGGAAGGCCTGGTCGCCCCAGGCGCCGTCGCCGGGGTTGCCGATGATGTACAGCTCGCCGATGCCCGGCTCGTTCCACCCGTGGTCCTCGATGGTCCGCGAGACCCACGAATGCGTGTATCGCGCGCCAACCGACAGCACGGGATTGAGTTCGTGGTCGAGGCCGAAGACGAAGGACTGGCTCTGCACCGGCTTGATCTCCGGGTCGATCCAGTTGCCGCTGGTCCCGAAGTACTTCTTGTGAACCGCGTCGATCGAGGGATCGACTTCGTTCGAGCCGAACCTGTAGATGTTGGATTCGTAGAAGGTGCCCGGGCAGCCCGTGTTGCCCTCCTGGCACTTGATGTTCGGCCAGTCGTAGGTGTCGAGCGACCAGGCGTAGGAGGTCCACTTCTCACCGCCGAACGAGCCCTGGGGCAGTTCGAGCTTGGTGATGTCGAAGTACATCCCGAAGCTGCCGTAGGCCTTCCACTTGCCGTCGCCCTTGAGGTCGTAGGCGAAACCCAGGCGCGGGGCGAGCTTCGAGCCGAAGCCGAATTGCAGCCCCTCACCTTCGTAGATCCCGCCCGAGTAGAACGGCACTTTTTCGGATTCGGCCCGGACGCCGGCGTTGATCGTCAAGTTGCTGGTCGGCGACCAGCTGTCCTGCAGGAACAGCGACCAGTTGTTGGACGCGATATCGCCGGACCTGACGACACTGTTCGACACCGTATAGTGGCCGTACTTCCCGGTCCTCGATGCGCCGGTGTCGTTCATGTTGTACGTGGTGTTCCATTGCAAGCTGATCGTCGGTTCGATCTGGCCGCTATAGACGTCGTTGGCGATCTGCTCGAACCGCACGCCGCCCTTGATGGCGTGCTGGCCCTTGGCGTTCGCGAACCACGTGGCCGTGGTGTTGAGGTAGAGCCTGGAGTACTTGTCCTTCACGGTCTTGAAGGACGACTTGTTGTCGGTGTATCCGCTCGGCTGGACGAGGTTCGCCGGGATATCCGAGTACATGCTGTTGTTGTTCCCGAACGAGTGCACGATGGCGGTCCCGTTTCCGAGGCTCTCCGTGTCGTACACGAAGTAGCCGCCCATCACGTTGACGAAGAACGCGTTGGAGACGGCCCAGTCGAAGGTGCCCGAGTAGGAGTCGTTCCAGGAGTTCGAACCCGTGCTCAGGTAGTCGGTGTTCGGGTTGGCGGTGCTGGTGCCGTCCGGCTCCCTGGTCGGCAGGGAGCCACGGCTCGTGGACCACGTCGGCGCGTAGGAGAAGCGGAGCCGCATGCTGTTGGTCAGCTGGGTGGATATGTTGAGGTTGATCCGATCGGTCTTGTTGCCGATCGTGTACGTCTTCGTCGGGCTCGAGCCATCCGCCGGCTTCGTCACGAACGTGACCGTTCGCGTCGTGTCCCCGCGGACCGGCGCGTAGCCGGCGTAGTACCACAGCTTGTCCTTGAGGATCGGCCCGCCGACATCGAACACGGGCTGCCAGTCAGGAATATCGTCCAGCGGAAGCGTTATCTCCTCGGACACCGTGGTATTGCTCGGCTTGAGCCGGACGGTGGGCCGCTGCTTGCCCTTCCAGAACGTCGAGTCGTCCTTCTTGTCGACGCCGAATGGCCCGTTGTTCGTGTAGTAGGTGCCCGCGCTCCCGCGCAGCGAGTTGCTGCCGGACTTGGTAATCGCGCTGACGACGCCGCCCATCGAGCCGCCGAACTCGGCGTTGTAGCCGCTCGTCTTCACCTGGACTTCCTGCACGAAGTCGTTGACGACGGTCTTGCCCGTCACGCCGCTCTTCATGTTCGTGGTGTCCATGCCATCCACGATGAACCGGTTCTCGGAGCCGCTGGCTCCGCCAACCGAGATGCCGCCCTGGCGCGCCTCGTCATTGGCGCCGGCCGCCATCGCGATGACGCCCGTGAAGTCGCGGCCCTTCGGGATGCGCGCGATCGTGTCAGCCTGAACGGTGGCGAACGTCGCGTTCTGCTTGACGTCGATGAGCGGCGACTCGCCGGTGACCTGGACGGTCTCAGCGACGCCGGCAACGGCCAGCGCCAGGTTGATGGTGAGCGTCTGACCGAGAGCGAGGGCCGCAGAGGACTTCGCCACATTGAAGCCCTGAAGAGTCGCGGACACTTCGTACACGGCAGGAGGCAGGGCCGGGAAGCGGAAAACCCCGGCCTCGTTCGTCACAGCTGTGCTGACGCCGACGACCGACGCGCTGCGCGCCTCGACGGTTACGCCGGGGAGAACGCCGCCCTGGGCGTCCTTGACGACGCCGACGATCGAACCGCTCTGTTCCTGGGCGAAGGCTGCCGAAGCCAGCAGCATCACCACGCACAGAGCCATAAACCCACGAAAACGCATACTCTCCTCCTTGGTAAAACCACCCACGCGCGCACGCGATTGGCCCGGACCCCGATCTCCGGCCTCCTCGCGCAACGCCCCCCGTTCGCACACCCAGCAACGTCTTCCACCAGACCCGGACGCGCTCCCGACAAGGTTGACGCGCGCCTGCTTGGGTGGCGCAGGGGAACAGCTACCGCACAGGCAGGCGCCCGCGCGGTTGCCAGACCGGGGAACTTATAGCACACAATGTGCCATGTCAGCGTCGACAAGGTGGGCCGATTTCAGGCCTGATTCACAGCCCTTCCTGCCGAAGCTGACCGTCCAATGCCCGCCGGATCCAACCAGCCCATACGCTCGGATCCATCTGTTTGGATCCGGCGGGGCGCGAACCAGCGGAAACTGGGCGCCAGCCCCACGGGGACAGGGCCGGTCGGACACCTGCCAGGGGTTCGGGGCTCGCCCTCGTCGGAGGCTTCGCCGGACGTATTCGCAGGAGGCCGGTCGATCGCCAATCCTCTGCTAGAATCCCGCCTGTGGCTGCACGACGGCGCGCGTCCGAGACACGCACGAGACCGGGCCAACCGGGGCGAGTCCCGCGGGGAGTGCCGGTGCTGCTCCTGGCAGCCCTGGTTGTGGCCGCGGGCACGTGGGCCTACTCCTCGAGCTTCGCCGGCGTCTTCGTCCTGGACGACGTGCGGGCGATTGTGCGGAACCCGACCATTCGAACGCTGTGGCCGCCGTCGACCCCGGGGTCACCCCCCTCGGCATGCACGGTCGCCGGCCGGCCCGTCGCGAATCTGTCGTTTGCCATCAACTACGCACTGGCTCCGGGTTCGCCGGCGGCGGGGCCTGATGCAGCCGCGGTGCCCGGCGTACCGGTCGCCATGGACGCCACCGCCTTCCACGTCGGGAATCTCCTCATCCACCTGGCCGCCGCCCTTGTTCTGTTCGGCGTCGTCGGGCGGACGCTGCTGAGCCAGTCTCTCCAGGCCATGTTCGGGGCGGCCGCCCCGTGGCTCGCGTTGGCGATCGCGCTCGTGTGGGTCGTCCATCCGCTCCAGACCGCGGCGGTGACGTATGTCGTGCAACGGGTCGAGTCCCTCATGGGGCTGTTCTATCTGCTGACGGTGTATTGCGCCATCCGGGCGTCTGGCAATTCGCACACGCGCGCGTGGGCCGCGGCAGCCATCCTCAGTTGCGCGTGCGGGATGGCCACAAAGGAAGTGATGGTGACGGCGCCGATCATGGTGGCGCTGTGGGACCACCTGTTCGGCGTGCCTCGCGCGGGCAGGGGTGGACGTGTGCGGTGGGGGTTGGTCATCGGGCTCGCCGCGACGTGGGTTGTCCTGGGCGCCCTGGTCGCGAACGAGCATCGCGGACCGTCGATCAGCCTGGCCCCGGCGGCGGTATGGGCGTACCTGCTGACTCAGGCTGGGGTGGTGGTGCACTATCTGCGGCTGGCCGTCGTGCCGTCGCCGCTGGTGTTCCTGTATGACTGGCCGCTCGCGCCGTCCTTCGGCGCCGTGGCGTGGCAGGCCGCGTTGCTGACGGCGCTCGTCATCCTGACTGGCGTTGGCATCGCGCGGCGCCACCCGGCGAGTTTCCTCAGCGCGTGGTTCTTCCTCATCCTCGCGCCTTCATCCAGCGTGCTGCCGATCGTGACCGAGGTGGCGGCGGAGCATCGGATGTACCTGCCCTTGGCGGCGGTCGTTGCGGCGGTTGTCACCGGGCTGTATGTGGCCGGCGGGCGGATGGTCAGTACCAGTAGCGAAGCTCCACCTCAAGCCGCCGAGAGTTCGTCGGTAGCCCCCGGCGGATCTTCGCGACTGGCGCGCGGCAGAAACTTGCCTCATTCGTCACGTTCCTGGCACTGGAAGACTTCCAGGACTGCCGCGGCTGCGGCCGGGATCGCGGTCGTGTTGGTCGTGGGGGCGCTGGGCGTCGAGACGCGCGCGAGGAACCGCGTGTACTGGAGTGCCGAAGGCCTGTGGCGGGACACGGTGAACAAGCGGCCGTCGGACGCCCGTCCGCGCGTCGCGTACGGCGAAGCCCTGGCGAGCGCGGATCGTTTGCCAGAGGCTGAGACGCAACTGCAGGCGGCTGTCGCCCTTGCGCCCGGGGATCCAGTGGCGCGTGTGCGGCTGGGCGCGGTGCTCGCGCGGCAGAGCAGGTTCGACGCCGCGATTCCGCACCTCGAGCACGCCCTGACGCTGCGGCCCGGCGATGTGGATGCGCACCGCTTCCTCGCCGAGATCTACGCCCTCCAGCGGCAGGACCGTCTCGCCGTGCAGCACTACGAACGGGCGCTCGCGTTCGTTCCAGACGATGCGCAGGTGATGGCGAGACTGGCGGCCATCCTCGCGGATTCGCGCGACGCGTCCATCCGTGACGGCGCCCGCGCGTTGGGGTTGGCGGATCGCGCCGTCCGCCTGACGTCCGGGCGAGACCCGCGGATGATCGAGATTCTGTCGGTGGCGCAGGCCGCGTCGGGCCGCTTCGCCGACGCCGCCTCGACCGCGCGGGCCGCCATCGCGATCGCGCGCGCTCGCGGCGATGGCGCGATGGTCTCGTCGCTCGAGTACCGGGTGTCGGCCTACGAGTACGCCGCGCGGCAGGCCTTCGGCCCGAGGCAGTGACCGTGCGCCGGGTCTGAAGACGGAGCCAGTGGGGTCAGACTCGACCGGCGGCACGAGCAATGACCACAGG